>Ga0209456_10000168_pt1 | contig 36486 bp, 32 predicted proteins | sample COG_11_FD_184755 | JGI IMG/M metagenome (GOLD analysis project Ga0209456, IMG submission 184755) | Pelagic marine sediment microbial communities from the LTER site Helgoland, North Sea, for post-phytoplankton bloom and carbon turnover... | ecosystem: Environmental > Aquatic > Marine > Neritic...
TTCCGGATCCGTTACCCAGGTTCTCAGCGCCTCGTCGATGGCGGCTCTCAACGTCTTGTCGCCGGTCTCCACCGCAACGACTTCTGCACCGAGTCGGTGCATGCGATCAACATTCGGCGACTGGCGCTCCATGTCGACGGCGCCCATATACACGCTGCACGGCAATCCGACGCGTGCGCAAGCCGCGGCCGACGCGACGCCGTGCTGCCCGGCCCCGGTTTCCGCGATGATGCGCTTCGCGCCAAGCCGCTTGGCAAGAATCGCCTGGCCGATCGCATTATTGATCTTGTGCGCGCCGGTGTGTGCAAGATCCTCCCGCTTCAGCCAGACCTCTGCACCCCAGCTTTCGCTCAGCCTCGGCGCGAATGTCAGCGCCGTGGGCCGGCCGACCCATTCGTGCAGCTCCTTCCGGTATTCCGCCTGAAATGAAGCCTCGTGCAAATGCTCGCTCACTCCCTGTTCCAGTCGTTCGAAAGCCGGCACCAGAGTTTCCGGCACGTAACGACCACCAAACGGACCGAATCGGCCGCGCTCATCGGGCAACTCACCTCGCAGGGTCGCCTCGAGTAATGCCGACGCCTCATTGGCTTGCAGCAATGCGCTCATAACTTTCTCTCCGCAGCTCGCGCCGCAACAATGAACTCTCTTATCAATCGTGAATCTTTCTGCCCGGGTGCCGATTCTACGGCGCTGGACACGTCGACGCCGAATGGTCTGACCGTTTGTATCGCTGTCGCGACATTCTTCGCGCTCAGTCCGCCGGCAAGGACCATCCGACCGAAACGAGCCAGTTCAGCAGCAGCGGACCAGTCTACCGTTTGCCCGCGACCGCTTTTCGACCCCTCGTAGACGTAAGTTCCGGGAGTATCGGGTTTTGATCGTCCTTCCCGAAATACGGGCCAGCGCTCCACGGACTTCGGTATCTCGAGGTCGTCAAAGTCCTCAGCGTCGGTTTGCAGAACATCGGGTTCAAAGCTCTGCAGTAAGTCTTGCCACTCTTCGTTCGCGGGATGCATCATGACAGCAACTCGTTTGACCGTGCTCGGCACGATATCGCTGATCGATCGTGCAATCTCGGGCGTGACTTTGCGAGGCGACTCGGCGAACACGAACCCAAGCGCTCCGGCGCCGGCCTCCACGGCATCGGCAACGTGCCGTTTGTCGCGCAGCCCGCAAATCTTTACGAGCAGGCTCAAGAAATCACCCGTGCGCTGCCAGCGTTGCGCATGGCTGCGACCAAAGCAGCGGGATCGTCGCTGCGCATCAACGCCGTTCCGACCAGCGCCATTCGGTAGCCATAGCCCGCGACCCTCGCTGCGTCATCCGCAACCCGCAACCCGCTTTCGGCAACACAACGTGCATCCGGCAGCCGCGGCGCGAGTTTTCGTAAACGCTCAGCATCAACTTCGAGTGTACGGAGGTTGCGGGTGTTAACGCCTATCAGTAACTGCCCTGATTCCGCGCGCTCGGCATCATCTGAGTTATCCAGCAGTTTCGATGAGCGAGCCAGGTCAGCTTCATCAAAGGATTCGAGCAACACGAACATGCCGTGCTCCCAGGCGGCATCCAACATCTCGCGCAAGCGGGTATCGGAAAGCATGGTGGCTATCAGCAAGACGCCACTCGCCCCGGCGCGACGCGCTTCATGCACCTGCACGGGCTCAACGAGGAAGTCCTTCCGCATGACGGGTGTTTGGGGCAGCGCAGCGGCGACCTCTTGCAGATGTGCGAGGTCGCCGTCGAATCGGCTCGGTTCTGTCAGGACGGATATCGCGACGGCGCCGCCCGTCGAATACTTGCGCGCCTGTTCGACCCGATTGCTTTCGGCCGTCGCAAGCTCGCCCTCTGCCGGCGAGCGACCCTTGATTTCCGCAATCACATCGAATCGACCGAGCTTCAAAGGAACAACGGGCGTATCGAAATCTGCCGACGAGAAATTCGACGATACGGCCGCCGCCCGCTCGGCACTCCCGACTGCCATGGTTTGCAGGAAGTCACTCATCCGCTTTGGAAGTGTTCGCGCATCTTGTCGAGGAACGCCGTGGCCCTGCCGTCGTCTATCGCGGCGGCGGCCTGGGCCACCCCGTCCACAGGATCTTGCGCTTCACCCTGCACCTCGAGTACCAGCGATGCGCCCATCAGCAGCGCGTCGCGGTGAGCACCCTTGTCCGCTCCGGAAAACACGCGGATCAGCTCTTTCGCGTTATGTTCCGCGTCACCACCTTCGAGGTCGTCCGGCCGGCATCGCTGCAGCCCATAATCTTCCGGTGAGCGTGTCGTTTCGGAGACAACCCCGGGCCTTACGTCGAACAGGCAGAAGTCGCCCGCCGGCGTCGCCTCGTCCCATCCGGGTTCGCCGTGGACAACGAACGCTCTCTCCAAAGGCATGCCGGCCAGCGTGTCGGCCATCAACCTGGCGGCCTCTTTGCTGTACGCGCCGATTAGCTGAAACGGCGGCGCCGCCGGATTGGTCAGCGGACCGAGGATGTTGAATACGGTGCGGACAGAGAGCGCGCCCCGGATCGGCACTACGGCCTTCATCGCCGGATGATAGGCCGGTGCAAACAGGAACGTGAAGCCGGTTGCGTTCAGGCAATCCACGGCTTCCTTCTCCCTCAGTGGCAGCGGCATACCCAGGCACTCGAGCATGTCTGCGCTGCCCGAACGACTGGAGACAGACCGGTTGCCGTGCTTCACCACGCGCGAGCCGACGGCGGCGGCCAGAAGGCCGGTGCCCGTTGAGAGGTTCAGGCTGCCGGATCCATCGCCGCCGGTACCGACCGTGTCGACCGTTGGTTTACCGGCGGGTATCTGCGGATGCACCGCAAGTTCCCGCATGGCCGTGGCGAATCCACGTATCTCGTCAGCCGTCTCCCCTTTGGCGCGCAGCCCGGCGAGCAGCGCGCCCGCCAGCGCGGATGGCAATTCGCCTTCGGCGAGCTTGTGCATCAGCTGATAAGCCTGCTGCTCCGTGAGCGAATGGCCGTCAAGCAGAACATCGAGCAGCTGGCTGTATTCTTTGTTCATTCTTCACCCTTAGACGGTTTGCCCATCCGCATGAAGTTCACCATCAAGCGATCCCCTTCCGGCGTCAACACGCTCTCGGGATGAAACTGCACCCCTTCGACAGGCAAGGTCTTGTGCCTGACGCCCATGATTTCTCCGCGGTCAGTCTGCGCCGTAACCTGCAGGGAATCCGGCAACGAGGCCTCCTCGGCACACAAAGAATGGTAACGACCTACTTCGAAGGGATCAGACAGGCCCTCGAAAATTGTCCGGCCGTCGTGACTGACCATGGAGGTCTTGCCATGCATCAGTCGCTCCGCGCGGACGATCTTGCCACCCTGCTGCTGGACGATACTCTGATGTCCCAGGCATACGCCCAGGATGGGGATATGCCCGGCGAACGCGCCGATCATTTCGACCGATACACCGGCGTTTTCGGGTCGCCCCGGACCCGGCGAGATCACGAGATGCGTGGGTCCCAGAGCAAGGCCCTCGTTAACGCTGATTGCATCGTTTCGGTAAACCATGACATCCGCGCCGTGCGCCGCAAACGCCTGTACGAGGTTGTAGGTGAACGAGTCGTAGTTATCGACCAGCAACATGCGCACGTGGCCAAAGGACTGCCGATTTGCCATCACAATCCCTCTCCCGCAATTTCCAGGGCACGTCTGAGTATGGCGCTTTTCGCGAGAACCTCCTGATACTCCCTGGCCGGGACCGAGTCGGCAACGATACCGGCCCCCGCCTGGAAACTGTACTCGTCGCCCGAGAACACCAGCGTTCGAATCGTGATGGCCTGATCCATGTCCCCGCCGAGGCCAAAGTAGCCCGCCGTGCCCGCGTACAGACCGCGCCCCACCTGTTCCATCTCTTCAATGATCTCCATCGCCCGGACCTTGGGTGCGCCAACGAGCGTGCCGGCAGGAAAGCTTGCCGCAAACAAGTCGAACTGATCGAACTCGTCGGCGAGTTCGCCTTGTACGCCGCTAACGATGTGCATGACGTGGCTGTAGCGCTCGATGGCCCGATAAGGATCGACGCGCACAGACCCGGCGCGTGCGACGCGGCCAAGATCATTGCGCGCCAGATCGACCAGCATGACGTGTTCCGCCGCCTCCTTCGGATCGGCCAGCAGCGCCTCCTCGTTGGCCCGGTCTTCCTCTCGCGTCGCTCCACGCGGCAACGTGCCTGCGATTGGCCGCAACGATGCCCTGTTGTGGTTGAGTTTCACCAGCGCCTCGGGCGATGAGCCCACGACCTGCAGATCGTCGAAATCGAAGTAGAACATGTACGGAGACGGGTTCAGCAGGCGCAGCGCGCGGTAGACCTCGAACGGCGGGACATTGGTTTTACCGCGAAACAGGATCGACAGCACGATCTGGTAAATATCGCCGGCGGCGATGTATTCCTTGCACGCATCGACCCGATCCGAATACTCCTGTTCGGTCAGGCTCGCCTCGGCCGGTGCGATTGAGACATCGCGCTCGGTCGCGGGTATCGGGCCGCGAAGTTGCCGAATGACCTCCGCCCTGAGGCGTTGCCGGTCACTTTCCGGTCCGTCATGCAGCAATGCGACACGGCGTGTCAGATGATCGAACACGAGCAGTGACGAAGGCGCAACGAACGCAGCGTCCGGGACGCTTGTTTGTGGCTCAGTGTCCTGAGGCAAGCGTTCGAACAGGCGCACGACGTCATAACCGGATACGCCGACAAGACCGCCGGCGAAGGGCAGATCATCGTCGGGCTTCGGCCTCGGTGCGAACGCCAGCACCCGACGCAAGGAATCCAGGTATTCGTGCTGGTCTTGTGGTCTCGGGTGCACCTCGCCGTTAATACGGAGCACCGACCGGTCCATTCGAACCTCGACAGCGTCGCCGAAGCCCAGGAACGAGTAGCGTGCCAGCCGTTCGCCGCCTTCGACGCTCTCCAGGAGAAAGCGCGGGCGCATGGCCTTGAGCTTCAGGTAAGCCGATACCGGCGTGTCCAGGTCGGCCGCTATGTCAAACGGTGCTTGCATAAATAGTTCTCGGGTCAACGCCGCTCTCGCACATCCCTGCGGGTGATTCGGGCCTACGGCCCTCAGCCCTTCGGGCCAACGCTGTCGGCGTTGTCCAAAACCGCTCTTGCGCTTTTGTCGCGGCATAAGGCCATCCATGGCAACGCCGCTCTCGCACATCCCTGTGCTCCGCGGCATAAGACCATCCATGGTCAAAAAAAAGCCCATCGCTGTGGTCGGCAGAGATGGGCTTTGGTCTTAAGTTGCTCAGCTAAAGGTCAGCCAGCTACCCCCTCATTTGCGGGCAGCCACCACCAGTTGTTTGCGATCCGAGCATTCATGCGACCGAGTATTACCGGCGGCCCGGCGCTGCGTCAAGTGCCCGGGGCTACAGGTCGTACAGGAATGGCAGCACCAGGGAGAAGCCCAGCCACATAATCAGCGTAAGCGGGATACCGACTCGCAGGAAGTCTGCGAACTTGTAACCACCGGCGCTCATCACCAGCAAATTGGTTTGATAGCCGTACGGCGTCGCAAAACTCATGTTCGCGCCGAACAACACGGCCAGAATGAACGGCTCGGGACTGACCCCGAGTTGTTGGGCAATGCTTATGCCGATTGGCGTGCCGATAGCCGCTGCCGCATTGTTCGAAACGATGTTCGTCATGACGGTCATGAGCAACAGGAACGCACTCAGAATCATGGGCGCCGGCAGCCCGGACGCCCCATGCACGAAACTGACCGCAATGTAGTCCGCCATGCCCGTGCCCATCAGGGCCTTGCCCAGCGCGAGCGCGGCCACGATGATCATGATGACGGGAATCGACAATGCATTAACGGCATCGCGCCAACCCAGGCACCCCGTCGCAATCATGAGCCCCAGGCCAATGAGCGCACTCACCGAAATCGGTAGAATGCCGAGAGCGGCGGCCAACACGACGAATCCCATGATCGCCAGGGCGCGCTTGGCATGGTGCGTTTGCGGCAGGGTCGTCGTGCCGTCGAGGACCAGCATCGTGCCACTTTCCTTCAGGTTCGAGATCGCTTCGCCGGACCCCTGAACCAGCAGAACGTCGCCCGCGCGCAGGCGAATCAGATTCAGGTCGCCGGTAACCTGTGAACTCGGCGCACGAGCTCGATGAAGCGCGAGAGGCAACAGGCCGTAGCTACTACTGAATCTCGCGGCGGCCAGGCTGCGCAGGTGAAGTGGCGACCCGCGTGTAACCACAACTTCCGCCAGCTGCTGGCCCTCTGCCGTAAGCGGCGTCTGTTCGTCGACCGGGTGCTCGCTATCGGAAATGTTAAAGAGCGTTGCACCCAGCAACTGCTCGTAGTGTTTCAGGTTTTCCGGGGAGTCCTTGACGAACAGCCTGTCGCCCGGCTGCATCTTCACCGACGGCAGCTTTGCAAGAAACAGCGATTCCGAGCGCTGAATCTTGTCGATACGTAGATTGCCATCGGCTTTCGCAAGGATCTCGGAGAGCGACCTGCCGTCCGCAAACCCGCCTTCTTTTACGTGCAGCTGGGCACTGAAAATTCTCGGCGACGTATCCGCCATCGGCGGCGTGCGATCAGGTATCAGGCGGGGGGCCACGAGCCACAGATAAAATATTCCCACGCCGCCAACGATCGTCACGGGCAAGACCCACTCGAACATACTGAATTCATGCATGCCCATGTCACGGGAGATGCCGACAACCAGCAGGTTCGTCGAGGTACCGATCGTCGTCGACATGCCGCCAATAATGGTGGCCAGACCCATCGGCAACATGACGCCCGACACCGGAAACTTGGAGCGCAATGACGCGCCGACAAGAATTGGCATGAGCAACACCACGATTGGCGTGTTATTCATGAAAGCACTGAGAATCGCACCGGCAACCAGCGTGGTCATGAGGGCAAGCACCGGCCACGTCGTCCATGCCCGACCCACGACCGTCGCCAACGGTTGCAGAGCACCTGTAGTCTCAAGCGCCTTGCCCACCATCATGAGAACGCAAATTGCGACGAGCGCTTCGTTGCCAAAACCGGCAAAAAAATCGATCGGCCCGAGGAGAGTGACCTCGCCGCCCCTGGTATAGGGAAATAGCTGAAACCCGGCGACCAACAGTATCAGTATGACCAGCGAAGAAGATTCAAGCGGAATGTTGTCGCGCGTAAACAAGAAAAGCGCGACAACCGTCAGTACCAGAACGGCTATGCCATGAGCGTCAGGTGTAATCGGCTGCAATGCGTTCCCTCAATCGATTGCTCCGGCAGGCGGTGTTTGACGTTATCCCAGATCATACCTGTTTCGCAATCTGCCCGGCATCGCGGCTGCACCGCAAAATTGCGCTTACGCGCTCATAAAAGCGTCTGAATTCGTTGATACTCCAGTGAGAGATATCGACATCCCGCTGAAACGACAGACAGTTCGCGCACCGCAATAGCGGCAGCAGATCAACGTATCGCGAGTCAGCGGGCTGGTCCTGGGGAAACACGTCCCACGCAGACATGGTTATAAGGTTGCGATGTCGAAGCGCCGTTTGATCGACGGCACGCCGCCAGCGAAGCTTCATCTCGTTGCCACTGGCGAGGATTTTCGCACCCGCCGCGTCCACGGCGGGGCAATAACCCCTCTCTTTGGCCAGAACCTGTGACCTCGCACGCAATGTTTTGTTGATGAAATCGGCAAGCTCCTCGAGTTCCGTGAGCGTCCGGAATGCGCACGGATCTGCGCCACGCCGTTTGACAAGATTGCCCCAGCCGCGAATCGCGACCGCGAGGCGCCTGTTTAGCCAGCTGTCGAACTGAATAGCCGGCGACGGCCAGTCACGGGAATCATGCAGCGAGTCACCGCGGTCCACGCAGTCGTTGAGCGCCCTTTCGAGGCCGTTCAGCCTGATGTCACCGTTGTCATGCGCGAATTGCAATACATCAACGCGCAACGGAATCCACGCAGAATCCTGCGGGACCTGAATACCGGTCGACGACAGAATGGCGTCAGCATTCTCTTCTGCAAGCAGCGGGCAAGCCGAAGACACGACCGTCGGCAGCACGACGCTGACCGGCATCACATCACGCATGTGCCACAGGTGCTGCCAGATACGGTCCTCAGAGCCTTTGGACCGCGTCGCGCTGGTATCAATGACGAAGAACATGACGGTATCTTGCGATCATCGCGAGAGCCTCGCCGCCATCCTTACTGGGCAGAAGTTTGAGATTTTGGGACCAATTGTAATCTGGGTCTGGCGCGATTCCCTGTGCGGGTGTACCTTTTGCAACGTTAGTCAGGACAGGGACCCAGAATGCCGTCTTTTGATGTAGTCAGCGACTTCGATGCACACGAAGCGCGTAATGGCGTCGATCAGGCGAATCGCGAAGTCAGCACTCGATTCGATTTCAAAGGTACCGGATCGAAATACGAACTCGAAGAACAGGTCATATCGCTGACGACGCAGTCCGACTTTCAGCTCAAGCAGATGATCGATATTCTGCACCAGAAGCTTGCGAAGCGCGGCGTTGACATTGCCTGCCTCGAAGAGCAGGAACCAGAGTTCTCCGGCAATGAGGCGCGGCAAAAAATTATTCTGCGGCGTGGCATTGATACCGATCGGGCGCGTAAACTGGTGAAACAGATCAAAGCGGCGAAACTCAAGGTGCAGGCCGCAATTCAGGGCGATAAATTGCGGGTCAGCGGCAAGAAGCGCGATGATCTGCAAACCGTTATCAGCATGCTGAAAGACACCGATATCGGGCTCCCGCTACAATACGAGAACTTCCGAGACTGATTAACCCCCACAGATACCAACAAGAAAATGGGTTCCGGGATTCACAAACAACTTCGCCGTCAGGACATCACGTTCGAGGACAAGGATCACGCGCTGCGTGACGACGTCCGTAAGCTGGGCGCGATGGTCGGCGACCTCATTCGCGAACAGGACGGCGAAGAACTGTTCGAAATCGTCGAAAACGCTCGCCTGCGCGCGATTCGCCGCCGTGAGGACAACGAGAAGACGGGCGAGGAACTCGCAAAACTCGTTCATAACCTTGACCCGGACCTGGCGCTGACGCTGATCCGCAGCTTTTCGACCTACTTTCAGATGGTCAACACGGCCGAAAAAGTGCACCGCATTCGCAGGCGGCGCGAATATCTGCGTGATGCCGAGGTAGACCAGCCAGGTGGTCTCGAAGACACGCTGCTCAAACTGAAAGCATCCGGCATGGAGGTTGACGGTCTGGAGGCTTTATTCGACTCGATGTTGATCGAGCCGGTCTTTACGGCGCACCCGACTGAGCCAACTCGTCGCACGATTCTCCGCAAAGAACAGAACATCGTCAAACACCTTGTCGAACTTCTGAATCCGACGATGACGCCGCAGGAAATGAACGTTTCGTGGCAGAATATTCGGCGTATTGCGACTACCGGTTGGCAGACGGACGAGCACCCGTCAGAGCAAATGACCGTGGCCGATGAGCTCGAGCACGTGCTGTTCTTCGTCACCGACGTCCTGTACCGAACGATACCGCCATTTTACGAAGATATTCGCGCTGCGGTCGATCGCATCTATGACAATGCCGGCGAGCGAATACAGCTTCCGAGCTTCGTACGATTCGCCTCCTGGGTCGGTGGCGACATGGACGGTAATCCGAACGTCAATGCCAAGACCATCCGCGCCACTCTCGCGCGACAGCGCTCGCTGATTCTCGATCTTTACTACAAAGAGTGTGCAACGATCAGCGCCAAACTCAGCCAGTCCATCGGTCGGGCTAACTTCAGTCAGGGCATGCTCGACAAGATCGAGGAGTATCGCGGCATCTTCCCGAATGCCTACCATGCCGTTCCAGCCCGCCACCGGGACATGCCGTATCGCGTATTCATGCGCCTTATACAACAGCGTCTGCAGTCGACCTACGACGACGACATTTTTCCGTACGAAAAAGTCGATCAACTGATCGCCGATATAGAGCTGATCGCCGAAAGCCTGTCGTGCAACAAGGGCAAGCACGGCGGTTTATTCGCCGTGCAGCGGCTGCTGCGGCGAATCCGCACATTCGGCTTCCACATGGTGACGCTGGATGTGCGTCAGGATTCCCATGTGCATCGACGCGTGGTCGCCGAGTGCCTGGGTGACGACGATTGGCTGGAACGGTCGGCAGACGAGCGTGCCGACCGCATTATCGAAGCCATAAAATCGCGCGAAAGCGCCCCGATGAACCTCAGTACCAGGGCGCGCAAAACGCTCAACGTATTTCAGGCGATCGCATTTTGCCGAAGAAAATACGGGCCGAAATCCATTGGTCCATTCATTGTAAGTATGACGCAGGGTGCTGACGACATTTTGTCCGTGCTGCTGCTTGCACAATGGAGTGAGCTGCACAATCGCCGCGGCGACGTCCCTCTCGATATTGCGCCGCTGTTAGAAACTGTTGATGACCTTCACAACGGCCCGGATATTCTCAAAACGCTGCTGGGTACGGAATTGTATCGCAAACACCTGGAGCGGCGGGGTAATCGCCAGACCGTCATGATCGGTTACTCGGACAGCAATAAAGACAGCGGCCTCGCATCAGCGCGGTGGGCGCTGCAAAACGCCCAGGAAGCGCTGGTGAATACCGTCGAATCTCAGGGTGTCGAGCTGACGCTGTTCCATGGCCGCGGCGGTACGATCAGCCGTGGTGGCAGCAAGACGCACGTTGCTGTACTTGGCGCTCCGCCCGGCACGGTGAACGGGCGCCTGCGCGTTACGGAGCAGGGCGAGATCATCAATGAGAAGTACGGTCTGCGTGGTATAGCGCTGCGCACGCTCGAGCAGGTGGCCGGCTCTGTGGCCCTTGCGACGGCCATGCCAACGCATCGAGGCTATGACATGCCGGAATGGCACGAAATGATGGACGTTATTGCCGCAGAAAGCCGGCGCGCGTATCGCAAGCTTGTCTACGAAACGCCACAATTCTACGAGTACTTCAGGAAGGCAACGCCCATAGACCTGATCGAGCGGATGCGAATCGGCTCGAGGCCGTCATCACGCCGATCGCAATCGGGCATCGAGGATCTGCGCGCGATTCCGTGGGTGTTTGCCTGGACCCAGGCACGATTCGTGCTCCCGGGCTGGTACGGAATCGGCAGCGGACTCGCAAAGGCTGCCGAACAGTTTGACGACGGTATGTTTCGCGAAATGCTGTCTGAATGGTATTTTATCCGCTCACTGGCTGCTGACACCGAGATGGTGCTCGCCAAGTCCGACCTTGGAATTGCAGAACTGTATTCACGGCTCGCGGGTGACCTGCACGACAAGTTCTTCCCGATCATCGAGAAAGAATTCCAACTCACACGCGACCTGACCCTCGAATACTCGGATCACGATAGTCTGCTGGCGGGTGACGTTACTCTGCAGCGCGCGATCATGCTGCGTAACCCATATGTTGACCCGATGAGCCTGATGCAGGTGGATCTGCTGGCACGATGGCGCGCGGCGAATCACGAAGATGAAGAATTGTTCGCGGCGTTACTCGCGAGCGTCAACGGCATCGCGCAGGGGTTGCAGAACACGGGCTAGCCACTGCCAGCTACCACCTGTAGGAGCGGCCCGTCTCATCAGCGCGACTATGTCTTCGCCCGTATGAGCTCCGATCATCGCGGCCCGCGGTCGCGCGCAAGGCGCGCTCCTACAGTTTGTAACATCGCCGCCACGCTCCCGTCGAGCGACACCGAGGTGCGCACGACGCTCGAGGAACTCCCCACGCGCAGCCCTCACGCGCCACGCTGAAGCAGCGGCGGTGAGCGCCGGGGTGTCTCACAAAGCGAGTTTGTGAAACAGCTGTCCGAGCGACTGAGATTCCCCGGCGATCGACGCCGCGGCATGAATAGTGGGGGGGTGGATGGCGTTTACGTATCGATGAAGCTCGCGAATTCCTCGAGGGATTTCCGATTGATGTCCGGCACGCGAGCGTCGTCGGCCGGATAACCGGCCACGAGTAGCAGGAACGGCCGTTCGCTTTTTGGTCGATCGAGTATTTCGTTGAGAAACTTCATCGGACTCGGCGTGTGCGTAAGCGTTGCGAGCCCGGCCATGTGCAGCGCTGTGATCAGGATGCCGGTGGCCAGGCCCGTCGATTCCACCGGATAGTAGTGTTTCACCTTGCGGCCATCGGGCAGTTCCCCGAACTTCTGTAAAAACACGGCGATCAGGTACGGTGCCGTTTCAAGGAACGGTTTGTGCTCGTCAGTGCCGAGCCGCTCCAGTGCCGCCAGCCATTCCTCGGAGGCCCGATGTGTGTAGAACTCACGCTCCTCTGCCTCGGCCGCCTCCCGGATTTTGCGTTTTGTCTCCGACCCGCTGACGACGGCAAAGTGCCAGGGCTGGAGATTTGCCCCGCTGGGCGCCGTATTGGCCGCCCTGAGAGCAGTCTCGATAATGTCCCTGGGAACGGGCCGATCGGAAAAATCACGGACAGTGCGGCGCCGATTGATATCGACAAAAAAATCGTTGAGGCGCTGTCGCATTTCATCGACCGGATACTCCCGGTAGTCGGCCAGCGGTATGGTTGGGTAATTGCTCACAATGATGCCTTTCTCTGATTAGCGACCATGGGCTAGTCGCCTTGCTCGGCGAGTTTTTGCAGGACGTTCCACTCTTCGGTTTCGTTCTCCGATACGGCTCGACCCAGCATTGAAACGCCTGCCTCATGCACTGATTCGGGCCTGCCGGTAATCAGTGGATGCCACTCTGGCAGATCCTGACCTTTCGACAGTCTTTTGTACGCACAGCTCGCGGGTAGCCACTGAAAAGTGTCCGGACGATCAACTGAAAGCACGAGGCAATCGGCGACACGCTTGGCCCGCGACGCGTAGTCTGTGCAACGGCAGGTCTCGACATCCAGCAGGCGGCAGGCAATCTCCGTGTAATACACTTCGCCCGTATCCTCATCTTCCAGTTTGTGCATGCAACACAGCGCACAGCCGTCACACAGAGAATCCCACTCTGTCTGAGTCAGCTCCCCCAGGGATTTGCGTTTCCAGAATTGATCCGTCATCGTTCTACACTTTGCGACAGCCGGCATCGAATATCCACATGAAAGCCGTGTTTCTAGACTGGGCGACGATGGGTCCGGGCCTTGATACGAACCAGCTCCGTGAACTGCTGCCGGGGCTCGAGTTATTCGAAGTTACCGAGGATCACGAGGTCGCAACACGAATTCGAGATGCCCGTTTCGTACTCACCAACAAGGTTCGACTGACTGAAGACCTTTTGGCGGGTTGTCCAGAACTCCGGTTTGTCGGCCTGACTGCGACAGGAACAGACAATGTGGATCTTGGTGCTGCACAAAACCGTGGTGTTGCGGTCTGCAATATTCGAGCCTATTGCACTCAGTCGGTCGTCGAACACGTCTTCGGCTGCCTGCTCAATCTCACACACAGTTTTGGCAAATACGCGGCCGCGGTACGTACCGGTGAATGGCAGGAATCCGATGACTTCTGCCTGCTTGACTTTCCGATTCGCGAGCTGTCCGCGATGACATTGGGCATCGTGGGTTACGGGGCATTGGGTAAAGGTGTTGCGACCGCTGCCGCGGCGTTCGGCATGGATGTCATCATCTCTGTTCGGCCAGGCACAAACGATGTCGGCAACGACAGAGTTTCGTTCGACGAGCTGCTCGCCCGCTCCGACGTCATCTCTCTGCACTGCCCGCTGAACGACGACACACGCGGACTGTTCGGTGCTGACGAATTTCTGAAGATGAAGAACGACGCAGTTCTGATCAACACGGCACGCGGCGGACTCGTCGATTCTGCGGCCCTCGCCGAAGCCTTGCGCTGCGGGGAGATTGCGGCCGCGGCTATCGATGTTCTGCCCGAGGAGCCTCCCGTGCACGGCGATCCGCTGCTGGACTACGAAGGCGACAACCTGATCGTTACACCACACATAGCGTGGGCCACCAACGAAGCACGTCAGGCGGCCATCGACGAACTCAGCGCGAACGTCGAAGCATTTATCGAGGGCCGCAAACGCAACCGCGTCGTTTGATCAGGCGCCGATTATCTGCCGTGCCCATTGCACGATCTGGCGCACCCGAGGTGACCCGAGGTCATAGGCCTCATCAAACGTCACCCAGCGCCACTCATGATGCTCAGGCTCGCCGGTTTGGGGCGAGATCCCCATTTCGACCGCTTCCTCCCTGGTGCTCGCAATATAGTACCTTGCGACCTTGCCACGGCTGTACGGCCCAGTCTCGAAAAAGCGTTCGCCCCAGTCGAACGCAAGCTTGGAAATACCGGTTTCCTCGTCAACCTCCCGTAGTGCTGCGCTTATTGGCTCTTCGCCCTGCTCCCGAATACCCTTTGGAAAATCCCAGTGATGGTAGGCGCGCAGCACCAGTGTCATCCAGCCCTGCTCTGTTCGACGTGCGAGCACGATGCCGCAAGAAAGTTTCTGCGCCGTCACGCCGCCCATCGAAGCACCTCTGCCGGGGCCGCGTTAACCGCGCCGCGAGCCGCAAAGAAACCGCTTATGCAGACGAGCAACACTCCGGCGGTCAGGCCAACGACCCACAGCAGGGGATTAAATTCATAGGGCAATTGAAAGAGTTGCACCGCAACAACGGCGGCAAGAATCGAGGCGCCGGCAGATGCCAGGAGGCCGGCCGCCAGGCCCAGGGCAGCGAACTCCGCCATGACACCAAAGAAAACGGTGCGCCGGCGGGCGCCCAACGCACGCAGCATCGCACTTTCAAATCGCCGCTCGTCAATTGTCGATTGCACCGCCGCGAACAACACGGCGATTCCCGCGGCCAATGTGAAAACGAACACCGCCTGAACGGCGAGGCTTGCTTTCTCGATAATGCCGCGGACCTGTTGCAGGATTGCATCGAGATCGATAACCGAAATGCTCGGGTACGCGCGTACAAGGTCAACGAGCATCGCTCGCTGGTCATCCTCGATCCGCATGCTCGATATGTAAGTTGTCGGCATATCATCGAGTGCGCCAGGCGACAAGACGATGAAAAAATTGGGCTGGAACGAGTCCCAGTTAATTTTCCGAATACTTGCAATCTCGGCCTGGACGTCCCGACCTGCCACGAAAAAATCAAGACGGTCGCCGACCTCCAGGCCGGCATCGAACGCCGCCTCTTCTTCGATCGACACCAGCGGTGGACCGTCATAGTCGCTCGCCCACCATTCGCCTTGCACCACCTCATTGCTCGCGCTCATCTCGGCGGTCCACGACAGATTGGCTTCGCGATTCGCCAGCCAGCGTCCGTCCTCGGTGGGATACTCACGATCTTTGACCGACTCGCCATTGATCGATGTCATACGCGCACGCACCAGCGGCGTAAACGTCGGAGCCGTCGCGCCGTTATCCTCAAAAAATGCACCGACAGACCCGACTTCATGAGGCTGAATATTGATGAGGAAGTGATTGGGTGCGTCCTCGTCGAGCGTCTGACGCCATCCCTCCAGCAAGTCCGTGCGCACCAGCGTGAGCAGTAGCAACACGGTCAGCCCGAGACCGAATGCCACCACCTGAACGGCACTGTCGCGACCGCGGCGCGCGACGTTGGCCAGCCCGTAACGCCAGGCGACGCCGACACCCGAACGAAATCGACCGATCGAGGCAACGAGCCCGCGGCCGACCAGGTAAAGCGCCGCAGCGATCACCACGATGCCACCGACCAGGATCGCCAGCATGAGGGGGTCGCCCACAGAGCGATACAACAGGGCGGCGACAGCCGCGAGAGACAAGCCCGCAACCAGGAGCCGTGATGGCGCGGGGGGCATCACATCGTGGCGCAAGACGCGCAGCGGTGGGGTATTCCGTAGCTGAATCAGGGCGGGTAACGCGAAACCGAGCAACAGGACCATGGCGCTGCCGCTCGCCAGTACGACAGGTCGCAGGCCCGGATCCGGCAGGTCGCTGGCAATCAAATCAACGAGAATTCGAGACAGCGCTTCCTCGGCAGCGAAGCCCGCGACGCTACCGATGAGGACGCCCAGTATGCCGAGCAGTACCAACTGTATGAGCGCGACAGCAATGACGAAATCCTGAGTTGCGCCCAGGCTCTTCATCAGCGCCACCGCGTCCATGCGGCGATGCGCAAACCTGCGCGCCGACATCGCGACGGCAACCGCGCTGAGGAGCAAGCTGATTACGGCGGTCAGCGACAGGAATCGTTGCGCCCGATCGGCGGCGTTGTAGGCTCGCTCACTGCTCTCCTCCTGGCTTCGAATTCGCACAGATTCCGGCAGCTTGTCTTCAATGGCCTCGTTAAAATCGGTCACCGCCGACTCCTCCCCCGCAACGAGCAAGGCATAACTCACACGACTGCCCTCACCGATAAGACCACTCCGCGGAATATCGTCAATATTCATGATCAGCGATGGCGCAAGTGAGGCGAATCCGATCGACTGGTCGGGGCGGTAGGTCAACACAGCGGAGACCCGAAGCCTGAGTTCGCCCACGGATAACACGCTGCCAATATCTGCGCCAACGCGCGCAAGCAGCGCGCCGTCTGCCCAGGCCTCGCCGACCCCGGGTATGCCCTCGACATCGCGTTGTTCGCCGAATAACTGGTCCGCCACACGCACCGTGCCACGCAGCGGATATTGGTCGCTAACCACCTTGATCGAAGACAGGGCGCTTGCATCGCCGGCGAACACGACTGATGGAAAGAACATCGTCTCAGCCGTTTCGAGACCGTATTCGGCGGCGAGCTCTCTCCATTCCTCGGGCACGGGTTCCTGCGATCGGAGCCGTAAATCGGCCGCCAGTACTTCATTGGCCTGGCGCGCCACCGCCTTGCCGATGCGATCCGTCAGAAAGCCAACCGCCGTCAGCGCCCCCACGGCCAGGCCGACCGCGGCCAGCAAAACCAGCACTTCACCGGAACGCAGTTCGCGGCCAAAGGTCCGTAATGCAAAAGAAACCGCTCTCATGCGGCGGCTTCGCTGTCGTTCACGAGCCGCCCGGCGTCGAGAGCGAGGATGCGATCACAGCGCTCGGCAAGGCCTGTGTCATGGGTAACCAGCACCAGGGTCGTCGAGGAGCTGCGATTAAGCTCGAACATGAGCTGCATGATGTTCGTGCCCGTACGGCTATCGAGATTGCCCGTCGGCTCATCGGCGAAGAGAACAGCCGGTTCGGTCGCAAACGCACGCGCGATAGCGACCCTCTGCTTTTCGCCACCCGACAGTTGCGAGGGATAGTGGCTCCAGCGATCCTCGAGACCGACTTGTTCGATGATCCTGCGAGCCGCCGCACGGGCGTCACTCTTGCCTGCCAGCTCTAGCGGCAACATGACATTTTCGAGGGCATTCAGAGACGGCACCAGGTGAAACGACTGGAATACGAAGCCGACGCTCTCGGCCCTTACGCCGGCGCGCCCGTCCTCGTCCAGCTCGGACAGGTTGGCACCATTGAGGACCACGTGCCCCCCGGTGGGCAAATCCAGGCCAGCCAGCAATGCCAGCAGCGTGGACTTGCCGGCGCCCGACGGTCCGACCACGGCAACAGATTCTCCGGCGACAATCTGGAAACTCACGTCCGAAAGAATGGTCAGACTCCCTTCGGGGCTGCTGACTTCTTTGCTAACCTTAGTGGCCTCGAGTACCACACCGTTGCTTTTTGACTGATCTCGCATGCGAAGAATTCTTACTCTTGTTGTTTTGTTGATAGCTGCCAGCGCAGAGGCTACCGAGCCGCCGACAGTTCTTGTCTTTGGCGATTCCCTCAGCGCCGGCTTCGGTATTGACGTTGACCATTCCTGGACCGCTTTGTTGCAGTCCCGGCTCGAGAAGCTAGGGTACGAACATCGCGTCGTGAACGCCAGCATCAGCGGTGAAACGACCGAGGGCGGCGCGGCCCGTATCCAGACGGCATTAAAGGCCTTTTCGCCCGACCTGGTGATTCTCGAACTGGGCGGCAACGACGGCTTGCGCGGCTTCCCGCCTGAACGGGTGAAGAGCAATCTCGAAACCATCGTCGAGCGCTCGAAAGCCGCCGGGGCCTCGGTCGTGCTCCTGGGTATCCGTATCCCGTCAAATTACGGGGCACGATATACCGCCGCCTTCGAGGCCGTCTATCGTCAAATCGCCGATGATCTGAATGTCAGATGGATCGAGTTCTTTATGGAAGGCGTGGCAACAAACGACGAATTGATGCAGGCAGATCGCATTCATCCGAACACCAAAGCGCAACCGATTTTGCTGGAGAATGCCTGGCCAATTATCAGCGCCGCACTCGATGATGCGCTATGATTTTGTCCCGTGCCTGATAAAAATCCGCGCTGCGCCGCTACTCAAGGGGAATCTAATCTTGGACAAAGTCTGGCTGAAATCCTATCCGGAAGACGTACCTGCCGAGGTGCCGACGCCGCCGTTTCGATCAGTACGCGACCTGATTGAACACGGCTTTTCGCAGTTCCCTGACAATCCGGCTTACACCAGCATGGGGCGGACGCTCAATTACGCGGATCTCAATCGCCTTTCCATGCAGTTTGCCTGCTATCTGCAACAGACAATTGGACTAACGCGAGGCGAGCGCGTCGCCATAATGTTGCCAAACGTCCTGCAATACCCGGTCGCCATGTGTGGCGCTTTCCGCGCCGGCCTTGTCGTGGTCAACGTCAACCCGCTGTACACGGCGCGAGAACTCAAGCACCAGCTCAAAGACTCGGGAGCACGCTGCATCGTCATTCTCGAAAACTTCGCACACGTGCTCGAAGAAGTAATTGGGGATACGGAGGTCGACCATGTTGTCACAACCGGCATTGGCGATCTGCTGGGCTGGCCGAAGAGTGCGCTTACCAACTTTGTCCTCCGTTACGTAAAGAAACAGGTGCCTGCCTACCACCTGGCAAAGAGCATCTCTTTGAAAGGCGCGCTCAGAGCAGGCGCAAAGAAAAGCTTGCAGAACGTCGACATTGGCTTCGCTGATATCGCGTTCCTGCAGTACACGGGCGGCACCACCGGCGTATCGAAGGGCGCGATGCTGAGTCACCGCAACATGGTGTACAACGTCCAGCAGACCACCGTTTGGCAGGGTGACGCTTATAAAGGCGTCGAGCCGATCGTCGTCATAACGGCATTGCCGCTTTACCACATCTTCTCTCTGCAGGGTAATTGCCTGACTGTGATGGCACAGGGTGGGCACAACGTGCTGATCGCGAATCCGCGAGACTTCGAGGGTTTTGCAAAGGAAATTGCGAACTACAAATTCGGCCTGTTTACCGGCGTCAACACGATGTTCGCGTCCCTGATGAACACGCCGAGCTTCAAGGATATTGACTTCAGCCATCTGCGCGTATGCATCGGCGGCGGCACGGCCGTTCAGCCTGCCGTGGCAAAGGACTGGAAGAAGGCGACCGGCGTGGCAATCCTTCAGGGTTACGGCCTCACGGAGACTTCGCCCGCGGCAATCGTCTGCCGAATCGATTCGGAATTTACCGGGACCATCGGCCTGCCCATACCATCGACTGAAGTCATGATCGCGGGCGATGACGGCAACGAGCTGCCGAGCGGTCAAGTCGGTGAAATATGCATCAAGGGACCGCAGGTCATGGAGGGGTACTGGCAGCGCCCCGCGGAAACGGCCGAAGTGATGTTCCCCGGCGGTTGGCTGCGAACGGGTGACATTGGGCGCATGGATGACGGCGGTTACTTCTATATCGAAGATCGAAAGAAAGACATGATCCTCGTATCGGGCTTCAACGTTTACCCCAACGAAATCGAAAACGTCGTCGTTGAACTCGATGGCGTGCTCGAGGCGGCTGCGATCGGTGTCCCGGATGAGCGCTCCGGCGAAGTCGTGAAGATTTTCATTGTTCGTAAGGACGAAAACCTCACGGAGCAGGACATCATGGACTATTGCCGGGAAAATCTGACGGGTTACAAGCGTCCGAAGCTCATCGAGTTCCGTGATGAACTGCCGAAGACGAATATCGGCAAGATTCTCAGGCGCGCGTTGCGCGATGAATCGTGAGGAAACTCGCCATGCCTGCCAGCAAGTTTATTTCTATCCTGCCGCTGCTGTTGCTCGCTGCCGTTGTCGGCGCGGCCGTGCCCAAACCACTCGACCCGGTGCGGGTTGCCCCACACATCTATGAATTGGCCTTCGAGAACGAAAAGGTCCGCGTTCTCCTGCAGACTGTCCGAAACGGCGAGACCCAGCCACTGCACGCGCACCCGGACCGGGTCATGGTCTATCTGCAATCCTGCGCCTGGCTGGAAAATGATGCCGCCGGCGACGAGCGTATGCAGTTGTTCAAGATCGGGCAGCCGGTTTGGGCGCCGGCGGAAACACACGGCGGAACGACGGTCAACGTCGCGCAGGAATGCAAGATCCTCGAAATCGAGTTGCTCTAGGGTCCCAACCAATCCAACCGCGGCGTCGATCGCCGGAGAATCTGTAGGAGCGCGCCTTGCGCGCGATCGCGGCCCAGGGCCGCTCCTACAGCTTGTAGTAGCACCGCCGCGGTGCCCTTCGTACAGATGGGCCTTCCAGGCAAGCGCAGATATTTGGTGAGCTGTGGGCTCCGATTGGGGAGGTTCCTCAAGCGTCGCGCGCAAGGCGCGCTCCTACAATATGTAGCACCGCCGCTGTCCTGCCTTACAGCGCACGGCCACTGGTCGAGGGGCATCGCAGCCGGTGCCGCATACAGCCAAATACGCGTGGGGCAAGTGGACGAGATGTTTGTTGGCGAGACATCAAGCGAGCGCAGCGAGACAGTCCGCCAACAAATATGTCGGCCGATTGCCTTCTGTGCATGGTGGGTGGGTGGCTACTGGTGGTAATGCGGGCTTAGCTCGTGGACGGCGTCGACCAGCACGCCGAGGTGCTCCGGATCGATGTCCGGCGTAATCCCGTGCCCGAGGTTGAATACGTGTCCGGGCCCACGCCCGTAACTGGCCAGCGTGTCCGCAACGCCTTGCCGAATGACGGCCGGGCTTTCGCGTAATGTGGCCGGGTCGAGGTTGCCCTGTAACGCAACCTTGTCCTCGACATAGGCACGAGCCGTCGCGAGATCAGTCGTCCAGTCGACGCCCAGCGCGTTGCACCCGGTATCCGCCATGTCGGCGAGCAGCTCGCCGGCGCCCTTTGTGAAGAGGATCACCGGAATTGGTTCGGCACCTTTGTCGCGAGCAAGATTGTCGACGATGATCTGCATATTCGCGAGCGAAAAACGTCGATAATCGTCGGCCTCCAACGCCGAGCCCCAGGTATCGAAAACCATGATGGCCTGCGCACCCGCGTCGATTTGTGCATTCAGATATTGCACGGTGGTTTCGGTCACGATATCCAGCAGACTCAGCAACGCCTCCGGATCTTCTTTGGCCAACCCCTTTATCCTGGCAAAGTCACGACTGGAGCGGCCCTCAACCATATAAGTCGCCACTGTCCACGGACTGCCGGCGAAACCAATCAATGGCACCTGGCCGTCCAGGGCAGTTCTTATCGTGCTAACGGCCTCGAATACATAGCCAAGCTCGGAGCCAACGTCCGGTACCGCCAGTTCGCGGATAGCCTTGATGCTCTGCACCGGTCGCCTGAATCGTGGACCTTCGCCGGTCTCGAAATACAGTCCCAGCCCGAGCGCATCGGGCACCGTGAGAATGTCAGAGAACAGGATCGCCGCATCCAGTTTGAAGCGCCGCAATGGCTGCAACGTCACTTCGCACGCCAGTCTCGCATTGCGGCACAAACTCATGAAGTCGCCTGCCTCAGCCCGAACCTCGCGGTACTCCGGCAGGTAGCGACCTGCCTGCCGCATGATCCATACGGGTGTGCGCGCCGTAGGCTGACGCATTAACGCGCGCAGGAACAGGTCGTTCTTCAGCTCGCTCATTACATATCCACCTGCGCCGCAATCGAGGCCTGCATGGCCTCGGCAGCCGCACGTGGACTCTCGGCGTCACGAATGGGCCTGCCTACCACGATGTAATCGGCGCCGTTCGCGAACGCGGTCTCGACCGTCACCACGCGCTTCTGGTCACCCATGGGCTTGTTGTCTACCGGACGAATGCCGGGCGAGATGACGAGCAGTTTGTTATCGATGTGTTCGCGCAGGGTGGGTACTTCCAGCCCTGACGAAATCACACCATCGCAACCGGTTTCCAGCGCGCGCCTGGCGCGCGACAGAACCAGGGATTCGAGATCACAATCGAAGCCGAGATCATCCAGGTCACCACGATCCAGACTTGTCAGGACAGTCACGGCAAGTACCTTGAGGCTGTCGCCCTTGTTCTCGGCGGCAGCCTCCATGATCGACTGATTACCATGCACCGTAACGAATGACGCGCCGCGATCCTGGAGTGCACGCACCGCTGCGCCCACCGTCGCCGGAATATCGAAGAACTTCAGATCGCAGAACACCTTCTTGTCCCGCGCCAGCATCCAGTCGAGCAGCTCGAAATACCCGCCACTCATCATGAGTTCCAACCCGATCTTGTAGAACGTGACGGCGTCACCCAGCTCTTCGGCGAGCGCACGTGCACGATCACAATCGGGCACGTCCATAGCAAAAATCAGGCGGTCTTTATTCCGGATATTCTTTGGCTTCACTGGAGCTCCTTTGTTGCGCGGCGCATTCTAGCAGCCCTGGATGCTCTCGTGTGCCGCCATCGCGTAGCGATCGGTCATGCCCGCAATATAATCGGCGACTACGCGTGCCCTGCCAGTCTGATCGTGGCTGGCTGCCGCATCAGCAAACTCCGCTGGCATGCGTTCCACATCCTCGGAGTACACGCTGAACAGCTCCTTGATCATGATCTGGACCTTGCGCGTCATGGCAAGCTTTTGTTCATGGCGATACAGGTACTCGTTGAGGAAACGTTTCAATGCCTGGTGCTGCTGGTACATCTCGTCCGACATCGATACGAGCGGTTTCCCGGCGTCACGAACATCTTCGATCGACCCGGGATTCTGTTCCTCGAGGCGTCGTCGCGTTTCTTCGATCAGGTCCGTGACCACCGCACCAATCATGCGACGCATGATTTCATAGATCAGCCGACGGTCCTCGAGCTCAGGATACAGGCTATGCACCTCGGCGTACTGAGCCTCGAAAAGCTGTTGTTCACGAAGTTGATCGAGGGTGAGAAGGCCCGCACGAAAACCATCGTCCACATCGTGATTGTTGTACGCGATGGCGTCGGCGATATTCGCCAGCTGCGCTTCAAGCCCGGGTTGCCTGCGTTCCAGGAATCGTTCGCCGACGTCTCCCAGTTCGCGCGCGTTGCGTGTCGAGCAATGCTTGAGAATGCCCTCCCGGGTCTCGAACATGAGATTCAGGCCGGGAAAATCCGCGTACTTGGCTTCGAGTACGTCGACAACCCGCAACGATTGCAGATTGTGTTCGAAGCCACCGTAGTCACGCATGCACTCGTTGAGCGTATCCTGACCCGCGTGCCCGAATGGCGTATGGCCCAGATCGTGAGCCAGACAAATTGCCTCGGTCAACGCTTCGTTAAGGTTCAATGCTATCGCTACTGTGCGTGCAATCTGTGACACCTCGAGCGAATGCGTCAGGCGGGTACGGTACAGATCACCCTCATGATTGACGAATACCTGGGTCTTGTAGACGAGGCGCCTGAAGCCTGTCGAATGAATGATACGGTCACGATCGCGTTGGTACTCACCGCGGTAAGCCGAGCGCGGCTCGTCATATCTTCTGCCGCGGCTCTGCGATTCATCGGCGGCATAAGGTGCAAGCGCTGCAACACCCATCAATCGTCGGCCCCGGTCAGCGCCCGCAGCCTCGCTTGATCGTAGTCGGCCGTCACGAACGCTTCTCCCAGCGAGCGTAGCAAGACAAAGCGCAATTGTTTTTGCCGCACTTTCTTATCCATGCCCATGGCGTCCAGCCACTGCTCACTGCCTATCGCCGGCGCTTGCGTCGGCAGTCCGGCCGCTGTTATCAGTTCGCTGAGACGCGCGCGGTCGGCGGCGGCGATGCCGCTCAGTTCCGCCGCCATGACCATGCCGGCGGCGACCGCTTCTCCATGCAGCCACTGGCCGTAGCCCAGGCAATGTTCGATGGCATGGCCGAAGGTGTGGCCGAAGTTCAGGATTGCCCTTCTGCCCGACTCACGCTCGTCCTGTGCGACGACTTCCGCCTTCAGTTCGCAAGAGCGCTGAATAGCATGAGCGAGCGCTTCCGGGTCTTTTTCAAGCAGCGAGCCCATGTTGGATTCAAGCCATGCAAAGAAATCACGATCGCAGATTGCGCCGTATTTGATGACCTCGGCAAGACCCGCTTTGAGCTCCCGCACTGGCAGGGAATTGAGCGTGTCGGTGTCGATGAGCACGACCTGTGGCTGATGGAACGCTCCAATCAGGTTCTTACCTTTCTCATGGTTAACGCCGGTCTTGCCGCCAACAGACGAATCCACTTGTGCGAGCAGGGTTGTCGGCACCTGGATATACGCAACGCCACGCATGTAACAGGCAGCCGCAAACCCGGCAATATCGCCGACGACGCCGCCGCCGAGTGCGATAACCGTGGTGTCCCGATTGGCGCCCGATGCGACCAGCTTATCCAGTATCTTCTGCATCGTTGCGACAGTCTTGAACGACTCGCCATCCGGCAGATTTATATGGGCAATCTCGCAACCCGCAAGGTTGGGCAGTAGCTTGTCAACGTACAACGGCGCGACGGTTTCGTTGCTAACCACAAGGCAATCGGCACCATGGATATACTCGCCCAGGCCGAAGCCGCCATCCAGTAAGCCGCGGCCGATGACAATCGGGTAGCTTCTGTCGTCGAGGGCTACGTTGATAGTCTTCATACGGCGCTAGATTACATGAATGTAGGAGCGCGCCCCAGCGCGCGAAGCAACGCGGCAGCCTGGCGGTTGCCAGAATCGGGTCGTGACACGGTCGCGCGCTGGGGCGCGCTCCTACGAGACCTTCTCGAGAATTTCTTTCGCTACCGAATGAACCTTGCGCCCATCCGTCTCGACAACGAGGTCCGCAATCTCACGATACAGAGGATCACGCTCCATGAGCAATGCTTCGAGAATCTGACGCCGATCTCCGTTCTCGAGCAAAGGTCGCTCACGGCCGCGGCTCGTACGTGCGAACTGCTGGTCGGCCGATGTATACAGGTACACGACGAAGCCACGACCGCCAAGACGATTGCGGCTGTCCGGATCGATAATCGCACCGCCACCCGTCGCGAGCACGACGCCGTCTATTCTTGTCAGATCATCTATCGCCGCCGCCTCACGCTTGCGAAAGCCCGCCTCGCCTTCTTTCTCGAAGATGAATGCGATGTCCACACCCGTTCGCGACTCGACCTCGTCGTCACTGTCCATAAACGTCAGGTGCAGGCTCCGGGCCAACTGTCGGCCCACCGCTGACTTGCCTGCGCCCATAGGGCCGACCAGAAAAATGTTCTTGGGGTGATTCATTGGCGATGACGTTTCATGTCGGTCTTATAACCTCCCCTAAAGAGAAAGCCAACCCGAGGGTTGGCTTTCCGATGCTTCAGAGGAAGGCAGGCTTAATTAATGGTCGCGCCTTCCTCGAGAATGCGCGGCGTCACAAAGATCAGCAGCTCAGCCTTATTGTCGGTTCGCTGTGTGCTACGGAATAGAGTGCCGGCAAAGGGAATATCACCCAGGAACGGAACCTTGTTGATCGTCTCGCGACGCTCTGTTTCGTAGATACCGCCAAGGACCACGGTCTGGCCGTTAGCCACCAGGACCTGAGTCTCAACCGAGCGAGTATCGATACTCGGCACAGTACCGCCAAGACCGCCGGTCGAGATAACTTCGCCGACGTTGTCCTTGCTCACCCTTAGATCCATGATGATATTGTTGTCCGGCGTGATCTGCGGCGTCACCACCAGCTCCAGAACGGCTTCCTTGAACTGGATGGTCGTTGCACCGGAAGACGCCGACTGTTGATACGGAATTTCCACACCCTGCTTGATCGTGGCTTCTTTCTGATTCGCCGTAATGACCCGCGGCGTCGATACGATCTCGCCGCGACCTTCGGCCTCGAGTGCTGTCAGCTCGAGATCGACCAGGTAATCGGATTCGAGAACTGCCAGGGAGAAACGTCCCGCCGCATCGGCAATCGGTACATTGACGTTGTAACGATTATTGAGCGTCGGCAACTCGATCGGGAAGATCGTGCCATTAGCAGGATCGGAAAGGTTATCCAGTGCCGAACCGATCATCGTATCCGTGCCAACACCTGTACCGGAAATCACCGTCACGCCGTCCGAGCTGTTCTCGTTATAAGCCGTCACACCCAGGCGGATACCAAGATCCCGACTGAAGTTGTCGTTGACGACGACAATACGCGACTCGATCAGGACCTGCTTGATCGGGATGTCCAGCGTTCGAACCATGCGGCGAATGCTCTGCAGACTTTCCGCCGTATCATGAACCAGCAGCGTGTTCGTACGATCATCGACACCTACACTACCGCGCTCCGACAGCATCGGGTTGCCGCCACTTCCCCCCGTAATCAGCGTCGCGAGGTCCTGCGCCTTGGCGTAGTTCACCTGCAAGAACTCCGAATACAGCGGCTCCAGTTCGCTAATGGCTTGCTTGGCTTCGAGATCGGCTGTTTCACGCGCCGCTATCTCTTCCGCGGGCGCAACCATAATGACGTTGCCGTTCTGGCGCATGTCCAGACCCTTGGTCGTCATCACGATATCCAGCGCCTGATCCCATGGAACGTTGCGCAATCGCAGCGTGACATTGCCCTGAACCGTATCCGAAACAACGATGTTTTTACCTGACGTCTCAGCAAGCAGTTGCAATACCGCGCGTGTCTCGATGTCCTGGAAGTTCAGCGTCAGGCGCTGGCCTTCGTATTCCTTGGTCTCCGAAAAGAGGCTCGACTCTTCCGTACCTTCTTCCGGCTTGGGGTTAATTTCGATGGTGAACTCGTTGTCAGACTGATACGCCATTTGCTCATACGGGCCATCTGCTGAAATGACGACGCGCGTGTCGAGATTAGTGCGCAACGTGTCGACCGTCGTAACCGGTGTCGCGAAGTCCATGACATCAAGCCGGCGCATTAGCTCTGCCGGCAGGCTCGTGTCCTTGAACACGGCCACGACACGACCGCCTTCCTGACGAATATCCACGGGTGTTGACGGGTCGGTCAGGTTAACGATGACGCGGCCACCGCCATCACGCGTACGGCGGAAATCAACACTTGAAATTGAACGGCTGCCGGGCGAGGCATAAGAACGGGTATCGGATGCCGGTGCGCTGGCGAACTGGGTAGTACTAGCGCTGTATTCATCCCCGCCACCCAAGGTGACGATTACCGTGTTACCGCTGCGCCGAGTCTCGTACTCGACCATGGAATCGAGGTTAAGCACGACGCGGGTCCGGCCGTTTGCTTCAGCCGTCAGCACCGTATCCAATGGTCCGAGGTTAACGTCGCGACGACGTGAGCTCAGGCCAAGAGACGTATCCGGCAAGTCAAGCGCAATCCTCGCGGGATTTTCGATCGTAAATGCCAGCGGCTCGGGTGCCGTGTCGCTCATGATCAGCTTCAGCTCGACACGCTGGCCGGGCAAGCTTTGCACCTGAATGTCCTGCAGCCGGTTGCCTTCCTGTGCGCTAGCTGTCGCGCCCCAGAAAAGCAGCAACGCTGCCTGTGCCAATGCGGCCAGTTTCAACACCGTAGCGCGGTGACCGACCGTCGGTTTGATTTTGAGCATCATTCCAATTACTCCCAGTTCCATTCAGGTGTCAGTCTTTTAGACCAACCGCGGCGTCTCTCTCGATATAACCGCCGATTCCATCAGAAATAATTTCCACCAGACTAATTTCTGATTCAGAAATTTCCTTGATTCTTCCGTCGTTTTGCCCCATGTAATTTCCAGGTACGACTCGGTGAATTAGACCGTCTGATGTTTGTACAAGGCCGTACATCGTGTCACCGATGTAAAGCGTTCCTACCATGCCCAGCGTGTCCAGCGGAAAACTCTCGAGATACTCTCGACTCCGATCCCGATCGGGACTTGTACCACCGGAACTACTGGTCGACTGTGGCGTGTCGGGTACAAACGGTGAGCGTATGCCCTGCGCGTCAGCGATGTACGTAAACACCTCGTAAGGCGTGATCTCGGGTAATGGCTCAATACGACCGCCAGGCTTCGCCTTGACCTCATTGATGTACTGATCGAGATCATCCATGTCGCCCCCGCATGCTGCGAGTCCGACGGCTGACAAGACCAGAATCAAGCCATGTCTTATTGTTAGGGAAGCGCGCATTATCACTCTGCCTCCTCGTCGAGATACCGGTAGGTTTGAGCGGTAACTTCAATGCTTAAATTATCGAAAGTATCGGTACTCTCGGGCGTTATGTTGATGTTATGCAACGTCACGATTCGCGGCAGTGCGGCTATGCCGCTCACAAAATTACCGATCTCATGGTAACTGCCGGTGAGACGAATCTTGATGGGCTTCTCGGCATAGAAGTCCTTGGGAATCTCGCCCTGCGGCACGAATAATTTTTCCTGCAAGCCGGCCGCAAGTCCTGTTTGTGAAATATCTACGATCAGGCTGGGTATTTCGGTCTCGCCTGGCAGTTGCCTGAGCATCGTGCCGAAAGACTGTTCGATTTGAGCGAGCTGTGCCTTGTAAGCGTCATAGTTGGCTGCTTTACGCTGCTTGTTTTCAAATGTCAGTCTGAGCTGCTGCTCTTCTTCCTGCACGCGGTGCAGCTGCGGCGCCTTGTCCTTGACAATGAACCAGTAAATGCCGAGCCCCAGCACAACGACGAATGCAATAGCGATTACGGCCAGGCGAAAGGGAAGCGGCCAGCGGCCGACGTCATTGACGTCCAGGCTCTGAAGTTCCTCGACAAGATTCATTCCGCGCCCTCCATTCCTTCAGCATCCGACCGCATCTGCTTCAGATAAACGACGAACTCGGATTGGCGCGACGCCCCGGACTGGGTGGTCTCCACCCGCTCCACTTCGGGGTCGCCTAACCATTCTGACGCATCTATCTGGCGCATCAGAGCGGATACGCGCGTACTCGACTGCGCTACACCGCGAATCTCGACTCGCGATCCGGTCTGTTTCATCCCCGTAAGATAGACGCCCTCTGGCAGCTGCCGGACCAACTCATCGAAAAGATGAACGATCTCCGGACGACTTTTCTGCAATTCCTCGATGATTTCCATTCGGGCAAGCAGGCGCTCTTTCTGTCGCTCCAGACCGTCGATCTCGGCAATGCTCTTTTCAAGCTCCACGATCTCATCGGTCAATCGCTTATTCCGCGCTTCTTGCCCCGCGATCATTTGTGTGTACGCGAAAATCGTCACCATAACGAACGCGATCGCAGCGACGACGGCACCGCCAGTGGCAACACCAAAATCTCGTTGACGCTTTTTGCGTTCCGCCTCGCGCCACGGGAGTAGATTAATACTTGGCATATTAGTCGAAGCTCCTCAGTGCAAGGCCGCATGCGGTAAGAAGTGCTGTCGCATCTTTGTTGACGCCCTGTGATTTCGCCTTAGATGAAATTTTCATTTGCCCCAGCGGATCACCGACCTCGGTCGGGATACCAACGCGGCTCGAGATAACATCGGCTATGCCCGGGATGTTTGCGCATCCACCGCAGACCAGGATCATGTCCGGCTGTTCACGACCGCCGCCCGAAGCGAGATAGAATTGCAGTGACCGACTGACCTGTTGTGTCATGTCGTCAATAAATGGCTCGAGTACTTCAGGCTGGTAGTTGCTGGGCAGGCCACCTTGCTTCTTGGCGCGGCCAGCGTCTTCCATCGACAAACCGTAAGTGCGCATGATTTCTTCGGTTAACTGTTGCCCGCCGAAGTTGAAGTCGCGCGTATATACAACCTTTAGATCGTATAGCACGCTGAACGTCGTACTGCTGGCGCCGATGTCGACAACGGCGACCGACTGACCAATGCCACCGTCAGGAATCTGGTGGCTCAGAAGACGACAGGCATTCTCAAGCGCAAATGCCTCGACATCGACAATTTTCGTTGCGAGGCCCGCGGCGTTAACAGCGGTCTGGCGCTGCTCCACGTTCTCAGTTCGCGTTGCAACCAGCAACACGTCCATGAGCTCAGGGTCCTTTTCATTCGGCCCGATGACTTCGTAATCGAAGCTGACCTCTTCCATCGGGAATGGAATGTACTGGTCGGCCTGGATCTCGACCTGCCCTTCGAGGTCTCTCGCGGAGAGGCTGGAGGGCATTTGAATAACTTTGGTAATGGCCGCATCGCCGCTGATTGCGACGGCCACATCGGTCGCCTTGGCCCCGGCCCGCTTGACGGCGCGCCGAATAGCTTCGCCAACCGCTTTCGCATCGACTATGGCTTTTTCGCTTACCGAACTGGGCGGAGCGGGCTCTGCTGCGTAAGACTCGACGCGATAGCGCTTTCCGCTTCGGGTAAGCTCTATCAGCTTGACCGACGACGTCGTGATATCGAGGCCCAGCAATGGTTGTGATTTATTGCCGAAAAGCACGTATTTTTCCTTCTAAGTCGGTAAGTTGCGCGTCAATTGTTAGGATGGACCTGAGCAGTGCGATTTAACTATATATCAATAAAATGTTAATTAAAACGTGACTTTGCTCACTAACCACCAATCCCTATAGTAAAGCGGCTTGGCGCCTCCATTCCGTGAACCAGTTGGCGACTACGAGAGTCACTCTATTGCAGCATTCGGTAATGCCCGTCTATCATCTGCCGCCTCGATCGACCTCCCAGATAACATTGCCCCGAAAAAGCCACATTTCCTGCACCCGCCGACCACCAGCGTACCTCTATATAGTGTGAGCCGGCGCCCCTACTAACCGGGACAATGGGCTGAAAACGCCAGCAACTATGCAGAAACCACCAAGAACAGACAACAATCCACGTCACAGAAGGACCCGGCGCCTGTTGAGAGGCCTGGCTTTGCTACTGGGCTTGGGCACATCTGCGACTATCGGGGCGATCGCCGCGGTGATCGGCGCATATTACTTCGTGGCGCCCGGCCTGCCCGCGGCCGAGACTATCCGCGATATCCCCCTGCAGATCCCGCTCCGCATCTTCAGCCGAGACGGATACCTGATATCCGAGATCGGGGAGCGACGCCGTATCTTGGTGAATTTTGAGGATCTGCCACCACATGTTGTGGCCGCGTTTATCTCGGCCGAGGATCGGCGTTTCTTCGAGCACCCTGGTATCGACTATCAGGGCATCGCCCGGTCTTTCGCGCGATTGCTAAAGAGCGGCGAGATCAGTGGTGGTGGCAGCACACTGACCCAGCAACTGGCGCGCGATTACTTCCTTACCCGCGAGCAATTATTCACACGAAAACTGCGCGAGGCTTTTCTCGCCTACAAGATAGAGCAGGAATTCACCAAGGAGCAGATCATGGCGCTGTTCCTTAACAAGATGTTCTTCGGGCAACGCGCCTATGGTGTCGCTGCGGCCGCGCGGGTCTATTTCAACAAGAACCTGCAGGACGTCAACGAGGCGGAGGCCGCAACCCTGGCGGGCGTGCTCCCTGCGCCATCGCGTTACAACCCGGTTTACAGTGCGGCTAATGCCGAGATGCGGCGCAACTACGTACTTGGCCGCATGCACGATCTCGATTACATCGACGACGCAACTTTCGAAGATGCATTGGCCTTGCCTATGGAGTCGCAGTTGCATGGCGCGGCGGTTGAATTGAGTGCGCCTTATGTCGCGGAAATGGTGCGCACCGACATGTTGAAACGCTACGGCGTGGATACTTACACGGCGGGTTACCAGGTTGTCACCACCCTCGATTCGCGCTTGCAGACAGCGGCGAATTACGCGCTGAGAAACGGGCTGCTCGAGTTCACTCGGCGCCGTGGCTATCGCGGGCCCGTGATGAATATGGAACTCGGTGATGATGTCCTGACATCGCCGTTCGAGGAATGGCCGACCGAAGTTCGCGAGACGCTCGAGCAATACGCACCGGGTGGCCTCTCTGTTGCCCTCGTTACAGCACTGTCGGAAAAGAACTCAGCGACTCTTGTATTTGCCGGCGGTATCGAGGCGAACCTTCCCTGGACCGGCACAAGCTGGGCCAAGCCCTTCATTGATCGGGAGACGACCGGCCCCGCGCCCGAATCCATAACCGATGTGCTATCCGTGGGTGACCTTATTTACGTGATGCCAACCACGGCAGGCACCTGGGCGCTGGCGCAGGTGCCTGCGGCGCAAGGGGCCTTTGTATCGATTGATCCCTACGATGGGGCCGTCAGCGCGCTTACGGGCGGCTTCGACTTCACGATGAGTAAGTTCAACCGGGCGCGACAAGCCTATCGGCAACCCGGCTCATCGTTCAAACCCTTCATCTACTCGGCAGCCCTCGAGCATGGCAACACCCCGGCGACCGTGGTCCTGGATGCACCCGTCGTCATTAATTCGTCGGAACTCGAAGCCGTCTGGCGGCCGATCAACTACAGCGGACGATTCTATGGGCCAACGCGTATGCGCGAAGCCTTGTATCGTTCGATGAACCTCGTATCCGTGCGGTTGTTGCTTTTCAACACCGGCGTCGGTAATGCCGTTCGCCATATAGAAAAGTTCGGCTTCGGCGACGCAGCGCTGCCACGCAACGGTTCCCTGGCGTTAGGCGGTGGTGCCGCATCGCCACTGGACATGGCCCAGGGCTATGCAACGATCGCCAACGGCGGCCACGCGGTGAAACCCTATGTAATCGACGCCATTTATGGACCTGAAGGCGAGACCCTGTACCGGAGCGAACCGGCCGTTGTTTGCGACGTATGTGTTGCCGAGGAAGCGGATGAACGATTCGGCGACGAGCCATTGGAGGAAATGACGCTCGAGGAGATGGCTGACGTGGCGCTTGCCTATCGGCCCGATGCGTCCGTTGCACCGCAGCTTTTCGAGGACGTCATCGTCGCCCCTCAAGCCGTCAGCCCGCAGAACATGTTTCTCATACAGGACATGATGCGCGACGTCGTACGGCGGGGCACGGGGCGCCGCGCAATGGCATTGGGACGTAACGATCTTTCCGGAAAAACCGGAACCTCCAACGACCGGCGTGACGCCTGGTTCGGGGGCTTTAACGGCGACCTTGCCAGTGTCGTCTGGGTCGGGTACGACGATGACCTGCCCCTGGGCCCTGGCGAAGAAGGCTCCCGCACGGCGCTCCCTATCTGGATCGAGTTTTCTCGCATAGCGCTCGCCGGAGTACCGGAGAACCAGATGTCGATGCCCGAGGGAATCGTTTCGGTACTCATCGATCGCGAGACAGGGTGTCCCGCCCGGTCGGGGCAACGCAACGTCGTGTTCGAAGTGTTTCGCGAAGGCCAAGTGCCGGAGTGCGATTTCATCGATGAGCCGCCCGACATCTTCAATGACGCGTCCGGAATCGACGCGCCGCCCGAAGAGGACGTGAAACAGGACGAGGAAGACGAGGAGCTCTTCTAGGCCAATGGGCAGACAAAAGAACAATGGGGCCGAAAGAGCGCGCCAGGTCGTGGCGCAGGAAGCCGCTCGCATAATCGTCGGTCATGGCATTCGCGATTATCGCCTGGCAAAACAAAAGGCCGCAGACCGGCTGGGTGTCGCGGGCCGCGGCTTATTACCTGGCAATGCGGAGATCGAGGCGGCGGTTGCCGAGCACCTGCAAATATTCGGTCGCGAGTCCCACGCCGATCACCTGCGGCTTTTGCGAATCGCGGCGCTGTCAGCCATGGAATTGCTGGCCTCGTTTACACCGCGACTCGTCGGGCCGGTGTTGGCTGGTACAGCCGATGAAAATTCGGCCGTCAATCTGCACCTCTTCGCTGACAGTCCCGAAGCAGTCGCGATGGAGCTTGCCGGCATGGGAGTAAGCTATCGACCGTATGAGCGACGCCTCAAGAGCCGCCGAAATCGCGTAGAGACCTTTGCCGGCTTTGAATTTCACCACAGCAACAGCGCGATACAGGCGACCGTATTTCCGATCGACGGCATTCGGCAGGCACCGATGAGCCCGATCGACGGGAAACCCATGAAACGCGTCGACTCCGCCGCCGTTCAACAGCTCCTCGAACACGTCTGACTTCGCCGGCTCCACCTTCCATTTTCCTCGAAGCCGCGTTGATCGCCGAGGATATCTGTAGGAGCGGCCCGCCTCATAAGCGCGACTATGTCTTCGCCCGTATGGGCTCCGATCGTCGCGACCCGCGGTCGCGCGCAAGGCGCGCTCCTACAGTTTGTAGCAACGCCCTTATCATCACTGTTTCGCCTGCCGGACTGGCAAGAGCGGGCAGCGGCGGTGAGCGCCGGGGTGTCTCACCAAGCGAGTTTGTGAAACAGCTGTCCGAGCGACTGAGATTCCCCGGCGATCGACGCCGCGGTCAGATGGCAGGTGGCGGCGTCGGCGTTACCGTTCTTCGATGGGCGTGTAGTCGCGTTGTCCGGCGCCGACATAGAGCTGCCGCGGTCTCGCGATCTTGCCCGCCGGATCAGCAATCATCTCGCGCCAGTGGGCCGCCCAGCCAACCGAGCGGCCGATTGCAAACATGACCGTAAACATCGAGGTCGGAATGCCAAGGGCCTTGTAGATGATGCCTGAGTAGAAATCGACATTCGGATAGAGGTTCTTCTCAATGAAATAATCGTCCTTGAGCGCAACCTGCTCGAGCTCCAGGGCGAGGTCGAATAAAGGCGTGTCTTCTCGGTCGAGCTCTCCAAGCACCTTGTGGCACATGTCGCGAATAATCGTCGCGCGCGGATCGAAGTTCTTGTAGACACGGTGACCGAAGCCCATAAGCCGGAACGGATCAGACTTGTCTTTGGCTTTTTCGACAAACTTGCCGATCTGGCTCACGTCGCCGATTTCCCTGAGCATCTTGAGCACGGCCTCGTTGGCGCCGCCGTGTGCGGGGCCCCAGAGCGCCGATATGCCGGCCGCGATTGCCGAATACGGGTTGGCTCCGGAGCTGCCGGCCATCCTCACCGTCGAGGTCGAACAATTTTGCTCATGATCGGCGTGCAGGATAAACAACAGGTCGAGTGCCTCCGCGGCAACCGGATTGATGTCGTATGGCTCCGCGGGAACGGCAAACAACATTTGCAGCAGGTTGTCCGAGTAGTCGAGATCGTTACGCGGGTACGTAAACGGCTGGCCGATATTGAGTTTGTGCGCAGCCGCTGCGATGGTGGGCAGCTTGGCCAGTATCCGGTGCGCGAAGATGTCGCGGTGCTCGGGGTTCGATGCGTCCATTTCGTCGTGGTAATACGCCGACATGGAGCCGACGACTGCCGAGAGCATGGCCATCGGGTGAGCGTCGTAGCGGAAGCCCTTGAAGAAATTCAGCATGCCGTCGTTGAGCATCGTGTGAGTACGAATCGTGTTGTCGAACTTCTCGAGTTGAGTCGCGGTCGGTAGTTCGCCGTGTAACAGCAGGTACGAAACCTCGAGGAAATTGGAATGCTCGGCAAGCTGTTCTACCGGGTACCCTCGATACATGAGGACACCCTTTTCACCATCAATGAAGGTGATGTCGGACTCGCAGCTGCCAGTCGAAACGAAGCCCGGGTCGTAGGTAAAGACCCCGTGGGTTCTATAGAGCTTGGCGACGTCAATTACGTCGGGGCCGACTGTACCACTGCGTACCGGCAATTCCATCTCGTCGCCGGCAGGATTAATCAGACGATAGGCATCCTGGCTCATTTTCTTCCTCTTTTATTACGACTTTACGAACCGAACGAGGATAGCAGACCCGCCCGGTAACGGGAGTCGTGGAAAATCGCAATATGAGACCAGGTCTGCTGCCAGGCAGCCGCTGGCCTTAGCTCATGCCATACTTCTTGCGGAATTTGTCAACGCGACCGCCGGTGTCGACGATTTTCTGCTTGCCTGTGTAGAACGGGTGGCAAGACGAGCACACCTCGATCAGGAGATCCTCGCCGAGCGTTGAGCGCGTCGTAAATTCGTTGCCACAACTACAGGTGACCTTGATGTCGTTGTAATCGGGGTGAATGTCGGCTTTCATTTTGGCTCTCCCGAGCGCGCTACTTGGCGAAAAGGCCGCGTAGGATATAGCGAAGCGCCTACCGCCGCAAGCCCCGGTCTTTTATCCACAGATCCTGTGGATAAGATTGTGTATAGAAATTGAGTGAATGGCCTAAGGTGCGGATTTTCAAGCAGGCTTGTCAATATGACCAATTTGTGTCCACTTTTGATTATCTAGATAAAACAATGAGTTATAGGCGCTTCGCGACACTCAGAGTGAATTCAGGGGCTTCTTACCCTAGAAATATAGGCTCCCGAGAATTCTTGTGCATAAATGAACAATCCGGAAAGGTCTGGCAGAGCCGCCCCGTTCAGCCAAAACGCGCGAATATCAGCGCGCATCGACGTCCTGTTTAACGGGTTTCACGGCCTGTCGGGAAGAAATTCGCCCTGCAGGTCATTCAGAAAACGTCTGCCCAGTGCCGTCGGCCGCCAACGCGAATCATTTTCCCGCGCCACCAGGCCTTTATCACCGGGCTCACGCATGGCCTCTCGCAACTCGCCCGCGCCGA
>Ga0209456_10000169_pt1 | contig 36436 bp, 33 predicted proteins | sample COG_11_FD_184755 | JGI IMG/M metagenome (GOLD analysis project Ga0209456, IMG submission 184755) | Pelagic marine sediment microbial communities from the LTER site Helgoland, North Sea, for post-phytoplankton bloom and carbon turnover... | ecosystem: Environmental > Aquatic > Marine > Neritic...
GCCGATGTCATCTACGAGATGCACAAGGTCGGCTTCCTGTCCGCGTCCTACCTGCACCTGTATTCGCTCGAGAACTGGCGCCACCTCATGGCGCGCCGCGTCGCGCGTAGCGCTTAGGCGGGCACGGCGTCGAATGGCGCCGTGACGCGCACCGAGCCGTCGTGGATCGGATGCGTGCCGTGCCACAGGAAGGACGGGAACAGCACGAGCATGCCGGCCGCGGGCCGCACCCATTTTTCCGGGGGCGTCGGCGGCCTGGTCTCGAAGGGCGGCTCGGCGAACTTGATCCAGCCCGCCCTGTCGTCACCGCTCCGGGTCTCCTCGGGCACGAAAATGTAGTAGCAGGAACTGATCCAGCCTTCCGGATGAACGTGATTGACATGGCGTCCGCCGCCATGCAGCCGTACCGACCAGCTGCCCGTGATTCGATAGTCCCCCGTATTGCGAGCGGTTAACGGATGATCATCGCCGCTGCCGACATCGGCCATGTACTGGCGAATCGGTTCGTCCAGCGCGGCAACGTAAGCGCGAATCACCGGGTCGTCGATCGTGGTCAGGTCGCGCGGCGTCTGGCTGCCATCCCGCAATGACTGGTCGAGCGGGTGCGTCTTGTAGTGGTGCCAGCGATCCAGGGCTTCGAGGAATGCGGCGTTGAACGCCTCGAGGCTATCGAACCCGGCCGGAGTCGGGAGCGTGTAAGCTCGCACAAAACGGTCCAGGTCCACGAGGTGAGCGTAATCGGGCAACCCCAGGATACGTAATGCGGTTGCCTCGTAGGCTATCCAGTGCTGGCCGTTGGGCTCCGCGAGACGCATTGCCTGGATATGCGGCATCGCCTCCTCGGCCTTGCCCTGCATGAGCAGGCTGCTTATCAGGCTGCCCTTGATCAGGCGATCCTCGGGCGTCGCGCGCAGACATTCTCTAGCGGCTGTCTCTGCTTCTGCGGGGTGGTTCAGATCGATGTGCGCGGTTGCTGCAACCGACCATGATTCTGCCGGCAATTCCGTCGATCGGCGCATGTCGTCAAGAACGGCCAGTGCCTTCCCTGGTTGGCCACTCTGTCGAAGGATTTCGGCAGTCGTGACGGCCAGGTCGGGATTCCCCGAGGACTCGGCGAGCAATTCCTCGAAACTGGCAGTATCTTCGAGCATCCAGTAAGTGGACGCCAGCGTCTTCAGGCTGAAATTGCCAGGCACTTGCCGGTACGAGACCTGCAGGTCTTCGAGTGCCGAGTCGACCTTTCCCAGTTCGAGACGCGCGCGTGCGCGCATAAAACGAATCTGCGGTTCGTCACTGCCTTCCCCGATCAGGGCGTCGAACAAGGCCTCAGCCGCTTCGGCCTGGCCAAGATTGAGCTCTGCCGTGCCGAGGCCGTAACGGGCCGAAACATCGTTCGGGGCTGCCTCCACGAATTCCAAGTAGACCGTAAGTGCATCCTGCCAGCGCTCCAGATCGATGAGCACTCGGCCGAGGCTCTTTCTTGCCTGCGGAAAGCCCGCGCGAAGCTCGAGTGCACGTTGCAACTCGCGTGCCGCGAGCTCGAGTTGCCCGCTCTCACGCGCCAGCTGCCCGCGGTTATTCGCGATATCGGGATCGGACGGTGCCATCTCGGCAGCCCGTTCGAGGAGTTCCGCAGCCGCATCAAGGTTGCCGTCGCTTTTCTCTACGATACCCAGGAGGTGAACAGCCTGCGGATGGTCGAGGGCTTCGAGATGGCGACGTGCTTCGGCGAATGCGCCACGCTGGAGAGCGGCGTAGCCCGCCTGTAGTGCCTGGTTGAGCTGTTGCATTAGACGTCTATTGAGCGCTTTCGCTTACGGCGACAGTCTCCGTATTCTGCCGTACTTCCTCAGCCAATTCCTGCCCCCGGTAGGAAAAGCGAATCTCGAACAGCCGGCCTGGCGCCTCGACAGGATTGCCGTCCACGAATTGCGGCCGGAACGCGAAGTTGCGCACGTGATTCTTGACCATGTAGTCGTACTTTTCGGGTGGCACGGATTCGACGACTTCTACGTTTCGGGGGCGCCCGTATTCGCTGACATCGTAACGAACGATGACCAGGCCGTTCTTCTCGGTCGACGGATCGTCCGCATCCTCGAGCAGGTCGCGCATCATCGCCGGCGTCTTTATCGGGATGCGGTTCAACAGGGTCGGGGTCGAAAACAGGGTATCGCGCTGCTGATGCAGCTGCTCATCCTTACTGAACTCATTCCAGCCGCGCTGGTAGCTGCGTACCATCAGGCGCCTGTTGGCCGACTGCAGGCACAGGAAGTCACCCATTACGACGTGAATGCCGGCTTTGAGTTCGGGGTCGGCTTCCTCGCTGTTTTCTACAATATCGACAGCACGGCGCATGAAGCGGCGTGCCATCTGGATGCCGTCGTCGCCGTCGACGATCTCGTGCTCGACGAGCAGCTTCGCGATCGCCGAGAAAGCCGGTAGCAGCTTCAGCGAGCGTGGTCCTTCGACCCGTTCGATCATCCCTATAATTCTCCGGTAGGCCTCCTGCGCCCGGAAGGCGCCACCCGTGCGAGTAAGCATATCGGCGCGACTGTATAGTGACGGCAAGCGCGCAAGATCGTTACCGGGATGATCCCTGGCGACGATGCTGACGTACGAGTCCTGCATGTCCTGGGCGCGGGAGAAATCCCCGAGCGCAAAATAGGCTTCGCTGATTTCGGCCGTAATCTTGCCTTTTTCGTCGCCATAGAGGCCGGAGTTGACCTGGTGGATGTGCAGTGTCTGCTTGTAGTTGCGGACCGCCTCGTCGTAGCGGCCCGCTGCGAAATAGGTCCGGCTCAGGCCATACATCGGATCGACGAGTTCGGCACTGAGGCGATCTCTCTCATCGATAACGACCTCGATCGCGAGCTCGTAATTTTCGATCGCGGCGTCGAACAGTTCCGCATTACGTTGAGCCGAGGCGAGCTGCGTGAGCGCATCCGCGTAGACCAGCTTGTCGTGGTCGGGGTCCTGCAGGAGCAGCGAGATAAGGAGCTTGGCCGAGGCGGCAGCCTCTTCGAACTCGCCCTGGGCGAGCAGGTACTCGTAGTTCCTGCGTGCATCATCCACGCGGTCGCTGACCGCGACCGGGGTACCGAGCTTGAGACCGCTGGCCAGCTGGGCCTGTGCCGAACCCGGGAGACATGCGAGCGCAAGCAGAGCGGCAGCAATAAGCTGCCAGTAATAATTGCCAGTCAAACAGGAATCGGACATCAGCCCCCCGCAGGTACCGAGGTATTTGACTATAGACGCTTTGGAAAGTTCGCGTAACCCCGTCTCAGAATCCGCTTCTTTAGCCTTCGCTGCTACTCGCCGCGTCGCGGGATCGGCTCGCCGAGCATGAGCGCGCGGACGAAGCGCACGGGCGGCGAACCGTAGGACAGCGCCTGGTCATGGTAGCGGCGCAGCGTGAATTCCTCTCCCCAGGTGGACTCGATGAGCGCGCGCAGCTCGAGATGTTCCTGGTATCCCACGAAGTAGGTCGAGAGCTGCGCGGACGTCAGCTGGGCGCGCACCCATTTGCCTGCGGCCTCGCGTTCTTCCTGGAAGCCGCCCTCGATCATGAGCTTCATCGCCGCATCGCGGGTCATGCCGTCGACGTGAATGGCCGAGTCGATGATTGCGTTGGTGATCGCGCGCAAATACCACTTCAGGTTAATGAGCTTCATGAGTGGATCGTGATCGAGGTATCCCTGCTCGATCATCACCTGCTCGGCATAGACTGCCCAGCCCTCGACGAACGAGCCGGACGACAGCACGGCGCGCAGGGTCGACGGGTAGCGGTTGCTCAGGGCCAGTTGCAGTGCATGCCCCGGCACACCCTCATGGATTGTCAGGTCCTGCATGGAAAGCATGTTGTACTCGCGCAGGAAAGACTCGACCTGCTCGTCATCCCAGTCAGCCGGCAACGGCGCGATGGCATAGAAGGCCGGTTGTTCCCTGTCGAGAGGGCCTGGCGGGTCGAGATAGGCGAGGGTCACGCCGCGCTGGAACTCGGGCATGATGATGATCTCGACAGGCTCCTCGGGCAACGTGACGATGTTGTGTTCGACGACGAAATCGATCGCCTGCTGCAGGTATTCCCTGGCTACCTCGACGAGTCCGTCGCGCGGCGGCAGTTTCTTGTAGGCCTCTTCGAGCGACGCGCGAATTATCGCCTGCTTGTAAGCTTCGTCGGGACTGTCCGGAAACGACGTGTACGGATGCTTCTCTGCGTAGACTTCCTGTGCGACTTCGTACATTTCGTTGCGCACCGATTCGTATGCTAGCTCCGCGCGCGCGGTGATTTCCCTGCGGCTCAGCGGCGAGTTGAGCGCGAACGCGAGTTTCGTATCGTACTTGTCGGCGCCAATGCGAAAGTCGCCGTTGGCGCGTGGCAGCAGTTCCTCTTCGAGCCAGGTCTGGTGATTGGCAACGGCATCCCTGGCCGTCTCTATCGCGGCGGCGAGGCGCCGCTCTTTATCGGCGTCGAGCACATCCATGCTCGGTACGACCATCGATTCGATGATGGATATGAGCCCGGCGTTCTGCGCCACGGCGGTCTCCGCGTGTATCTTGGGCACGCGTTCGGGCTGCAGTGACGAGCGTGCCTGTTCGAGGAAACGGGGCACCTGTTCGAGGCGTGACGTCACGTTGACGAGGCGCGTTTCGACAGGCGCAAAGTCGCGCGCGACGAGCCCATAGATGGCGCTTCCGGCGAGGTTGACGTAGTAGAGCGGGTCCCAGGCCCACTCCTGCAACACGTCAAGCGCCCAGAGGGTGGAGTCGACCTCGTTCGACAGCAGCTCCGCGTCCACCTGGTTCGCACGCGACAACTTGTCCCTGTCGAGTTTTGCCAATGCATCCTGGTATTGACTGAGAAGCTTCCTCGTCTTGTCCCTCGCCGCGGTGTCCACCTGGTCGAGTTCACCGTCCGCACCGTGGTCCCCGATTAGCGTTGCGGTCACCGGGGAGAACGTCGCCAGGTCGCCGATGTACTCGTTGGCGAGATTCTCGAAGGCTTCGTCGGTAGCCGCGTATGCGGCGGCCCCGGCGGCGAGCAGCAGCAGGGCGAAAATCGTGCGTTTCACAGATTCGACTCGGGCAATGGCAGGATGCGCCAGACCTTAGCACGCTCTCGCTGTGAAGATCATTGCCGAGGATGCCGGCTAGCGGAGTCCTTCGCGTACCGTCAGTTCGTCGATGAGTTCCATGAGCTTCGGGTAGCTGTTGCCCGCCGAGGCGGCATCGGTGCGGTATTTGCCATTGACGACAACGGCCGGCACCGACGAAATACTGTAGCGGCGCGCCAGGTCACCGGCGACACGAAGCTTCTGGTTGACTTCGAATGAATTCCACGTGCTTTCGAAGTCTTCCTGGCTGACGTTGCCGAAGCGCGCGAACAGTTTCTGGATTGCAGCCTCGGACGTCATGCGATTGCCGCGACGATGATACTCCTGGAAGATCGCCTCGCGGAACGCCTCAGGATTCTTGATGGTGCCGTTGCGGGCCAGGACTTCTTCCGTGTAGTAGAGCTGCGCGTGCAGCATGACCAGTGAATTCCAGGTTGCAGGCACCCGGACGAAACGAACGTTGGGGTCCTTGTTCTTGGCCCATTCGTTGATATACGGCTCCATGTCGTAACAGTGCGGGCAGCTGTACATGAAGAACTCGGCTACCTCGATCTTGTCGGCACCACCCACGGTCGGCTGTGTCGGCACCATGCGCACGTAGTGCTCGCCTTCCTTGAACTTCCACTCGCGTGTGGCTGCGGGAGTCTCGGCGACCGCGAGTACAATAGACTCGTCCGCTGGCTCGGCTTCGGACGCAGACTCCTCCACGACTTCCAGCGTCTCGGACTCAGCTTCCGTCGTCGCCGCGATGTCCACTTCGGCCTCGCCGGCTTGTTCCTCAGCAGCGACCGGCTCCTCGACCGGCGTGACGGGGGCTTCTTCCTTGCTGCATGCAGATAACGCGAACAGCAGCGCAAGTATCCAGATCAGGTTCTTCATAACCGAATTCCGAGTTCCAATTTCTTAATAAGTTCCGCTAACCGATCAGGCGGTCCTGGCTCTAACGTAGGCCCTGCACATAGGAAGCCAGGGCCTCGACGTCTTCGTTGCTCAGTCGAGCCGCGATATCGCGCATGATGCGCGTCTTGCCATCAGTTTCGCGCGTGCCGTCTGCATACGCATTGAGCTGCTTGGCCGTATAGGCTGCATGCTGGCCCTGCAGAGCGGGGTACAGGGCAGCGGGATTGCCGCGCCCGCTGGGGCCATGGCACGCCATGCAGGCTGTCGCCCCGGTTTCCTTGTTGCCACCCCGATACAGCGCCTCGCCGCGAGCCACGAGGCTCGCATCGGCAACGGCCTGCGCCGCGCCCGGGAGGCTCTCGAAATATACGGCGAGATCCGCCATGTCTTCCTCGGAGAGCAGCATGGCCTGGCTCGACATGAGCGGATCGACGCGGGCACCGTTCTTGAATGCCTGCAGCTGGGCGTGAGTGTAAGAGGCGTTCTGGCCCGCGATATTGGGCCAGATCGCGTTTGCACTGTTGCCCTCGGCGCCATGGCAGGCCGTGCACGTGAGCGCCTTGGCCTTGCCGTCTTCAGCCGAACCCTCGATGAGGCTGTTGGCGTTGGCCGGGAACGTCGCCACGGCCAGTCCGAACAGCGCGAATAATGAAACGAAGCTGATTTTCATAATTTGTAACCGTTACTTCCCTGCGATCGCCGCAGCAATCGCCACGATTGTATTCGTTTTTTTTCTGAGTTACACCCGGTCATCAAGGCGCTGGTTTGGAAGGTTCTGCCCTGCCTTGCTGCATGACCCCGAACCCGTCAAACTTAAGCCCAGGTCCTGAACTCAGCAGCCCCAAATTATACACACAATCCACGGGGCATACCCCAATGTCGCAATACCCAGAAGCCCGATTCATCAAGAGTGCCAACGCACCCGACCAGTTCGTCGAGGACGCCGGCGCCGAGGTCGCATTCGCGGGCCGCTCCAACGCCGGCAAGTCCAGCGCCATCAACGTCATCGTCAATCGCCGCCAGTTCGCCAGGACCAGCAAGACCCCGGGGCGCACGCAGCTCGTCAACTTCTTTCACCTTCGCGACGGGGAGCGACTTGTCGATTTGCCTGGCTACGGGTTCGCGAAGGTCGCCGACAGGATGCGCAATCACTGGGCCAACCTCATGGCCGACTACTTCGAGATGCGCCACAGCCTCAAAGGCATGTTCCTGATCGTGGATATCCGACGCCAGCTCACGGAGTTCGACCGGCAAATGCTGCAGTTCGCGGACTCGGTCGGCCTGCCGACGCACGTTCTCTTGACCAAGACCGATAAACTCAAGCGCGGCCAGGCCGCAAAAGCACTGCTCGAGGTGCGCCGTGATCTCGGTGGCGCCGCGACCGTGCAGCATTTCTCGGCCCTGAGCCGCCTTGGAGAGGACGAAGCGCGCGCGCGCCTCGAGGAATTCCTGGCGGCCGACAGCGGCGCATAAAAAAACCCCGGTGCACCAACGGTGGTGCCCCGGGGTCAGAAGTCGCAACCGGCTTGGGGTTACCGTGTTGCACGCCTGCTTAGGGAGGTAAACAGGCGAGTGACTTACGCACTCAGAGAATAAGACTGCCAATCGATGATCGAGTTCCCGACGACTCGTAAGCAATTGATAAACAAAAAGATTTAGTTTGGACAGGGTCTAGGTCGGGCTGTCCGGGAAAACACTACGGAGTCTGTAGCCGGCCATCGGCCGGCGTGCGCAGTAGTGCTTTCCCGGACAGCCGGGCGCAAGCCTCAGATCTACCTATTCGTCGCGATCGTCGACCGGCTTAACGCATCGTTGTTTGGTGGTGACGGCGAAAAACACCACGGAATCTGTAGCCAGCCGACCCGAGCGTCCGATTCCTGATCGTCGCCTGGCGGCTGGCGTGTGCAGTGGTGCTTTTCGCCGTCGCCCCCTGGATACCGGTCAGTGAGCCTCGTCCCAGTTCATCCCTACGCCCGCGTCGACTTTGAGGGGGACCGTCAGCTCGGCGGCTCCGTTCATGAGTTCGATGACACGATCGCGGACCTTGTCGATTCGGCATTCCTCGACTTCGAACACGAGTTCGTCGTGCACCTGCATGATCATGCGAGCGCCGGGTTTGTCGGTCCGCAACCAGTCGTGCACCTCGATCATGGCTTTCTTGATGATGTCGGCGGCCGTGCCCTGCATCGGCGCGTTGATGGCGCTGCGTTCCGCGTACTGGCGCCGCTGCGCATTGCGCGCATTGATTTCGGGCAGGTAGAGCCGGCGGCCGAATACGGTCTCGACATAACCCTGCTCACTCGCGGTCTGGCGGATGTTATCCATATACGCCTTCACGCCAGGGTAGCGATCGAAATATAGGTCGACGTATTCCTGCGCCTCGCCCCGCGATATGCCGAGCTGCTTCGCGAGGCCGAAAGCCGACATGCCGTACATCAGGCCGAAATTGATGGCCTTGGCCGAACGCCGCTGGTCATCGGTGACGTCTTCGAGCGCCATTTCGAAGACCTCTGCCGCCGTCGCGCGATGCACATCCTGTTCCTTCGCGAAGGCCCCGAGGAGGCCCTTGTCCGCCGAGAGATGCGCCATGATCCTGAGCTCGATCTGCGAGTAGTCGGCCGCGAGCAGCACATGGCCTTCAGGGGGTACGAAAGCCTGCCGGATGCGGCGCCCTTCGGGTGTGCGGATCGGGATGTTCTGCAGGTTGGGGTCTGTCGACGACAGTCGCCCGGTCGCCGCGACCGCCTGGTGGTAGGAGGTATGGATGCGGCCCGTACGTTCGTCGATTTGCAGCGGCAGCTTGTCAGTGTAGGTGCTCTTCAGTTTGCTGACGCTGCGGTAATCGATGATGACGGCAGGCAGTTCGTAGTCGTTCGCGAGCTCGACGAGCACGTCCTCGGCGGTCGAGGGCTGGCCTTTCGGGGTCTTCCTGATCACGGGTAATTCGAGCTGTTCGAACAGGATCTGCTGCAGCTGCTTGGGAGAGCCGAGGTTGAAAGGGCCGCCGGCGAGTTCGTGCGCCTTGCCCTCGAGTTCGGCCATCGATTTGGCAAGCTCGCTGCTCTGTATACCGAGCATCTTGCGATCCACGAGCACGCCGGTTTCTTCCATGTCGAGCAGCACGGGTACTAGCGGCTGCTCGATTTCCTCGTACACCTTGCGCAATGAAGGATGCTCGCCGAGTTGCTCCCAGAGCACATCATGCAGCGCCAGCGTGATATCCGCATCTTCAGCCGCGTAGGGTGCGGCGGTCTCGAGATCGACCTGGTTGAACGTCAGCTGTTTCGCCCCCTTACCGGCGACGTCTTCGTAATGAATGGTCTCCCTGCCCAGGTAGTGCCGGGCGACAGAGTCCATGTCGTGGCGAGTCGCCACGCTGTTGAGTACATAGGATTCGAGCATCGAGTCGAACTGCATACCGGCGAGCTCGATGCCGTAGCGCAGCAGAATGTGTGCGTCATACTTGAGGTGGTGGCCGACCTTCTTCTTCTCTGCGTCCTCCAGGTAGTCTTTCAGTTTCGCGAGTACCTCATCGCGCGGCAGTTGATCCGGCGCGCCGGGATAGTCGTGGGCTACGGGCACGTAGCAGGCTTCGCCGGTGTCGACAGCAAGCGAGAAGCCCACGATCTCGGCCTGCATGTAATCGAGGCTGTTGGTTTCAGTGTCGAAAGCCGTTAGCTCCGCCGCATCGATCTTCCCGAGCCAGCGATCGAGCGCGTCCCAGGACAACACGGTCTCGTAGTCCTGCGTCTCCTCCTCGACGGGCGCTGCCGGTTCGTCGGCGGCCTCATCGAGCTGACGCAACAGCGAGCGCAATTCGAACTGGCCATAGAGTTTGCGCAGGGCCTCGGTGTCGGCATCGGCAGGCCGGAGGTCATCGATGCCGATCTCAAGCTGCACGTCCTGGCGAATGGTCGCGAGATCCTGGGACAGTCGCAGTTGCTCGACGTTATCTCGCAGGCTCTCCCCGACCTTGCCCTTGATTTCCTCGCTATGCGCGATGATGCCGTCCGCACTGTCGTAGAGATTGAGCCACTTTGCAGCCGTTTTTGCGCCGACCTTGGGGACGCCCGGAATATTGTCGGAGCTGTCGCCGACAAGGCCGAGGTAGTCGATGACTTGTTCGGGGTACACGTCGAATTTCGCCTTGACGGCGTCGCGGTCCATCGTCGTGTCATTCATCGTGTTGACGAGCGTGACGTTGTCGTTGACGAGTTGCGCGAGATCCTTGTCACCCGTCGATACCAGCACCTCGAGATCGCGTTCCGTCGCGTGCCGGCAAAGCGTGCCGATGACGTCGTCCGCCTCCACGTCCGGAACGCTCAGCAGCGGCAGGCCCATCGCCTCAACGGCGTCGAGTATCGGCTGAACCTGCGAACGCAGTTCGTCGGGCATCGGCGGCCGGTGAGCCTTGTACTCCTTGTAAATCTCGTCGCGAAACGTCTTGCCCGGCGCATCGAAGACAACCGCGATGTGCGACGGGCATTGCTCGCGCACGAGCTTCTGGATCATCGTCAGAACACCGTGCAACGCACCGGTCGGTTCACCCTGCGAGTTCGTCAGCGCCGGCAGCGCGTGAAAGGCCCGGTAGAGGTACGATGACCCGTCGATCAGGACGAGGTCGGTCATTGTCGAGTGCTCAGCTGCCGTCGTCGTCTTTTTCTTCTTCTTCTTCCTCGGCCGCTTCATCCGGCGGAGGCGGATTCTGGATCTTGCTGGGATTGCCCGGAATGTAAAGCGGACCGCTCTGGCCACAACCCGAGGCAAAGAAGACAAAGGAGAATGCAGCGAGTGCGAGGAGAAGACGTTTCATGTGTGTAGACCCGGTGAAATGATCGCTCGATTATAGAGGCCCGCGTCGCGATTGGGGCATCATTTTGCGAAGCGTTTCGCAACTTTTCGGTACGCTTCCCGAAACGGCATGCCCGCTTCGCGTACGAGCCTGTACGCCTCTTCGGTCGCGAAGATGCCCTCATCGAGGACGATGTTATCGGGCAGGAACTGAACACCCTCGAGCACGTACGCCATGATGTCGACACTGTCGATCGCGAGGTCGATCGCGCGAAACACGGGCGCCTTGAGCCGCTGCAGGTCGCGGTGGTAGCCCGATGGCAGCTTTGCGGTGATCATGAGCGCTTCGTCCAGACAGGCGTGCGACGTGGCTGCCGACGCACGCAGCAGTTCCAGCACGTCGGGGTTGCGTTTTTGCGGCATGATCGAGGAGCCTGTCGTCACCTCGGCCGCGAGCGAGATGTACGCGAACTCTTGCGTGTAGAACAGCAACAGGTCGCTCGCCATACGACTCAGATCCTGCATGAGCAGCGTAATCTCGAATAGCAGCACGCTCTCGGCCTTGCCGCGCGACAGCTGCGCGGCCGTGACCGGTGACTGCGTGCTCGCGAAGTCGAGCGCCTTCGTGGTCATGTCGCGGTCGAGCGGCAGGCCCGGTGTGCCGTAGCCTGCGGCGCTGCCGAGCGGGTTCTTGTTGATGCGGTCGTGCGCGGACCCCAGACCCGTTGCAGCGTCGGCGAAGCCCTCATCGAATCCGCCGCACCAGAGCGACACCGTCGACGGCATCGCGTGTTGCATGTGCGTGTACCCCGGGATTTCGACGTCACCCTGCCTTTTTGCGAGATCGTCGAGCGACGTGCGCAAGCCGCCAACCCGTTCGGCGAGATCGAGCGCCGCATCGCGCAGATACAGCCGCAGTGCGGTCAGTACCTGGTCGTTGCGCGACCGGCCGAGGTGCAGTCGCCCGCCCGCCGGGCCGATGTTATCGGTCAGGCGTGACTCCAGCGCCGTGTGCACGTCCTCGTCCTCTAGGCCGATCTGCCATTCGCCCGCCGCAAACGAACGCTCGAGCGTAGCGAGTCCCTCGCAGATCGCGGCGCAGTCCTCGTCGTCGATAAGTCCTGTCGCGGCCAGCATCCCGGCATGCGCGATCGATCCGCGCACATCGTAAGCGACCAGGCGAGCGTCGAGCACGTGGTCTTCTCCGGCCGTGTAACGCAATACGCGCTCGTCGAGCGGCAGACCTTTTTCCCAGAGCCTGCTCATTCTTCCGCGCCCTGTTCGGCCGGCGTCAACGCCGCGATATCGTTGACGACGAGAGTGCCTGTCCCTTCGTTGGTGAAGATCTCGAGCAGGATGCTGTCGGGATACTTGTAGGAAATGACGTGCACACGCTGCACGCCGTTGGCGATAGCTGCATCGATTGCCGCGGCCTTGGGCAGCATGCCGTCCGCGAGGCTGCCGGCCTCCTCGAGCGCCTTGAGGTGCTTGCGGTCGATGTAGCTGATCAATGACCCGGGATCGTCGATGTTCTCTAGGATGCCCGCTGCGCCCGTTGCAAGGATGAGTTTTTCCGCATCGAGTTCCGCGGCGATCGCGGCGGCGACCGTATCGGCATTGATATTGAGCAACGTTCCGGACTCATCGCAGGACAGCGGGCTCACGACCGGCATCAGGCCGTTGTCGAGCTGCTTCTTCAAAATGTCGGCGTCGACGGCATCGATGTCGCCGACATAGCCGTAATCGACGGCCTCTTCTCCATCGCGCTCGACGGGCGGCCGCTTGTGCGCACGGATGAGGCCGGCGTCCACGCCGCTGATGCCGACTGCCGGAATCTGCAGGTCGCGACACGCGGCGAGGATACGCGTGTTGATCTGGCCGTTGAGCACCATCGTCGTAACGTTCAGGGAGTCGCTGTCGGTAACGCGCCGGCCCTCGACGAAGGTCGTGTTCAGCCCCAACGCGGCCGCAAGCTCGGTCGACTGCGGGCCGCCGCCGTGAATCAGCACGACCCGGATACCGACCTGGTGCAGGATGCCGACCTGCTCCACGAGCGCGCTGGTCCTGGCGGGATCGGCGAACACCTCGCCGCCCGCCTTGATGACGAATACCTTGCCTTTGAAAAGGCGAATGTAGGGCGCGGCGTGTTTCAGCGCCGACACGACGATCGCGCGGTCCCGCTTTGACGTCATGAGCCGCTCCCGAGCATCTGGTGTAGCACGGCCATCTGCGCCAGCATGCGATTGCGGGCCTCGGGGATCACGACACTGCGCGGCCCGTCGAGGATCTGGTCAGCCACGACCACGCCGCGCCTGACCGGCAGGCAGTGCATGAAGCGGCAGTCGTCTCTCGCGTTGTCGAACCAGTCCTCGTCGACGCACCAGTCGAGGTGCTCTTCGCGCAGTGTCTGGTCCTCGAGCCGGTCGCCATAGTGTCGTGTCGACGACCAGGACTTGGCGTAGATGACATGCGCATCCTGCATGGCGTCGGCGCGATCATCGGTTTCGCAGAGCGACCCGCCCGATGCGTCCGCCGCTGCGGAAGCTTTCTGCATGAGCGAGTCGGGTAACTCGAAACCCTCGGGCCGCAGCACGGTCACGTCCATGCCGCGCATCGCCGCCATGTGCAGCGTCGCGGCCGGCACTGCCAGCGGCAGCGCCTTCGGATGGTACGCCCAGCTCAGCACAAATCTTCCGCCGTTGGCCGGCATGCCGAGGTCGTCCATCGTCTTCCAGTCCGCGAGGCTCTGGCACGGGTGATTCATGGCGGATTCCATGTTGATGTACGGCGTCTCGATGAGGTCCGTCATCGCGGAGAATTCGGCCTCGGCCATGTCGACGTCGATGTCCTTGCGTTCGGCGAATGCCCGGATACCGATCGCGTCGCCGTAGGACGCGATAACCGGTACGGCTTCGCGAATATGTTCGGCCGCCGCGCCATCCATGACGATCCCCGGACGACTTTCGATCCCGTGAATCGACATCTCGGGCGATATGACGAAAGAGCCGCCGCCGAGGCGCGTCATCGCCGCCTGGAACGACGCGAGCGTCCTGAGCGACGGGCTCAGGAAGAGCAGGGACAGCACCTTGCCCTTGAGCGCTTCGGGCTCGGGGTGTGCGTCGAGTCGCGCCGCCAGTGCCACGAGGGCCTGGATTTCTTCGTTGGAGAAGTCGGCAAGGTCGTTGAACGCTTTCATGAATGGTTTCCTTTACTCGGTCTTCGGCGCAAGCGCTTCGAGCGCCTGTACCAGGTGGTCGATGTGCCGGGATTCGAGCACCAGTGGCGCAAGAATCCGGAGTACTTCGGGATCGTTGCTCGTGCCGGTCAGAATGTCGTGCTCGAGCAATGCATTACGAACTTCGATGGCAGGCCGGTCGCAGACGAGCCCCAGCAGCAGCCCCATGCCCTGGATCTTCCGGACGGGCCCGGTAACACACTGCTCGCGAATCTGCGTTTCACGGCGGCGTACGTTCCGGAGCAGCTTCTCGTTCTCGATCGCCTCGATCGTTGCCGTGATGGCCGCCGCCGCGATGGGTCCGCCGCCGAAGGTCGAGCCCAGGTCGCCCGGTCCGAATCGAGCCGCAATGTCATGGCTGCAGAGGACCGCGCCACAGGGAATGCCGCCGCCGAGTGCCTTGGCGCTCGTGATAATGTCCGGCTCGATGCCATGCGCCTGTACGGCGAAAAAATGACCGCAGCGGCCGATGCCCGACTGCACCTCGTCGGCGATCAGCACGACGCCATGTTTCTGTGTGGCCTGGCGCAACGCCAGCAGAAAGTCCGTTGCAAGATCGTACGCGCCCGCGACGCCCTGGACGGGCTCGAAGATGACCGCGGCAGTCTCGCTGTCGATCATCGATTCGGCAGCCGCAATGTCGTCGCGCGCAATGAAGTCGACCTCGAAGGGCTTTTCCGGGAAACCGTACCAGGACCCGGAGTTCCAGGTAACGGCGGCCGCGGCGGCCGTGCGCCCGTGGAAACTGTGGGTTATCGCGAGTACCTTGCTACGCCCCGTGGCCATGCAGGCCATGCGCAACGCGTTCTCGTTTGCCTCGGCGCCGGAGTTGACGAAGAACACGCGGTCCATTCCGTCCGGAGCGGCCCGAGTCAGTTTCTCGGCCGCCAGGGCTCGCACATCGAGTGCGACGGCGTTGCTCTGGAACAGCAGCTTGCGACTCTGTTCCTGGATGGCCTCCACGAGATGCGGGTGACCGTAGCCCAGCGCTGCGACGGCATGGCCGCCGTAAAGGTCGAGGATGCGGCGACCGTCGCTCGTGAAGATGTCGCAGCCGCTCGCGCGCTCGGGCACGAACGGCAGCTGGCCGTAAACGGGGATCGTGACGCTGGCCTCGCGCACGCGTGGATCCGAGAGGCTCGATGGCTCATTGACGTTCGTCATCAGGTCCACCCCGGTGCAGCCGCGGTCAGGCCCGTCGTTTCAGGCAGGCCCCACAGTCGGTTCATCCACTGTACGGCCCCGCCCGCGGCGCCTTTGACGAGATTATCGATAGCGCTCATGACAACGACGGACTCGCCGTCGCTCGCAACGCTCAGGTGACACATATTGCTTGCGACGACATTCTTGAGGCGCGGCGTGCCGGAAACGACCTCGACGAACGGCGCGCCCTCGTAAGCCGTCTGAAAAACCGATCGCAGTTCGGCTTCATCCACAGGTGCTTTGCACCGCGCCTGCAGCGTGACGTGAATACCCCGTGCGAACGGTCCGGAGTGGGGTACGAAATGGACGCGGGCAGCCCGGCCACTCGCGGCCTCGGCGAGCGCGGCCACTTCAGGTGCATGACGATGCGCGAGCGGTTTGTAGGCATACAGGTTGCTGTTGCGCTCGGGATGGTGGGTGCCCGCCTGCGGCATCTTTCCCGAACCCGTGCTTCCCGTGACGCCACTCACGAACAACTCGTCGTCAGTCAGGCCCGACCGGACCAGTGGGACCGCCGCCAGCAGGCTTGCGGTTGCGAAACAGCCCGGGTGGCCGATATGCGGTGTGCTTATCTCGTCAACGTGCTCGGGCACGGCGCAGGAAAACGCCGACAGCAGTTGCGGCGCGCCGTGAGCGGTGCCGTAGACGCTTTCATAATCGTCTCGGCTCGCGTAGCGAAAATCAGCCGAGGAGTCGACGACATGCGTTTCGATGTCTTTGCCTGCCGTCGCCTCGATCGCCGCCGCAATTACACCTGCCGACGCGCCGTGCGGTGCCGCCGAGAACAACGCCAGCCGGCTGCCGGGAGCCAGTGAGTCGAGCCACTCCGACGGCGCCGCAAATGCGTGGCCATCCAGGGCCTGTGACAGGTGCGGAAATGCACTTGCTACGGGCTTGCCCGCCGCACTTGCCGAAACCGCTGCCGCGAGTTCCAGCCCCGGATGGGCCGCAATCAGCCGCAGCAATTCTCCGCCAACGTAGCCGCTCGCACCCAGCACGACCGCGTTTATCGTTGCGCTCACGACGCCTCCTCCTTAAGCAGTGCGGCGACCTTATCACCGAGCGCCACGCCGTTGGAGAGCGCGTTGATTGCTGGCAGTGAGAGCCTCTCGTCGATCTGCTGGATACCCACGTCGTTGTCGGTCGCCGGGCCTGAAACGACGGCGGGCTCGATATCGAAACTCTCGCGCAGGATCTTCGCGCCGCCCCATGCGGACACGGGATCGTTGGCGCAGAGGACGACCGCGGTCAGTGCGTCGCGAATCCCGCTGTCTGAAAGGATCGCTTCGACGCCGTAAGCCCCGAGCAGGCCGTCGCCCAACTCGAGCACGATGACGTCGGGACGCTGTGCCGCGAGGCCGGACAGCAACGCGCGGGTCAGCGCGGGGCCGTTGGCCGCCGTTGTCGTCACGATGCCGAAGTCGGAGAAGATCATGGTCTCGGTGGCGCCCGCATCCTCCATCGCGAGCACATCGCGACGCAGCGAGACGCCCGTGGCCTTGCAGGCCGCGACATGAAACCCGAGGTGGCGCAGGCGCCCGACTATGGCGCAGGCGGCAGCAGTCTTACCCGAGTCCATGCAGGTGCCGGCCATCGCCACGACGGGGACACCAGAAGTGTCGAGTGCAACATCGTCGCCGAGCGGCGCCGAACCGGCACGCGCCGGCACGCCAATGCGCTCGCCGAGATACGGGAAGCTCAGGACCGTGCCAAGCACCTTGCACTCGAAAGGAGGCCCGACGTCCGGGTTCGCCGAGTCACACATCCCGAGCACGCCGCCGATGTTCAGTAGCTGGATCGTGTCGCCGGGCTGGAGTTCGGTCGGCAGGTGGCCCGAGTAACCCCGCAAGGCCTTGCGGTGGCCGAGCGCACCGACCACGATGTCGCCCTGGTTGACCGTCGCCATGCGTCCCGACGTCAACTCGAGCTGGTTGTAGCGCGACTTGTTGTTTAGGACGCGAACTGCGACGAGAACGCCTTCCTCGCAAGGAATGTCTGCCGAGACGCGCAACTCCGATGCGAGGTCATTGTGCTGGGCGACCGACGCGATCTTGTCGACGACCACGCTCTTCATGTGGATTCCCCCCCGGCACGCGTCTGCAAAGAGCCCGTCAGCGAGAGGATGCGTGCGTAGCCTACGGCGTCGCTGGCGGTCCATTCGCCCGCGGATTCGCCGTAGACACCCCTCGTGGCCGCCAGCAAGGAATGCGGCGAACTCACACCTTCGATGAATAGCTGCCCCGGGCGCAGTGCGAAACTCACGGTTCCCGTTACGCGGCGCTGCGACGACAGCAGCAAGGCTTCTATGTCGTCGCATGCAAGATCGAGCTGCTTGCCCTCGTGCACGAGATCGCCATAAACGGCCGCGACACTATCCTTGATGCGAGCCTGCTGCGCGCTGAGAACGAGTTTCTCGAGTTCACGGTGGGCCGTGATCAGCGTAATCGCGGCCGGCGCCTCGAAAGCGACGCGCCCCTTGGTGCCTAGCACCGTATCGCCCAGGTGTATGCCGCGACCGATCCCGTAGGCGCCTGCCAGGACCTCGAGCTTCTCGATCAGTGCGACCGGCTGCAGGGTCTCGCCATCGAGCGCGACCGGGATGCCGGCCTCGAAGTCGAGCGTGTGCTGCGACAGTTCCTGCGGCTGACTGAATGCATCGGCAGACAATACCCAGGCCGACTCGGGGATCGACCGCTCGGACGTGAGCGTCTCCTGGCCGCCGATGGTGATGCCCCACAAGCCCCGGTTGATCGAATAGGCGGACCCCTGCGGCGGTAATGGCAGGCCGTTGTCTTCGAGGTAGGCGAGCTGTTCGTCACGCACCCAGTTGTTGTCACGTACCGGAGCGAGCGATACGAGGTCGGGATTCAGCGTCCGCAGCGCAACTTCGAAGCGCACCTGGTCGTTGCCTGCAGCCGTGCAGCCGTGAGCAACAGTGGTGGCGCCACGTTCTGCCGCGAGCTTCGCAAGTCGCTCGGCCTGCAGGCCGCGCTCGGCGCCCACGCACAGCGGGTAGGCCTGTCCGCGCAGGACGTTGCCCGCAACCAGGTAGCGAATGACCGTGTCGAAGAACTCCTGTTTCGCGTCGACCAGCACATGCTCGATGGCCCCGAGCGCGAGCGCGCGTTCCTCGAGTGCAACGGCGGCGTCCGCGTCGATGCCGCCCGTGTCGACGCAGGCCGTTATGACGTCGCGCCCGTAGTTCTCCTTGAGCCACGGAACGCAGAAGGACGTGTCGAGTCCGCCTGAAAACGCGAGAATAATCGGGGATTGGTCTTTACTCACTGGTTTCTCCGGTCAGATTCGAGCCGAGCGCTCGATCCTGGCAATCAGGTTTTTCTGGGCGAGGGCCGACTCCGTTGCAACGAACACGGTGTCATCGCCGCCGATGTTGCCGATCATCTCCGGCCAGCCGCAGCGGTCGAGTGCCAGCGCGACCCGCTGCGCCGCGCCGATGGCCGTCTGGATAACCAGCAGGTTCGGACCCGCCGGACTGATCTTGCGCAACAGCTCGGCGATTCCGGCCATCCGCTCCCGATCGGTCGCCGCCGAATCGGGCAGCTCGTAACCCTCGGAGGTCTTGATCGCGCCGAGTTCCCTGAGGTCCCGGCTCACGCTCGACTGGGTCGCGGCCACGCCCTGGTCATTGAGCGCTTCCACGAGGGCATGCTGGGTGCGCGCGGCTCCCTTCGTCAGTAGTCCGTGCAACGCGGCGCGGCGCTGTAGCTGGTCCTGGCCCGAGTTCGGCATGTCGTCAGTCAGATAGCATAAATATGCGCATATTTATAACGTCATGCGCATATTCCGTCAAGCCCCCGAGTCACGTTTTTTGCGTTACACTGCGCCGCTTTCGTGGATTGGAGCCCGGCGATGCAGTTACCCGACACCGTAGAGATCATGAGCGGCGATGCGCCCGTCGGCAGCGTGATCTGGTTGCACGGGCTCGGTGCCGACGGCCACGACTTCGAGCCCATCGTTCCCGAACTGCGGTTGCCGGCGGATCTGCCATTGCGATTCGTATTCCCGCATGCACCCGTGCGCCCTGTCACCATCAACGGTGGCATGGCCATGCGCGCCTGGTATGACATCGTGAGCCTGGACGCCGAGGGTCGTGCCGATGCTGGCGGCGTTCGCGAGAGCACATGCCTGCTCGAGGCATTGATCAGTCGTGAACAGGAACGCGGCATGGATGCTGGTCGCATCGTCGTTGCGGGTTTTTCACAGGGAGGCGCCATCGCGATCAACGCGGTGCTGCATGCAGAAGACCGGCTTGCAGGGCTCATGGCCCTGTCAACCTACATTGCATTGCCCGGTGAGATCGATGGGAGCGCGGGCAGCCGTGAGTTGCCCGTCTTCGCAGCGCACGGCAGCTTCGATCCGATGATACCGATCCAGTGGGGGCGTGCCTCGGCCGACAAACTGGTCGATTCGGGCTTCAACGTGGAATGGCACGACTACCCGATGGCGCACGCGGTCTGTCCGCAGGAGATCAAGGATATCCGCGACTGGCTGGTCAGGGTGTTCGACCGGGATTCAGGCGGCTGACGAGAACGAAAGACGGGACTCGCCGCTGACCTCGCCTTTCGGATCGAAGCGTCGCTCGAGCAATCGCCACTGCAACTTGTTGTCCATCGTTACGACCGTCGAGCAACGCGTCCCGTACTCGGGCATGACGATAAATGGCGCCGTTATCGCGCGTGCCGCTGCTTCGCCCAGGCGAGCCGCCTCGTTTTCGTCGACGCTGCCCGGCGTTCGATCGTCGAGCAATTCCAGCAAGGTCTTTTCGAATATCGCGTTGCGCCGGAGCAGTGCCGCGATGCCCTGCTTGCTGCGCTCCACCTTATCCCAGGGACCGTCGAGCAACGCGTTACTCAGGCCGTAAATACCCGGCGACAGTTCACGCACCCCCCCGTCGCGGTTCGAGAGGTAAGCAACATTCGAGGAATCTCCGGCGATCAGGTTGAACCCCGCGTATGCTTCGGCGTCGATGCCCTCGAGGTACTCCAGCGGTGGGACGTCACACTCGAGAAACTCCGTAACGAGATGTCCGCGCGATCGCAAATCGGATTTTACGGCCGCGGCGTCGCGGTAATTGGTCACTGTCGCAAAACGGCCGGCGCGATTTAACGCGAGCCACGTGCCCCCCGCCTCCAGATCGCGCCCACCGACAATATCAGGCTTGTCGGACCACCATTGAGCGGCGTCGGTCGGCCGTGCATGAAATTCGTCACGGTTGCCGGCGAGTATCAGCGGGTACTCGGGACTCTGGCCGACTGCCATGACGAGGAGGCACATGCTCAGTCGCTGTCGCCCAGCATCATCCAGTGATCGACGAGCCTGCGAGCGATCGAGATTCGAAACGGCAGCACCGGGAAGTCCGATTGCAACTCTTCTCTCGTGAACCAGCGCGCGTCTTCAAGTTCGCCGTCGTTGAGCTTGATCTCGGTCGTCGCGGCGTTGGCGATGAACCCGAGCATGAGCGACGACGGGAAGGGCCAGGGCTGCGAGCTGTGGTAGTGCACGGCGCTGACCCGGATATTGGCTTCTTCGTAGACTTCCCGCCGGACGGCATCCTCGAGGCTCTCTCCGGGCTCGACGAAACCGGCTATCGTCGAATAACGACCCTCCGGCCAGCTGCGCTGACGGCCGAGCAGGCATTGGTCTCCGTCGGTCACCAGCACAATGACCGCCGGGTCCGTACGCGGGAATATCTCGTGGCCGCATTCCTCATTCAGGCAGCGCCTCGAGTTGCCGCCGGCAGACGGGGCCGACGGCGACCCACAGAGGCCGCAATAGAGCTGTGAGGCATGCCACAGGACCAGTGCCCTCGCGTGGGCCGCGAGATTTGCCTCGTCGAGCGGCAGCTTGGTGCCGAGAAATCGCAGGCCCTGGAATTCGCCGAGTTCCGTAAAAGGCTGCTCGGCACTGTCATCGATGGCTACCGCGAATGCCGGCTGGTTCCGGAACAGGCCGAGAAAGATCAGCTTGTCTTCGTCAACGAACTCATCGGCTTGTGAGCGATTCAGCAGTAACGCGTGGGGCGGCTCGCCGCCCACCAGGCAGCGCCTGCCCCAGACCGGAACGAAGCGTGCTTCGGGGCTTACGGATGCCTCGGCGAGCCAATCGGAGTCCTTGCGCCGCTCGCCGCTGCGGTCGACGAATGCGCCGGCAAATACATTGTGATTTTCCACGCTACCTAGTCTAGCTCGAATTCAGGCACGGCGGGCCATCACCGTCGCAGCGATGCCGGCCCGTCGTTGATTTTCGGGGCTACTGCTTTGCGAGCAGGTCGCGAATTTCGGTGAGAAGCGTTTCTTCGGCAGACGGCTTGGGTGGTTCTTTGGGCTTCGCTTCTTCCTTCTTCTTCATCGAGTTGAGCCCCCTGATCAACAAGAAGATCGCAAATGCGACAATCACAAAGTCAAGCACCGTATTGATGAACACGCCGTAATTGATCGATGCGGCGCCTTCACCTTCGCCAAGTGCGATGGCCAGGTCGCTGAAATCGACATTCCCCATGATCATGCCGATCGGCGGCATAATGACGTCCGCTACCAGCGACGATACGATCTTGCCGAACGCGGCGCCGATGATGATGCCGACGGCCATATCGACAACGTTGCCACGCATCGCAAATTGCTTGAACTCGTTTAACATAGTTGAGACTCCCTTGATTTCCCCAATTATTATTCTCGCGTGACAGGGCCACGCCGCCGACAGTCTACCGGAAAAAGGGGATCCGGGCGGTCAACCTGCAATGCTGCCAGGGGCTCCCCTGTCTGGCGCAGCGCGTCGGTCGCGCAGGCAGGGCAGGTCCTGTTATCGAGGGCGTAGGCGTCCTGCACGTAGCGGGCGTCGCAACTCCCACAAACGGCAAGATAAAGTTCATCGTTACACGAGATGCAGTAGAGCAGGTTCCAGACCCATTCGAAGTTGAGCCGGGCGTTGTCGTGCAGCAACAGGTAGGTCTCATAGGCGCGACACAGCCGGTGCCCGAACTCCACGTCGGGTCGTGGCCAGCAGGCATGTACCCGGTCATCCTCGTCGATGCGTATGAGCAGGCCGGCTGTGAACAGTGCGACCAGCGTCGTGGCCTGCATCTGGTTGATCGCGTTCTTGACATAGCGCGCGACCTGCCTCGGCGACTTGCCACGCCGGCGTTTTACGGCCGTATTGCCGCTGTCCCGAAAGTAAGTCGAATAGAGTTTCCGGATACGGTCATCGGACAGGCCCGTACATTCCTTGATCGTGTGCGTGCGGGCCTCGTGCCCGATCATCCTCAGCGCCAGTTCGAACTGGCTCCGCTCCCCCGAGTAGCGGTCGTCGGTAAGTCGCATATTCTCACTCGAATTGATAGTAAACGCCCATATATAGTATTACCATAGCCTATAACAACCATACATGCTCAAACAATCCTAAATAAAGAAACTGAAGCAACGGGCCAAATAAGTGCCCGATCCGGGGGCACATATGGACTACCAAGGACCCGATGCGGTTGATATCCGGAACACCCGCGCCCTGAATCGTGCGTACCTGGCCGCGATCCGGCCGACAAGCGATGTCGGTGACGCGACCGGGCGAACGCTGACCGAGCTGCAGGCGCGGCGCCTGTCGATGACGCCGTTTCTCCTGTTCTCGCTGCGCGAGCAGGATGTGGAATTCTGGGAGGAAGTACTCGCGGATGACCCTCAGGCCGACCTGCTCGAAACGGTGGCGTCGCCTGCGATTCACGAACTGCAGGTTTCAGCGCTGGGCTTCCTGTGGCAGCTATCCAGGCAAAGGCCCTACGTTGCGAGGCTCGTTTCGGGGGCGACGGCGAACTGGTGCGACCGGTTGAGCGCACTGACCCTGGTCGAGCTGATCAGAATGGCGGCGCCTCGCAGCGACCTGATCGTGCCGCGTTTCCCTGAAGGGGATAAGGTGATCGACAGACTGTTGCAAAGTGGCGTCAGCGCGCAACGAAACCTGCAGGAGATGTCGCAGCAATTCGCGTTGCAGGCAATGCTCACGCGCAGCCGGCCACCTCGTTACGAGAAGCTTCCTGCGGCAGCCTGCGATCGCTCGACGCCGGTTCGCCAGGTTGCCGAGCGCGTCGGTCTCAGGACGCTGAACTCGAAGGTATGACCGCAGCCGGCGCGCGGGTACAATACGCCGCCTTATGCAAGCGCTCGCAATAAGAAACCTGACCAAGACCTATGCGAACGGTAACCAGGCGCTCAAAGGAATCGACCTTACCGTCGAAGCTGGTGATTTCTACGCCCTTCTCGGACCGAACGGAGCCGGAAAAACCACGGCAATCGGCATAGTAAGTTCACTCGTCAACAAGAGCGGCGGGGAAGTCTCGGTATTCGGTCACAGCATCGACACCGAACTCGCGGCGGCGAAAGCCTGTATCGGAATCGTACCGCAGGAAATCAACCTGAATCTCTGGGACTCGGTTGGCAATATCGTCTCCAATCAGGCCGGCTATTACGGACTATCCGGAAAGCTGGCGAAACAGCGCGTAGAGAAATACCTGCGCGCGCTGCGGCTCTGGGACCGGAGAGGCGACACGGCCCGCAGCCTTTCCGGCGGCATGAAACGTCGCCTGATGATTGCGCGGGCACTCGTCCACGAGCCGAAGCTCCTGATTCTCGACGAGCCGACGGCCGGCGTAGATATCGAGATTCGTCGCTCGATGTGGCAATTCCTGCGGGAAATCAATGCGGCGGGCACGACGATTATCCTGACCACGCATTATCTCGAGGAAGCCGAATCGCTTTGCAGGCACATCGCGATCATCGACGAGGGTCGGATAATCGAAGACGCTCGCATGAGCGCCGTGCTACGAAAGCTGCAGCGCGAGGTATTCGTCCTGAGCCTGACCGAGGAACTGGCGGAGCCGCCGGACCTGGAGGGCTTCGAGACGCGCCTCAGGGACGACTGCGAGCTCGAGGTAGAGAAGGGCCAGGAAAACGACCTCAACGACCTGTTCACGCAGCTGGATAGCCGCGGCATCCACGTCGTCAGCCTGCGCAACAAGGCGAACCGTCTCGAGGAATTATTCATGCGCCTCGTCGAGGGCAAGCAAGAGGGCGAGGAAGCATGAATATCGCGCTCAACCTTGTCGCGGCAAAGACGATCGTCAAGAAGGAGATGTCGCGCGTTGTGCGCATCTGGATACAGACGATCGTGCCACCCGCAATCACGATGACGCTCTACTTCATCATTTTCGGCAACCTGATTGGGCGCCGCATCGGTAGCATGGACGGCTTCGATTACATGCAGTACATCGCACCGGGCCTGATCATGATGTCGGTCATCACGAACTCCTACGGTAATGTCGTGTCTTCGTTCTTCGCCGCGAAGAACATGCGGCACGTCGAGGAAATGCTGGTTGCCCCCATGTCGTACGCGACGATCATCATCGGTCACGTTGCCGGCGGTGTTCTGCGTGGCGTGCTGGTCGGTTTGCTCGTAACGATAATCGCGCTGTTTTTCACGCGTCTCGACGTTGCCCATACGTTCGTCATGCTTTCTGTGGTACTGCTTTCATCAATCGTATTTTCGCTGGCCGGATTCATCAACGCCTTATTGGCGAAGAAGTTTGACGATATTTCGATCGTGCCGACGTTCGTACTGACTCCGTTGACCTACCTCGGCGGCGTGTTCTACTCGATTTCCCTGCTGCCCGAGTTCTGGCAGAACGTGTCGAAAGCAAACCCGATTCTCTACATGGTGAACGCGTTCCGCTACGGCATCCTGGGTACCTCGGACATCAGCATCCTGCACGCCTACGCCATCCTGCTCGTGTTCGTCGTCGCGCTGTTCAGTGCCTGTATGTACCTGATGCAGCGCGGCATCGGGATTCGCGAATAGTCATGTGCGGCCGCTTCGCCTTTTATTCACCGAGTGAAGCAGCGGCAGCCTTGTTCGGCATGACCGGATCGACTGATATCGAGCCCCGCTACAATATCGCGCCAACGCAGTACGTCGCTGCCATCCGCGAAGACGACCAGGGGCAGCGCGAAATCGTAATGTTGCGCTGGGGCCTCGTACCCTTCTGGGCCAAGGACCCCGCGATCGGCAATCGCATGATTAACGCTCGCGCCGAGACCGTCGCCGAGAAACCCTCGTATCGGGCCGCGTACCGCCACAGGCGCTGTATCGTCCTGGCCGACGGCTTCTATGAATGGCAACGGCATGGCGATGGCAAGGTGCCGCACTACATATCGTTGGCGAGTGGCGAACCGTTCGCGCTCGCGGGCCTCTGGGAGCACTGGAACGACAAGAACAGCAACACCAACCTGCAGACCACGACCCTGATCACGACCGAAGCCAGCGACTTCATGAAACCACTACATCACAGGATGCCTGTGGTTCTCTCGGCCGACACGGCAGACGAGTGGCTGGCGGGCTCGACAGAATTTCTTGATGACGTCGCGAGTCGCATGCCGCCACTACAGGCATGGCCCGTTGACCGTCGCGTGAACAACGCTCGCAACGAAGGTCCGGAACTAATCGAGGCGGCCGGCGATATCCTCCGCTGACAGGTGCGGCATCATCGATACGACGAGTGTGCCGGGACCACCGTGTACTCCTATCGCCGTGCCTATGGCCGTGCAGGTCATCTTCCGGATGCCAGGCAATGCCCCTCGCATCGCTTGCTCCAGGGCCTCGGCGTCCTGTTCGCAGACGGCATGGCCGATCGAGACGTCGATTGGCCGGTCCTGCGGTGCACGCCGTGCGACATAGCGTGCAAAGCGCCGGACCCGATTCCGCTTGCCCAAAAGAAAACCGCTGAGCGCTACGCGCCCGCCGGGCGTCGTGCGGATAACGGGCGTCAGCCGCAGTAAGGAAGCGACCGTCCTGACCCAGCCCGGAACCCGTCCGCCGCGAACCGCGTAGTGCAGATCGTTCAGCAATCCCCAGGTCTGCGTTAGCGGTAACTGGGACCTGATAGCCGCGACAGTAGCGTCGAAACTCATGCCTGCATCGGCGCACCGGGCGGCCAGTACGACGAGTTGCCCCTGCCCCGTGGACGCATTGCGCGAGTCGATGACGGAGACATGACCCGGGGCACTCGTTCGGTCCGCTGCCGACCGCGCCGCCTCATAGGTACCGCTGACGGCGCCCGTCAGGTTGATGGACAACACATCCTTAAAGTGACTGGCGAGGAACTGGAACTGGCGGCGGAAGTCTCCGGGTGCGGGTTGCGATGTCGTCGGGTGGTGCGGATTCGAACTCAGTTCCTCGTAGAACTCGCTCGTCGAAATACTGACCTTGTCGAGGTAGCCGCGATCACCGAACTGGATCCGGCAGGGCACCATGTGGATATCGAATCGTTCCATGTCATCGTCGGTGATATCCGCGGCCGAGTCCGTGATGACCGCGAAGTGTCGACGATGCTCGTGCGTGCTGTGTTGCTGACGATGCATGTCATCGGCTTTCTCGGCGCCGAGATTGCCGAATCGCCTCGCGACCTCGAATACGTCGTTCGGGTCATCGACGTGGATATGAATCTTGGCCTTGCGCTTCGTGCCCGCCAGTACCAGCGAATCGCCGAGTTCTGCGAGTGACTCGCGCAATTTGCGCCTGTCGATGTCTGTCCCCGTAACGATGCACTCGGTGCAGAAGCGATACCGCGAGACGTTGTCCGCTTCGAGGAAATCGACGACAGGCTCGATATCGTGAAGCAATGACAGGTCGGGTGCAGGAGGCACCGTGCCCGTATCGACATATTCGGAGATTCCGGCGACGAGCTCTGCAAATCCCTTGGCGCCCGCGTCCACGACACCCGCTTTGCGCAGCACCTCGAGTTGGTTGGGCGTATCCGCGAGTGCCTCATCGGTGCGCAGCAGCGCCTTGCCCAGAACCGCAGCGAAGTCGTTCTCGCGCTCTGTGGATACCTGCTCCCAGACGCTGTCCGAGAAAGCCGCGATCACCGACAGTATCGTACCTTCTCTCGGCTTCGACAGAGCGTCGTGTGCGTACTCGCTGCCCTTGGTGACGGCCTTGCCGAAGGTGTAGGTCGTGAAGCGTGTAATCTCACCCGCCGAGTCACTCATGCCCTGGAAGAACTGCGCGACGATGGCCCCGGAGTTACCACGCGCGCTGTCGAGCAGCGCATCCGCGATGGCGGCCAGCATTGTGCCGAGGTGCTTTTCGCCCGGGCGTGTCACGATGCCAAGTGCGGCGCTCAGAGTCAGGCTCAGGTTGGTGCCCGTATCGCTGTCGGCCACCGGGAAGACGTTGATGCGGTTGAGAAGCTCCTGCTGGCCGATAACGCGATGAATGCCGGAGGTCAGCGCCTCTGCAAATTCACCACCGTCCAGGTGTGTCTCGACTGCGCCCGTCAAGCCGGGTTCCAATCAATCACGGGGCAGCAGGAAACTCGTGCCGAGGTAAGTAAGCACGACACCGTCAGGCGTTATCTCTTCAACGACGGGTCCTTCGCCCAGCTGCGACTGCTCGCGTTGCTTGGACATGTTGATGAATACGAAACGATCTTCCGGCACGTCGCTGTAAACGTGAATATCGAGATGCAGTGCCGGCAGCTCAACCGTGCCGTTGGCGACGACCTCGTGAAAAGTCGGTAGCGCGACGGGATTAGGTCGGGCCCGGGCGGCGGGCCTGTCGATAACCGGTTCGCGGCGCTCAGGCTGCGGCGCCACCTCGGACGCAGTTTCGATGAGCACTTCGTCCTCCACGGGAGGGTTCTCGCGGGCTTCGGCGACCCTCTCGATGAAGCTCGCTTCGCTCGCCGTTGCTGCGCTCGTGTCGACCACGACGGGAGGACTGGCCTCGACCGTGCCGCGCATCGCCTGCGGCGCCTTGTCCGGGCGCATGATCAGGCCGAGCAGAACGGCGAGGTTGACGGCGAGCAGGAGCCCGAGTATCCATAACCAGCGCGGTGCCCCGGCCCGACCACTGCTGGTCGGAACGCCGGCGAACTCTGCCGCACCTTGTTGCTGGCGCTCGGTTTCCGATTTCTTCAGGGCGTCGAGTATGAATGACATCGCTTAGTCCCGGGCCAGTCGCGGCGTCGCGAGTCTCGGGGTGTCTTCGACCGCGAGCAGTGAGTTGATGATGATCTGGGTTTGCTGGCCGGCGAGCCCGTCCACGTCGAGGCGGTGATCGCGCTGGAACGAGCGTACGATCTGTTCGAGGTCGGCGTCATATTTGTCGGAGCCCGGGTTGGCAGTCGCGTAGTCGGCGCTTATTGACTCGAGGCTAGCACGCAGCCAGAGGATGCCCGAGCCGCGTGTGCCGGGACCCAGCGAGATAGCGCCGCCAGCGGCGGGACGCCACAGCAGCATGTACTGGCCAAACCAGATGTCCGAGATTGCCTGAACCGGGTGCGTCGTGTTGACTCCGCCAATGGACAGTTCCGCGGTAGCCCCGTGGATGGCAGTCAGCACGACCTCGTGGTTGTCGCCCGACTCATCGACCAGCGTGAGTATCGCGGGCCTGTCCATGCGTCGCAGGCCGCTCCACGATCCCCGCCGGAAAAAGCAGGCAAGGCCGACATCATTGGCCTGCGAGCAGGCATTGCGCCCACCCGTGCGGTACTCGAGGTCCCAAACCTCGAACAGGGTTGCCAGCGCGTAGGGGGAGGTTGTGAGGTCGGCCGCGAGTTTGAGTTGTTCACCGAGCGTGGGTTCCGGCCCAGGTTCCGCGACGGTGGGCTCCGGCAAGGCTGGCGCCTCCTCGATCGGCTCTGGTTCCACGGCAGCCGCCTCGGCTTCGGCGACCAGCGCGTCGGCAGGTACCACGTCGACGGGTTCCTGCTGCAGGGACAGTGACCAGAATGTCGCAGCGATGACCGCCAGGCTGCCGATGCCGGCCGCAGCAGCCAACGGGCGAATCCACCACGAACGCCTGATTTCGCCGCTGACCTCGGCGGCCGCACGGCGAATCAGTCGCTTGCTGACGCGACGCGATTCGAGGCTGTACGCACCGAGCAGGGCGCGGTCGCAGATTACATTGATAATCCTCGGCACGCCGTCGGAAATGCGAAAGACTTCCTTCTTGGCGGCTGCCTCGAACACCTCACCGAGCGCGCCGGCAACCTTGAGCCGGTGTTCGACGTATTGTGCCGTCTCATCGGCGCTCAGCGGCTCGAGGTGATAACGGCCCGTGATGCGCTGGGCGAGCTGGCGCAGATCGTTGCGCGCAAGGAGATCTCGCAGTTCCGGCTGGCCGATGAGAATTATCTGCAGCAATTTCTGCTTGGCGGTCTCGAGATTGGTCAGGAGGCGCACCTGCTCGAGCACGGCGGGTGACAGGTTCTGCGCCTCGTCGACGACCAGGATCGTGCGACGTCCGTCGGCGTGCGCCCGCAGAAGATGGCGATTGAGTGCGTCGGTCTGCGCTTTGATGCTGCCCTTGTTGTGCGGTACATCGATGTGAAGTTCCTCGCAAATCGTAGCGAGGAATTCGAGGACCGAGAGCTGCGGGTTCAGGACGACGGCAACATCGGCATTGTCAGGCATGCGATTGAGCAACAGTGTGCGGACGAGCGTCGTCTTGCCCGTGCCAACCTCGCCCGTCAACTGGATGAATCCTCCGCTTTCGGTAACGCCGTATACGAGATGCGCCAGGGCCTCGCCATGGCGCTCGCTCATGAAGAGATAGCGCGGGTCAGGCGTTATCGAGAACGGTTTTTCGTGAAGTCCGAAGAAGTCCGTGTACATTGTCCCTTGCCGACGGCCAGGTTAGCCCCCGATTCTACCTCAATCCGATCTATTCCAAAGTCCTGGCACGCCCGAGCGATGCGGAACCGAAGCGATCGCGTATCTCGTCAACGGTGCGGTCGACGGCCGAAGCGGCCTGCTCCCCGGCTGCGGCGAACAGGTCCGGCTGACGCGCGGGTGCGAGCTTGCTGCAGCCCACGCCAAGGAGTCGAATCCTGGCGTCGGGATTCTCGGCAAGCCAGGCATGCAAGAGATCCCGGGCCACCGAGAAGAGCTGCTCGGTGCTATCGGTCTGCGGGGTAATGCTGCGCTGTCGCGTAAACGTCCTGAAATCCGACTGCCGGATCTTTACCAGCACGGTGCCTGTGGCGAGTTTGTGACTGCGCAGACGACTCGCCGTGCGTTCGCTGAGCCGTAACAGTTCGCGGTCCATCGTGGCGGGTGTGGTCAGGTCCGCATCATAGGTTTCCTCGGCGCTGATCGACTTCTCGTCGCGGGAGGAGACAACCGGTCGCCTGTCGATGCCCGACGCGCGCTCCCGGGTCTTCTGCGCGAATCGCCCGAAAACGGGTTCGAGAACGTGATCGGCAGCCGTGCGCAGGTCGCGAATCGTCTTGATCCCGACCTTGTCCAGCCGCTCTCGTGTCTTGCGGCCAATCCCGGGAATGACTGCGGCCGGGAGCGGGTCCAGCCTGCGCTCGTAGTCGGCCGGCCAGACCACCGTAAGCCCGTCCGGCTTCCCGAGATCCGACGCGATCTTCGCGACGAGTTTGTTCTCGGCGACACCGACCGACGCGGTCAGACCGGTCCTGTCCCGAATGCGCTCCTTGACCTCGGCTGCGATTCTCGCGGGCGAACCGAATAGCGATACGCTGGCCGTTACGTCGAGAAATGCTTCGTCGAGCGAGAGGCCCTCGACGAGTGGTGTGAATTCGCGGAACAGGCCGAATATCTGTTCGGACACGCTCTTGTAATGCGACATCCGCGGTCGAACACGATGCAGGTCAGAGCAGCGCCGCAGGGCCTCGGCGATCGGCATTGCCGAGCGGATTCCGAAACGGCGTGCCTCGTAGCTGGCTGCCGCAACGACGCCTCGATTGCTGCCACCACCGACGACGACCGCCTTACCCCGAAGATCGGGATTGTCACGCTGCTCGACGGACGCGTAGAACGCATCCATGTCCACGTGCAGGATACTGCGCTCGAGCCCGGTCATTGCTACCGGCCACGCTCGACGATGTAACGTGCGAGCCACTCCAGTGACGCGGCTTCGTCGCCGAATACGTCCATGGGTTCGAGCGCACGGGCGAGCAATTCGTCGCAACGCTTGCGCGATTCGTCGAGACCGAAGAGGCCCGGGTAGGTCGCCTTGCCACGCCGCTGGTCGGCGCCCGCGGGTTTTCCTATGACGTGGGTTTCGCCCTCTACGTCCAGGATATCGTCCTTGATCTGGAATGCGATACCGACGTAACGGCCAAATGCGTCCAGCGCTTCGCGCCTGGCTTCGGTCAGGTCGTCACACAGCAGGCCGGCAGACACTACGGCTGCATGGATCAGGGCGCCGGTTTTCAAAGCGTACATGCGCTCCAGTTCCTGTGCGCCGAGTTCACTGCCTTCGGCAGCAAGATCCATTGCCTGGCCGCCCGTCATTCCCGTCGATCCGCAGGCGCTGGCGACGAGGCGTACGAGTTCGTTTTTCGCAACCGCCCCAACACCGCCAACGTTCGCCAGTACCGCAAACGCGAGGGGCTGCAGGGCGTCGGCCGCCAGGATTGCAGTCGCTTCGTCATACTGGATGTGCACTGTCGGTTTCCCGCGGCGAAGGTGATCATCATCCATGCACGGCAGGTCGTCGTGTACGAGCGAGAACGCGTGAATGAGTTCGATGGCAACAGCCGGGGCATCGAGCCGGGCGCTGTCGGTCCCCAGGCACTCGCCCGCGGCGTAGACGAGCAGCGGCCTGACCCGCTTGCCGCCGTTGAACACGGCATAGCGCATGGCTTTGTGCAGCCGGGCCGGGTTTGCGGACGCAGGCGGCAGCGCTTCGTCGAGGCGCTGGTTCACGCGTTCGGTGTAGGCGTCGATTCGATCTTCGAATTGTTGTGGCAACGCATTCAGACCTGCCGTTCGGGGCATGTAGCGTACAAGAAAATCTGCCGCGGCGCGCGCGCCCGGCTGGGCTATAATTCGCGTCCCTCGCAAGACGAAAATTCGAAGGTCCAGCTCATGCGGGCAGTCGCCCAGCCGAACATTGCACTGATCAAGTACTGGGGTAAGCGGGACCCGGCAAGGAACCTGCCGGCGGTTGGCTCGATCTCTATTACGCTTCGCGATCTCTACACGGAGATGCAGGTGGAATACGACGATTCCCTCACCCGCGACACGTTGACGATCAATGGCACCACCGACGACGACATGTTGCCCAGGCTGAGTCGTTGTCTCGATCGCGTGGTCGGCGACGACCGGCCGCATGCGCGAATCGAAAGCCAGTGTAACTTCCCGATTGCGGCGGGCCTCGCATCATCGGCGTCTGCTTTCGCCGCGGTAACGGTCGCGGGAGCCGCAGCCGCCCACACCGGGCATGATGTCTCTGAACTCGCGAGCCTCGCGGGGCGTGCCTCCGGGTCCGCGGCCCGTTCGCTGCTGGGCGGTTTTGTCGAACTCAGGAATCGCGCCCAGGGCATCGAGGTCAGCACGCTTTGCACTGCCGATTCGTGGCCGTTGTCGGTCGTTGTCGCGATTACCGAAACAGGACCAAAGACCGTCGGTTCGACCGAAGCAATGGAAATCAGCCGCAAGTCGTCGCCATTCTATTCGAGCTGGGTCGAACAACAGGAGCTTGATCTTGCAACGGCGAGAAGCGCGATAGCAGACCATGATTTCGCGAAACTCGCGGCGATCGCCGAACACAACTGCCTGAAGATGCACTCGATCATGTGGGCTTCACGACCGCCGATGGTCTACTGGAATGCGGCGACGATGCGCTGCCTGCAAACGATCCGGAGGTTACAGGGAGAAGGGCTTGGCGTGTTCTTCACGATCGACGCCGGTCCGCAGGTCAAGGCTGTCTGTCTTCCCGAACATGCGGAGTCGGTCAGAGAGGCATTGTCTGCTACCGATGGCGTCGTGCAGATCATGACGTCGGGGCTCGGCGAAGGGGCGCGGCTCATGAGCAAAGGCCGATGAGGGCAGCAAGTGCACCGGGCAAGGTCGTGCTCAGCGGCGAGTACGCCGTGCTCGACGGTGCGCCCGCTGTCTCCGTGGCCGTCGATCGGCGGGCGAAAGTGCGAATTACCGCAAGCGAAGACGATTGGCATAGCGTGACAGCGCCCGGATTCGCGCCAGGTACAGGGCGATTCGTCGTCAGGAACGGTGCAGTCGAGTGGCTCGAGGGCGGCGCGGAATTCGGGCTCGTCGAAGCAGCCCTCCTTGCCGCGAACATCGAACTTGCCGCGCCGGTCTCGATGGAGCTGGACACCCGCGAATTCGTCGACACGGCATCAGGCAGCAAAATCGGCATCGGTAGCAGCGCGGCGCTGACGGTGGCGCTGCTTGCAGCATTGCGGCGATCGACCAGCGTGTTCGCCGATGCGATCAGGGCGCACCGACTGTTTCAGAAAGGTTCGGGGAGCGGTGTCGATGTGGCGACCGCCGTGCACGGCGGGCTCATTGAGTTCCGGGCGGACGATGCCATCGTCAAGCCACTCGAATGGCCCGATGGGCTGGCCTGCCGTTTCCTGTGGAGCGGTGTTGCAGCCAGCACGCGCGAAAAGCTCGCGAAACTCGCCGCTCTGGCGCGGCGAAAATCGCGACTGCAACTCGCTCGCTCCGCGACTCACGTCGCTGCGGCCTGGCATTCGGCAGACGCCGTGCTGCAGGCATTTCCAGCCTACATCGAGGACCTGCGACGATTCAGTATTGACCACGACCTCGGCATATTCGATGCTGGCCACGAGGAGCTTGCAAGCCAGGCGGCTGATGCAGGCCTCGTTTACAAACCCTGCGGTGCCGGCGGTGGTGACATCGGCGTCCTCCTGGGCGCGTCGGAGCCGGCGCTCGATGATTTCCTGGCGGGCACTGAGAGGGCGGTCGACTGCAGGATCGATTCTGTCGGCGTGGAACAGCATTGAAAGATTCGCGAATATCCGGACTTTACAAACTCAGCGTCGTCGATCGCATCGGTGCGCTCGAGGAGCAGGGTTGGCTCTCGGCCGCGGACGCGCGCCGGCTGCGCGACGGGCGCCAGGTATTGTCGGGCGTCGCCGCGGACAGGATCATCGAGAACGTCGTGGGCGTGTTCGGGCTGCCGTTCGCGATTGCTCCGAACTTCAGGGTCAATGACCGCGACAGCCTCGTTCCGCTGGTCGTGGAAGAACCTTCGATCGTGGCGGCGTTGAGCGGCGCTGCGCTACTGGCGCGCGGGACGGGCGGTTACCGCGCACGTTGTGAAGAATCACTGCTCGCCGGGCAGGTACATGTTACGGGGCTGGATGATATCGACCGCGCTGTGGCAGCACTCGAGTCCGGCAGGCAGGCGCTCATCGATGAGGCGAATGCTGTCCATCCGCGCCTCCTGGCACGCGGTGGTGGGGTCCGGGATCTCGAGATCCGGCGTCTCGTGCTTCCCGACGGGAGTCCTTTAATTGCAGTGCACCTGCTGGTCGATACGGCCGATGCGATGGGTGCCAATCTCGTCAACACGATTTGCGAGGCGGTCGCGCCGACGATCGCCCGCGCGTGTCGAGGCAAGGTCGCGTTGCGTATCCTGTCCAACCTCACCGACCGCGCCGTCGTCCGGGCGAGCGTCCGCTTCCCGACCGCGGATCTCGGTAGCAGCAGTCTCGATGGCCCTGCGGTGCGAGACGGTATCGTGCTGGCCAGCGAAATTGCACAGGCGGATTCGCACAGGGCGGCGACACATAACAAGGGAGTCATGAACGGCATCGATCCGCTTGCGATCGCTACCGGCAATGACTGGCGGGCGATCGAGGCCGGAGCACACGCGTTCGCAGCCGCGAGCGGAAGATACCTGCCGCTGACACGCTGGGCCGTCGACGATGCCGGAGACCTCGTGGGCGACATTGCCCTGCCGCTCAAGGTCGGCACGGTTGGCGGAACGCTCAAAGCCAATCCCGCGGCGGCGCTCGGCCTTGCGATAAGCGGCGTGCGCTCCGCACTCGAACTGGCGGAACTCATGGCGGCCGTGGGCCTCGCACAGAACTTCGCTGCGTTGCGGGCGCTTGCGACCAGCGGTATCCAGAAAGGCCACATGAAACTGCATGCCCGCAGTGTCGCGGCGGCGGCGGGCACGCCCGACGAATACTTTGACGCCGTGGTCGAGCGACTTGTGGCCAGCGGTGAGATCAAGGGCTGGAAGGCCGAGGAAATTCTCGAAGAATTGGGCGAACCGGGTAACGATGCGCCGCAGGGAATTGCGGCGGGCAAGGTGATCCTGCTCGGCGAGCACGCCGTCGTGTACGGCCGACATGCACTGGCGTTACCCATTCCTGGTGCCGTAAGCGCACGCGCTGAACCAACCAGGAAAAAAACGTTCCTTGCTATTCCGGACTGGGGCATCGCGCGAGACATCGATGGCTCAGGCGGCATCGATGCGGCTGTTTCGCTGATCAGGAAGGAAGTCGGCGTCGAGTCGACGGACTTTTCGATTCGAGTGGATACGACGCTGCCGGGGGGAATGGGGCTGGGTTCGTCGGCCGCTATTGCTGTCGCGATTACGCGCGCGTTAGCTGCGGCAGCACGCATCGATCTCCCGGATGAGCGTGTCAATGCGATTGCCTTCGCTTGCGAAAAGCTCGCGCACGGGACTCCGTCCGGGGTCGACAATACGATCTCGACCTATGCCCGGCCTATGCTGTTCTGCAATCGCCGCCAACTGCAGGTCGAGACTCTCGACCTGGCCGCTGTGCCGCCCATGGTGATCGCGAACGGCCAGGAAAGCGGCTTGACCAGCGAGCAGGTTGCCGGGGTTCGTGCCAGGCATGAAAAGTCGCCCGAGCGATACGAAGCGCTGTTCGACGAGATCGACCGAATCAGCCTGGCGGGCGCCGAGATGCTGCGCGCCGGCCACTACGATGAACTTGGAGCGCTCATGAATATCTGCCACGGCCTGCTCAACGCGCTCGAGGTCTCGACACCCGAGCTCGAGCGCATGGTTGTGCTTGCGCGGCAGCTGGGGGCGTCTGGTGCCAAGCTGACGGGCGCCGGCGGGGGTGGCTCGATAGTGGCTCTCTGCCCCGACGCCGTCGACGAGGTTGAGGGCGGCCTGCGCGAGGCGGGCTACCGGACCCTGGTGCTGCAATCATGATCGGGCAGAACAGAATCGTCTCGTCCGAAAGCGAGGACCTGATACTCGTTGACCGGCAGGACGCCGAAATCGGGTACTTGTCGAAAGCAGAGTGTCATAACGGCGCCGGTGTGTTGCACCGGGCATTTTCCCTGTTCCTGTTCAATGACGGTGGCGAGCTACTGCTGCAGCAGCGCAGCACGCAAAAACGGCT
>Ga0209456_10000170_pt1 | contig 36399 bp, 35 predicted proteins | sample COG_11_FD_184755 | JGI IMG/M metagenome (GOLD analysis project Ga0209456, IMG submission 184755) | Pelagic marine sediment microbial communities from the LTER site Helgoland, North Sea, for post-phytoplankton bloom and carbon turnover... | ecosystem: Environmental > Aquatic > Marine > Neritic...
GAACACTAAGTTTCCCTCTCGGAAGAGAGGCTTGAGGAGGCTCCGGAAAATGAAGAAATTGGCTCTTCGACTTGTCAGCTTTGCTGCACCACTCGCTCTGACCGCGACCGCTTTTGCACAGGATGCCGCGGACGCAGAGAACCAGGCCACCGCGATCGCAGGCCGCGCGCTTGCCGCGGGCTTGGGCATCGGCATCGCAGCATTCGGCTGCGGCATGGGTCAGGGTCGCGCCGCGGCCGCCGCCCTCGAGGGCATCGCTCGGAACCCGAACGCTTCCGGTAAGATCCTCGTCCCGCTGATTCTCGGCCTGGCCCTCATCGAGTCGCTCGCGATTTACGCGCTCGTCATCGCATTCCAGGTGCAGCCATAAGCCGTAGCTGGTGTTGCGGCTTGCCAATTGGGGCACTCCCTGGCGGGCGACGACTTTGCGCACCATACTTGCGATCATGACGAGCGAGCAGGACCAGACTCCAGCAACGGAACCCGCCCGAAAAGGGGGGCTTCCGGGTGCCGTTAAAGTTGGCATCGTGTTCGTCGTGCTCGTCGGCGCGGCGGCTTGGTTGCTTTCGGGCAGCGACAATCCCTTCGTGTACTCGAAGCTGGTGCATGAAGTGATGACCGAACCCGACTCCTTCGAGGGTCGCCGTCTGCGCGTCGAAGGGGAGCTTCGCCAAGGTTCGATTCAGTTCCGCGAAGACCCGTGCGAATGGCGTTTCGTTCTCCACAAGGAGGACAAGGAAATGCCCGTGCGCTTCCCGCAATGCGTCGTACCCGACACGTTCCGTGACGGCATGGGCATCCAGGTCACCGTGCAAGGCGAGCTCGGTGGTGACGGCGTCTTCCTCGCCAACCAAGTGATTCCGCGCTGCCCCTCGAAGTACGAGATGCAGGAGCGCATGGAAGCCGGCGAGGAAATGCCCTACGACCCAAACGCGCCGCTTCCCGGTCAGAGCTAGCTCGGTCCCAAGCAAGAAAGCCCGCCTCCTCGATGGAGACGGGCTTTCAGCCGTGCTTGCCCCGATGCGCTACTGGGCGTCGATCTGCTTGCCGCGGTTCTCGTGCCGCGCCTTCTCCCGAGCCTCCGCCGCATCGATGTTGCGGATTTGCTTCTCGTGGAGTGCGTTGACGCGGTCACGCCGGCCTTGGATCTCCTTGAGCTGTGTGGTGTGGCGCTTGTCCTCCTGCGCGTGCAAACGCTCCATGCGGGCGGCCTTGGCTGCCGCGGCCTTTTCCTTCTGCTTGGCTCGATACGCTTCCTGCTTGGCCTTTTGCTCAGCCTTGCGAGCTTCGACCTTGGCCTTTTGCTCGGCCTTGCGAGCTTCCGCTTTCGCTTTTTGAGCCTCGACCTTGGCCTTCTGTGCGTCTTTGCGAGCTTCCGCCTCGGTCTTGGCCGTGCCGTCCTCAGCAGCATCGGCCGCCAGGGACTTGGCCTCTTCGGCTTCCTCCGTGGCCTGTTCGGCTTTCTCCTTGGCCTTCTCGGCTTCCCCCTCGGCTTCGTCCGCCTTCTCCTTGGCGTCGTCGGAGCCCTTCTTGGCTGCGCGCTTCGCGTCGTCGCGGCGATCCGCGTTTGCAGACGGTACGGTCACGACTGAAACCCCGAAGACCAGTGCCAAGGCGATCAATAACGATGGAACGATTCTCATTCTCTTCCTCCTGTAAGTGTGGGCCTCGACGAAGTCGCCCCCGCCCACATTCATCTTGCTGCACAGTAGGCCTGAATTCGCATTCGCCCAAATCGAGTGGAGATTCTTGACCGGGCTGACTAAACAACCGTACAGTGCTGTGCATGAGCGCAGTGGGGGGGCACACAAGTCCCGAAAAACGGCCTTTTCGACGGCTAAGCGGGCCATGGTCGCGGCCCCGTGGCGCCGCCGAGGTGCTCGGACGTTGGAGATCGGACGGGACCTGGCGGAACGTCACTTGGAGTCACGGCGTCGAGCCTCAGGAGGCGAGCATCGCGCCGATGCCGGGAGCTCTGGCGCCGACGCTGGTGCAGGCGCTGAATCAACGAGGCATTCGTGAGCTCTACATCCATCAGGCTCGGGCATTCGAGCTCGCATCCAACAGCAAGCATGTCGTCGTGGCGACCCCCACCGCCTCGGGGAAGAGCCTTTGCTACAACTTGCCGATCCTTCAGGCGCTCGCTTCCGACCCGACCGCAACGGCGCTCTACCTCTTCCCGACCAAAGCGTTGTCGCGCGACCAGGAGGAAGCCTTGCGTGCCCTGATGCGTGAATCCGGCTTGAGCGTCGGGGCGATCACCTATGACGGCGATACTCCAAACGATGCGCGGCGAGCAGCGCGACAGCGCGCCGGCGTGCTTCTCACCAACCCAGACATGTTGCACGCGGGCATCATGCCGCACCACACGGGGTGGGCGCGGCTCTTTTCTAACTTGAAGTACGTTGTCATCGACGAGCTCCATACGTACCGCGGCGTGTTTGGCTCGCATCTCGCCAACGTCATTCGCCGCCTAGAGCGCATTGCGCGCTTTCATGGCTCGAAACCGACGTTCGTCTTTGCATCGGCTACGATTGGCAATCCGCAAGAGCATGCATCGCGGATCTGCGGCCAACCGGTAGAGCTCATCGATGAAAGCGGTGCGCCGACGGGGCCTCGACAACTCGTCGTCTACAATCCGCCGGTCGTCAACGCCGAGCTCGGCATTCGGCAGAGCTACATCAAGACAGCCGTGCGGCTGACTCAGGACTTGGTGCGCGCCGGCGTGCCGACTCTGGTCTTCGGCAACTCCCGCAACGGTGTCGAGGTGATGCTCAAGTACCTCCGCGATAAGCTGGCACGCGACCAAATCGATCCGTCCGCGATCCACGCGTACCGGGGCGGCTATCTGCCACAAACCCGGCGGCGTATCGAATCCGCGCTTCGGGCAGGCGAGATTCGTTGCGTGGTGGCGACCAATGCCCTCGAGCTCGGGATCGACATCGGGGCGCTGGATGCGGTGATCTGCGCGGGGTATCCGGGCACGATGGCCGGGCTTTGGCAGCGCTTTGGCAGGGCAGGGCGCCGACGCGACCTGTCGCTGGCGGTCCTCGTGTCGTCGAGCAATCCGGTCGACCAGTACATGGCGCGCCATCCGCGACAGCTGGTCTCGGCGCCGATCGAGCACGCGCGCATCGACCCGGACAACATCGAGATTCTCATTCAGCACCTCAAGTGCGCGGCCTTCGAGTTGCCTTTCGAGCCCGACGACGTGTACGGCGACGTGCCCGATGATGCGCTGGGTGAAGCGCTCGACTACTTGGCCGATAACGGCGTCGTGCACCCGACTTCCACGGCCTCAGGCTCGATCTACCACTGGGCTTCGGACAGCTACCCCGCCAACAACGTCTCGCTTCGAAGCGCTAGCTGGGACAACTTCGTCATCATCGAGCTCGACGCGAACCGCACAATCGCCGAAATGGACTGGCGGAGCACCCATACGATGCTGCATGAGCAGGCGATCTACCAGCATGAAGGCGGGCAGTTCCAAGTCGAGCGGCTCGACTTCGACAACCACAAGGCCTTCGTGCGCCGCGTGAAGCCGGACTACTACACGACCGCGATGACACACAGCAAGGTCGCGGTCCTCGGGGAAGACCAGAGTGCCACGGTCGAGTTGGGCGAAGTGCCACTCGATGCCGCGCTCGGCGATGTGAGCGTCATCGAAAAGGTCGTCGGTTACAAGAAGATCAAGTTCCACACCCACGAGAACGTGGGCTACGGCGAGGTGCACCTTCCGGAGATGCAGAAGCACACAACCGCATTTTGGCTCACGTTTTCCGAGGATTTCGTGCAGAGTCAGCCCGAGCCCAGGGCCGTTGTCGTCGATGCTTTGCGTGGGCTTTCTAAGGCGATGCACCTGGTGGGCGCCGTGGGGCTCATGATCGACCCACGCGACCTTGGTCGCACGCTCGGCAGTCGCCACGAAGACGAGGCGCCGCCCGGCAAGGGGCAAGGCCCCGGCTTCGACCCCACGATCTTTCTCTATGACACGGTAGCGGGCGGGATTGGCTTGGCGTCGCGGCTGTTTGAGGAGCGCGAGGAGCTGTTGCGTCGCGCGCGGCATTTGATCGAGAGCTGTGAATGCGATGAGGGCTGCCCGGGCTGCATCGGTCCGGATGCTTCCGGTGATGACGAGCCCGAGGCTGCGCGTAAGCGATTGGTGCTCGGTTTGCTGGATGCTGTCGGCGTGAGCGCCGCTCATTGAGGACTAATGTCGATCCAACGAAGCCTCGCTCGACTTGCGCAGACGACCCCCCGGCAACTGGACGTGGCCAGCGTTCGAGGCGCACTCCCGGGGCAGCCGCGCGAAACCGAGCATGGCGAGCTTCACCTGATCGACGAATACCTCGAGCCTCAGCATCATCACGGGCGGGCGCCCATTGCCAAGGCGTTGAACGTGTCCACGGAGCGCCTCGCACAGCTCGCTCTGGACCCTTCGCTCGAAAACGTCGACTTGCAGCGCGCTTTGTTCCTCGACACGGAAACGACCGGGCTAGCCGGGGGGACGGGGACGGTGCCGTTCTTAATTGGCATCGGCTGGTTCGAGGACCAATCGATGCGGATTCAGCAGCTTTTTCTCCCGGAGCTTGGCCGGGAAGCGCCGATGCTGAATTGGCTTCGCGGCCGGGTGCAGGAAAGCTCCTGTGTGGTGTCGTTCAACGGGAAGACCTTCGACTGGCCGCTCTTGCGGAATCGTTTCGTGTTGAACCGGGTCCGCGCGCCGGCCCTGCCGCCGCATCTCGACTTGCTGCATTGCGCGCGCCGGGTCTTGCGGCCTCGGCTGAAATCGGTGCGGCTGGTGGAGCTCGAACGGCGGGTACTCGGCATGTACCGGGACGACGATGTCTCCGGGGCGCTGATTCCGCAACTCTACTTCGACTATCTCGACGGAGGAGACGTGTCTCCCATCGCCAAGGTGATCGAGCACAACGCAAACGACTTGATCGCCTTGGCCGCGCTCATGGCGGAGCTGGTCGGCCATTTCGATGAGGTCCATGGCGGCGATGACCCGCGTGACCACTTGGCCTACGCAAAGGTCGCCGAACGTACCGGCGATCGTGCGCGCGCGCGCTCATTTGCAGATGCGGCTGCGCGAGGCGGTGGAGCGTCGGAATGCACCGTTGAAGCTTGCTTGCTCAACGCTCGGATAGCGCGCCGCAGCGGCAACGTCGACGAGGAGGAACGGGCGCTCTTGGATGCGCTTCAAGCAGCCGACGAAGAGGAGCTTCGCGCTGTTGTCCAGTTGGCGCTTGCCAAGCTCTACGAGCATCGCCGCAAGGATTTCGACAGGGCTTTCGAGCACGCGGCGGGCACGGCATTGGCAGAGGGCGAAGACGCAGCCGAACGAAGGCTGGCCCGCCTGGAACGACGTCTGGGCCGTCCAATCTGAACCTTTTTGCAACGCGCGCCGGTGGGTCTGGCACGGGCTGGCACAGCCAGATATCGGCTGATCCTGGAAATCACGGCGGTTTTCTGCCATGCACGCTGGCACCAAAGTTGCCTATACACACGAGGAGGACGCCCCTCTGCGCGGAGAGAAGCAATGAATCGAATTTGGTTGGCTTGTGTATGCATCGGCGCTGTCGCTCTGACGGTTGCCGGTTGTGGTGAAACCAGCGGCGGCAGCGCCACCCCTCTCGAAGGGTTCGTCTGCGGCAAAGATGGCGCAACGTATTCGGTCGAAGACGCCGTTCGCGGCGAGCACGACGTCGAGCATCGCGGCCGCTGCGATGAGCCGATGCATTGTGGGTTGCCCAATGACTGCTTCGTCGGCGACGCTTGTATGCCGGCGCCCTGGACCAGTGGCGACGATGGCAGCGAGCCCGGCGCAGACTCGACAAATTTCCCGTCTGACCCAGACCGGTACTGGTGCATTCCCGGGCCTACGCGCTGCAATTGCCCGGGCGTATTCGAACCGGTTTGCGGTGGAGACGGACGCAACTACATCAACGCTTGCGAAGCGGCCTGCGCCGGCGTTGGCATTCGGCACGAGGGGTACTGCGAAGAGCCGCCAGGGGAAGGTTGCGTGCGCGCGGGCTGCAGTGGTCAGCTTTGCGTCGAGGAAGGCATGGACATCGCGAGCACCTGCGAGTGGCGCCCAGTGTACGAGTGCTACCAAGAGGCTACCTGCGAGCGGCAGCTGAACGGCCAGTGCGGCTTTACACCGACGCACGAGCTCGTCGAGTGCTTGGAGCGCTTCGGCGAAGGGATGTGCCGTGTCGACCCGCGTTGGCAGGATGGCTTCGAAGCGGAGTGCGAGAGTCCCCAGGTTCCTGGCGTTATCGGCATCGTTGCAGTCTCACCTCGAGAAATGATGCGGCTTGGCCAGCCGTTCCCGGCGAGCTTCGAGCTTTTAGACCCCCCGATCTTCGATGCCGTCTATTTCGGTGAAGGCCTGCTCGTCTGCGACGGAGAGCGCACGATTTTTGAGGGCTTCGTCATGATGACTCCGCTCGGTGATCTCGAGCTTCAGTGCCGAATCCTGCCGGAAACCCAGCCCGGCGAGTGCCTGGCCGACAGTGATTGTCCTCCGGGCCACTACTGTGAACGTTTCGGCGGTTGGCCCGACGACGGTGTGATCGACCCGAGCATTCCGGAGCCGCCACCGCCCGGCATTTGCGTGGACTTGTGCGCGCTCATCGATTGCGCGCCCGGGTACGTTTGCGAGCTGGGGGAGTGCATCCCGCAGAACGGTGTCTGTGACAGCGACAACGACTGCCCGGTGGGCTGGATTTGTCAGGACGGCATCCTGGGAGCCCCGCAGCACGAAGGCGTGTGCGAACGCTGCGGCTGCCCTGAGATCTACTCCCCGGTTTGCGGCGTGGACGGACGCACCTACGGAAATGCCTGCGAGGCTCGCTGTGCACACGTTGCTGTGGCCTATGAAGGCGAGTGCAAGATCGAGTGCCCAGTCGAATCGCACATCCTCAACTTCCAAGGCGAGTGCGTGCCCAAGTGCTACGGACCCGAGCAGTGCGGTGACGAGCAGCACTGCAACGCGGCCGAGGTTTGCTTGCAAGACCCCGCTTGTCCCGCCTGCGATGTCTGCGTCGGTTGGTGCGAGCCACCCGCTGGTGACTGTCGTACCAACGGCTGCGCTGCGGGCTGGACTTGCGACTACTGTCAGACAGCCGACGGACAGGCGGAGTGGATCTGCCTGCCGCCCAATGCGGGTGCCTGCCCGCCACCCGACGAGTGCCGTCCCACTGGCTGCAACGGCGAAATCTGTGCGAACCAGGACGTGGCGTCTCCTTGTGTCGCGTTGCCTGAGTTCGCCTGTTACCAAGAGATCGGCGTTTGTGAGATCCAGCCGTGGGGCCAATGCGGCTGGACTCCGACGCCCGAGCTCGACGAGTGCCTTTCGCAGTTCGACTGCCGCGCCACCGGTTGCGGTGAAGGCCAGTACTGCGGGTACTGCTGGACCAGCTGGGAATGCCTCCCAGAGGGTGCGGTCTGTTGACGATTTAGAATAGCGTAGCCCGAACCGCCTGTCTGACGGTCCCACCATCACCGTCAGGCAGGCGGCGCGATTTCGATCGTCGTCGTCACCGAGTTCGCGATGAAGCAGTGCTTGTGCGCGTTCGCGTGAAGCTTGTCGAGCTGCTCCTGGTTTGGACGCTCGCTTCCCCAGCTGATGTTGGGCTGGAGGACGACGCGGGTGATCGCGACTCGTTTCTGCTCGTTGCGTTCCATGGTGCCGACCGCTTCATCCCGGTAGTCATCCACGATAAATCCGTCGCGCGCAGCGAGCGCGAGAAACGTCAACATGTGGCAACTCGACAGCGACGCGACGAATGCCTGCTCGGGATCGACCAGCGCTTCATTGCCGAGATACTGCGGCGCAGCCGATGCGCGCACCTCAGCTCCTTCGAACTTCCAAACATGGTCGCGTGTGTATTCCTTGTAGGTGAACTCGGCTTCCCCGCGATTCCAATGAACCGTCGCTCTGTGCTCTGACATCGGTGCTCCTATAGCAGAGGGACACTCTCTACCCCCTCAAATGGTTGAGATCACTTCGTTTCTCAGCCAAAGATCGCAGCACATGATCGTTGCTAATTCAGCAAAACGAAAGATGCGGTGCTGCGATCTTTGCGCCAGAAGATTTGCAATTTCAGTGAGTTAGGGGGGTAGAGAGTGTCCCCCATTAGCCGCCGCTGCCTGGGTCGACGTATATCGGCGCCGTTTCGTCGGTAAGGCGGTTTTCGAGGAAACCTTGGGGGAGAGAGACTTTTTGGCGGCCAGCGGTTTTGCCTCGGGGGACTCGCATGGCCTCTGGGGGGAAGGGCTCCGATGGGTTCACGAAGCGGAGGACCTCTTCGAGCTCGGCGAGGGTGGTCACGCGCATGAGGCGGGCGCGGAGCTTGGCGCTGCCTCGGAAGCCTTTGGTGTACCAGCTGCTATGTCGCCGGAACATGCGCATCGCCGGGACCTCACCCGCCCATTCGCTCAGCAAGTTGGCGTGCTCGATCGCGATCTCGACGACTTCACCGAAGGTCGGGGGGTTCGGTGGCTCACGCCCTTCGAAAACGTCCGCCAGGTCTCGGAACAGCCACGGCCGGCCGAGACATCCGCGGCCGATCACCACACCATCGCAACCGGTTGTTCGCATCATTCGAAGCGCATCGTGAGCTTCCCAGATGTCGCCGTTGCCGAGCACCGGGATCGTTCGAACGCGATGTTTAAGTCGCGTGATGGCGTCCCACTGCGCCTCGCCGTCATAGAGTTGCGCTGCGGTGCGCGCGTGCAGGGCAACTGCAGCGCAGCCCTCTTCTTCTGCGATGCGGCCCGCGTCTTCGTAGGTGAGTAGGTTTTCGTCGATGCCCATTCGGAACTTGATCGTCACCGGAATCTCGCCCGCGCTTTGCACAGCAGCCCGGACGATACTCGCAAGCAATCTTGGTTTGGCGGGAATCGCGGAGCCACCGCCCTTTCGCGTAACCTTGGGCACCGGGCAGCCGAAGTTCATGTCGATGTGGTCCACGTGCCCCTCGCCCACGAGCCACTTCACCGCCGCGCCAACGTAATGCGGGTCGACGCCGTAGAGTTGAAGGCTTCGCGGCGACTCACCCTGGCCGAACTCCGCCAGCATCAGCGCCTTCGCTCTGCCTTCGACCAAGGGACGCGCTGTCACCATTTCGCTAACGTACAGGCCTGCGCCAAATCTCCGACAGAGCGCGCGAAACGGCCAGTTCGTCACGCCCGCCATCGGCGCGAGCACGACTGGAGGCCAAACCGACAAAGGACCAATCTCGATGGGAGTAAACTCGTCGCGACGCGCCAACGGCACTTCGCGATTTAGCTCGCTCTTGTACTCCTGCTCCATCGACGACTTGGCCCTTTGAAATGAGGACTGTCCCCTTTTCGTGCTCAGTTGACTACCGAAAGGTGGCGGTGCCCGCTGGTGCGGAGCAGCTTCATGCGCCAGTCCACGCCGATCAGCTCGCCGGGTTCCAGCGGGAGCCAGATGTTTTCACCCATGATGGTCTCGCTCGAGAAGATGAGGTGGTTCACATAGCCCGTCTCAGACGGCGCCTCGCACTCCGGCGAAAGGCTTGGGCAGGCGTCGCGGTCCGCGCAGCGCGTCTTGTAGGTCGACCAGTAAAGCTCTTTGCCGCCTTCGGCCGCGACCATGGTGGTTCCGTCGGTCACGATCGTCGTGAGCAGCGATGGCTCGTGCTTGGGATCGACGTCGCAGATGCCCCGCACGTGTTCTAGCGTCGACTGGAGCGCCATCGAGGTCTCTTCGACGCCGATGCGTCCGTGCAGAGGACCATGCTGTGACAGGTGGGTCAGAAACAAAAAGAAGAGGACCTCGCTGTCGGTATCACCGAGAATGTAACGCCGAAGCATGGGCGCAACGCGTGCGACGAGCTCGGTGCGGTGCTTGGTGAAGTTTTGGACATCGCCGTTGTGGGCCATGATCCACTTGCCGTATTGGAATGGATGGCAGTTCAGGACCGAGAGCTCGCCGTTGGTCGCGCGTCGGACGTGGGCCAGCACGGTCTCCGAGGCGACGATGCCGCTTACGCGATGAAAGAGCACGTCGTCGAGCGCCGTCGCCGGGCTGCGGGTGATGTGAGGGGAGCCATCGACATAGAAAGCTACGCCCCAGCCATCGCGGTGGTCATTGCTCTGAGCGCCGAGCGCATTGTCCGCGTCCATCAAGGACCGATGCACCTGGCTCTGAATCACGCTGCGAAACCCGAATAAGCGACACATAACTCGTCCATTTTGACACGAACGGAGACGTGATGCTCCCTCTGCTGTTCAGGAGGCGGCCCCGGTGTTAAGGTGCGCGCACGTGAAGCGATTTCGGCGTCTTTTCATCGCGAACCGCGGCGAGGTTGCCGCTCGCATCGCAAGAACTTGTGACACTCTTGGCATCACGCCGGTCTTTGCGGTGTCCGAGGCTGACCGCGATGCGCCCTACCTGCGCGGCCGAGAGTCAGTGGTTCTCGGCCCTGCGAGATCGAGCGAAAGCTACCTTGCCCGAGAACGCATCGTGCAAGCCGCGGTGCAGACGCAATGCAGTGCCCTCCACCCGGGCTGGGGATTTCTCGCCGAGGACCCGCTGTTCGCCTCACTTTGCGAGGCCCACGGAGTCACGTTCGTTGGTCCGCCGGCGGCGGTTATGCACAAGCTCGGACGCAAGACGCCGGCGAAGGCCGCCATGGCTACGGCTGGCTTGAAGTTGATTCCCGGGAGCGACGGCGTGTTGCGCGATGTCGAGCAGGCCTGCGAGCTTGCGAATGCGACAGGATTTCCAGTCCTGTTGAAGGCCGAGAGCGGCGGCGGCGGTCGCGGGATGCGCATCGTCCGCGAGGCGACCGGAATGAAGGATGCCTACAATTCGGCACAGGCCGAGTCGCTTGCTTGCTTCACCGACGACCGCCTTTACCTCGAAAAGCTCATCGAAGGTGGGCGTCACATCGAGATCCAACTGCTCGCCGACAAGTACGGACATGTCGTGCACTTGGGGGAGCGCGACTGCTCGGTACAACGCAAGCATCAAAAGCTCATCGAGGAGTCGCCTGCCCTGGTCTTGAGCGACGCTGAGCGAGAACAGACGCTGGCCGCCGCCGTTCGAGCGACCCGCGCGATTGGTTACGTGGGCGCCGGCACCATGGAGTTTCTGATGGACGAAGGCGGCGAGCTTCGCTTCATGGAAATGAACGCGCGCCTGCAAGTGGAGCATCCGGTCTCCGAGATGCGGACTGGTATCGACCTGGTCGAGGCGCAAATCCGAGTCGCGGCGGGCGAGCCCTTGTGGTTCTCGCAAGACGATATCGAGCTTCTCGGTCATGCGATCGAGTGCCGCATCAACGCGGAGGACCCCTCGAACGGATTTTCGCCGAGCCCCGGTGTGATCGAGACGTGGGAAGTTGCCGCCGCCGGGGATGACGTTCGCGTCGATACGCACGTCGAGTCGGGGTACGAAGTTCCGCCCCACTACGACAGCTTGATCTGCAAGGTGATCGCCTGGGGGAAGGACCGTGACGCTGCATGCGACCGTCTGACCGAGGCATTGAAGAGCGTCCGCTGCGATGGCATTTCGACCACCACCCCCATGCATTTGGCGGTTCTGAGGTCCAAGGAGTTTCGGGAGAATCGGTACGACACGCGCGCCGTGCCGGGGTGGGAGATCTGATGGCGCACGTTCCGGTGGTTCCAATCGGGAAGCCTCGTGAGGCGGTCGTTGATCAGAGGACCTACGAGCGCGAGGTTGCAGGTCACGAGCCCTTGGTGTCTCGCCTCGACCAGCGTCGCGCCGAGGTCCACGCAGGGTGGGGCGACAAATACATCGCTCGCGTGCACGAAAAAGGCAAGCTCACCACGCGCGAGCGGCTCGAGCGACTGAAGGACGAGGGCTCGGCAGTCTTCGAGGTCGGCACCTTCGTCAACTACGGCATCGATTTCGACGGGCTCCAGTCGCCCGCCGCCGGCGTCGTCACAGCATTCGTACGGATCAAAGGCCGTTGGTGCGTGGTCATCGCCAACGACAACACGGTGGCCTCGGGTGCATGGTGGCCCAACACCCCGGAGAAGATCGAACGCGCTCAAGAAATCGCACGCCGGCTGCGATTGCCTGCGCTCTATCTCGTCGATTGCAGCGGTCTATACCTTCCCGAGCAACGTCAGAGCTTCGCAGGCGCCACGGGCGCAGGACACATCTTCAAGATGAACAGCCTGCTCTCTGCCGAAGGTGTGCCGCAGATTGCAGGCGTGTTTGGCGACTGCATCGCCGGCGGGGGGTACATGCCGATCATCAGCGATCGCGTGTACATGACCGAGCAGGCGTACATGGTCATTGCGGGCGCGGCCTTGATCAAGGGCGCGAAGAGCCAACACATCACCTCGCTCGATATCGGCGGGCCTGAGGTGCACGTGCATCAGTCCGGATGCGCTGACGAGCGTGTCCCCGACGATGAGACCTTGATCGACTGCCTGCGACGAGAAGTGGCACGGCTCCCGAGCTCCGGCGCGGCGTTCTATCGAGGCGGTGTCGAGTCTATGGAGCCGATACACTCGCCGGCCGAGCTGCCAGGCCTAGTGCCGGTCGACCACCGGCAGGCCTACGACGCAACCGAAGTCCTGGCGCGCCTTTGCGACCAGAGCCTCTTTTGGGAGGTGATGCCCTCGGTCGGGCGCGAGATGATCTGTGGCGTGGCCCGTGTCGGTGGCTTGTACGCGGGCTTCGTGCTCAATCGGCAGGGCTTGATCGACGATCCGGAGGCGAGCGAGGAGCAACGGCCGGCCGGGATTCTCTATCGGCAGGGCATCGCCAAGATCAGCGCATTCAGCCGCGCGTGCAACAGCGACGGCATTCCGCTCATCTGGCTGCAAGACATTAGCGGCTTCGACATCGGCGCCGAGGCCGAGCGCCACGGGCTTCTCGCCTACGGATCGAACCTCATCTACACCAACAGCACCAACGAGACACCGATGTTCACGGTGCTTCTGCGAAAAGCATCCGGCGCGGGCTACTACGCGATGGCCGGGCTTCCGTACGACCCGGTCGTGCAGCTTTCGACCCCGATTTCGCGCCTCAGCGTCATGGAAGGGCGCACGCTCGCGATTGCTTCGTACAACAGCAAGCTCGACGACAACTTCGAAATCATCAGCACGGATCCGAAAGAGCGTGAAAAAATCGAACAACGCATGGCAGAGGTCGAAGCCCGCATCGAAGCCGACATGGATCCATACGTTTCCGCTCGGCAGCTGGACACCGACGAGATTGTGCGTCTCGATGAGCTGCGAGACTGGTTGAAGGTTCTGGTCGAGATGAGTTATCAAGCAAATGGCTACCGCCGGATGAAGAACCCGCGCATTTGGACCATGCACGACCTCGATGTGTTGTTGAACGGAGGGCGCGCATGAGCGGCGATGCTCACGTGCTGCGTGCGCGAGCCGGCGATCGTGGGAGTAGCCAGCTTCTGGCGCCTAGCGTCGGTGTGTTCACGCCGTCCGTCCGGGAAGGCGCGCTGGTGTCTGCGGGGGAGTCTGTCGGAACGATCGACGTGCTCGGCGTACTGCGTGAGCTCATCGTTCCCGATGGCGTAGCAGGCCGCATCATCCGCCGGGTGGGCGGCGGCCGCTCACGTGTCCCCGTTCAATACGGTGATTCCCTACTTACGGTGTCGACGGCGACGATGGCGAGTGTCGCGGAAACGAGCGCGGTCGGAGGCGTCGAGCGCCCAGGTGAGCTTTGCTTCCTGGCGCCCATGAGCGGCCGTTTCTATAGCCGGCCTTCGCCTACCGAGGCTCCGTTCGTTGTAGCGGGCGACATCGTGCGCCGCGGCCGGACGGTGGGTCTGCTCGAGGTGATGAAGACCTTCAACCGTCTGGTGTACAAGGGCGACGGCTTGCCCGAGCAGGCCAAGGTCGAGAAGGTCGTGCCGAGCGAGGGTGATGACGTCGTCCGGGGGGATGTGATCTTGGCGCTGCGATCTTTGGCTGAGAACTGAAGTGTTTTCAAAGAGTTCCATGGGTAGAGAGTGTCCCCAGTTGGGTGACCGGGGATTGTTTCCCAATTTGGAAGCGACCGCGTACCTTGCGCACGCGGCGATTTCGCCCCTGTCTGCTCCGGTTTGCGAGCGCATTCGAGAGGTCACGGAGGACTACGCGCTCGGCGGGATGGCGGGCTTCGCGCGCTGGGCTCCGCGGCTCGCGCAGGTTCGGCAGGATCTGGCCGCGCTCATTTCCGCCGAGACTAGCGAGATTGCAGTGGTGGCCAATACCACCCAGGGCGTCATCGACATTGCGTTCGGGCTGCCCTGGCGCAAAGGCGATCGAGTGGTCTTGTTCGATGGCGAGTTCCCGGCGAACGTGACCCCGTGGCAACAGGCCGCCGAGGAGTTCGGCCTGGAGCTTCGTTGGATGTCTCTCGACGCATTTCACCGCTCCGCCGACGAAGGTCTCGCCGCACTCGAGCGTGTTCTGCAGCGCGGGGTTCGGCTCGTGGCGGTGAGCGCGGTGCAGTACAAGACAGGGCTTCGCATGCCGCTCGCGGAGATGGCCGCGCTTTGCGACAAGTACGATGCGGAGATTTTTGTCGATGCGATTCAAGCACTTGGGGCAACGCCCGTCGACGTGTCCTGGGGCATCGACTACCTGAGCTCGGGCAGCCACAAGCATCTGATGGGTGCCGAGGGCACGGGCTTCTTGTATGTCGCCGAACGCTGCGCCGCCGAGATGAAGCCGCGTCTTGCTGGCTGGCTAGGGCACCGGGAACCGGTTGCGTTCTTGATCGGCGACGAACCGCAGCTGCGCTACGACAATCCGCTGAAGCACGGCGCGCAAGCGCTCGAGATCGGGACGAGCAACGTGATTGGGCTTGTGGCCCTGGGTGCGTCCCTCGAGCTGCTCGATCAGCTTGGCGTGTCGGCCATTCATGCGCATGTCGATTCGTACCTCGAACGGCTCGAAGCTGGTCTCGTGGAGCGGGGGTTCCGCAGTCATCGCGCAAAGGCGCCCGCGCTTCGTTCCACGTTGCTGAGCGTCACCGTCCCGAGTGACGTCCGATTGTCGAAGCTCGCCGCAGCGCTCCGCGATCGCGGTGTGGTTTGCAACACTCCGGACGGCCTGATGCGCTTTGCGCCTCACTGGCCGAACGCGCTCGACGAGGTCCCTTCTGTCCTCGACGCTGTAGATGAAGCCCTGGCCGGGCTTCGAGGTTGAGCCTAGGCTCGCGCGATGGCTGGCCAAAGCGATCGGAGCTTCTGGATCTTCAACGCCGTGGTTTCGACTGCGGCGGTCGGATTTCTCGGCTGGCTCCTTCTCCTTCGCAAGGGCGACGGTGTCGATGCGGACCTTAGCTTCATGCCTGGCGTCAATGCCGGGCTCAATGCCGTATCAGCGACGCTGCTCTTGCTGGGGCTCGGGGCGATTCGAACGGGCCGACGCGAGATCCACAAGCGGCTCATGGTCTCGGCATTCGCGGCCTCGGCTGTGTTCCTCGTAGGTTATGTCCTCTATCACTACGCCCACGGTGATACGCAGTATCAAGGTGTCGGCACGACTCGCATCGTCTACTTCACGATCCTGATCACCCACGTGTTGCTGTCCATCGCGATGCTCCCGATGATTTTAACGACGTTCTATCTCGCCGCAGGCCAGCGTTTCGCCGCACACAAACGGCTCGCAAGGTGGACTTTACCGATCTGGTTGTATGTGTCGGTCACGGGCGTAGTCATCTACGTCATGCTCCACTGACCCTGCCACTGGCGCTGGGACCGCTCATACCCAACACTCCGAAACTAGGAGGGCCCTGATGGGAATCATCTCGTGGATCGTGTTTGGATTGCTTGCGGGCATCCTCGCCAAGTTCGTCATGCCCGGTGAAGATGGCGGCGGCTTCATTCGGACGACCTTTCTCGGCGTGGCCGGCGCAATGGTCGGCGGCTTCATCGGAACCCGCCTCGGCTTCGGCGACGTCACCGGTTTCAATGTTCGGAGCTTTGCAATCGCGATTGCAGGCGCCGTGGCGGTGTTGTGGGCCTATCGCAGGCTGAAGAAGAGCTAGGCGTATCGGGCGAGAGCGGAACGCGATACGGTCAAGCACAATCCCGCTTTCCTTTGCTAGGAAAAACGCTAAGGTCCCGGCATGAGTGGGACCTTCCGACCTCATGGCGTCTGGACCGCCCTGGCGACTCCGTTCTCGACGGACCAGCAGGTCGACTACGACTCCTTACGTCGGCTCATCGAATTCCAGGTGAATGAAGGCGTCGATGGCGTGCTTCCATGCGGCACGACGGGCGAGTCGCCGACCCTTTCCTGGCAGGAACACGATGCGGTCGTCGAGGCAGCAGTGCGAGCTGTCGAAGGGCGCGCGGGGGTCTTGGCGGGCACTGGGAGCAACAACACACAAGAGGCGATTCGCGCAACCGCCCAAGCGAAGGAAGCCGGTGCCACCGCGGCTTTGCTGGTCGACTGCTATTACAACGGCCCTTCGAGCCTCGAGCTGCGCACCGAGTACTACGAGCGAATCCTCGAAGGCGTGCCCGAGATTCCTGTCGTGCCGTACGTGATTCCGGGGCGCAGCGGCTGCGCGCTTTCTGCGGCCGACCTCGCGGTTCTACACCTCAACGACCCGAAGCGGGTGCCCGCCGTAAAGCAGGCCACCGGCAATCTCGATCGCATGCGCCTGGACCGCCAGCTCGCAGGGCCTGCCCTGAGCATTCTCTCGGGCGATGACGACATCACACTGACGATGATGCGTGACGAAGAGATTCGCGCTTGCGGCGCGATTAGCGTGTTTTCGAACATCGCGCCTGGAGCCATTGGTTCCATGGTGCGCGCTCAGGTGGCCGGCGATTCTGAAGAGGCCGACCGACTCGCTACGGCGCTTGCTCCCTTGCTCAGGCTCGTGACTTGCTCGGTGACGGCAGTGCGAACTCTTCCCAATGGACAAAGCGTCGAGGTCACCGACAAGTTCCGAAACCCGGTTCCGGTTAAGACCATGATGGCGGGGCTCGGGATGATCGCCTCGATCAAGCGCCCGCCACTTGGGCGCATGAGCGCGACGGCGGTCGCACAGTGCCGGGATGCGGTGCGCGAGGTGCACGCCGCCGACCCGGGGATTCTCGGCCCGATCGAAGAGGCGTTCGATGTGCGCATCGACCAGCGCCTTGGGGACGACACGAGATGGTCGGCGCTCGCCCGTTGAGGGGACCGTGTACCGAACGCTGATTCGCCCACTGCTGTATCTGCTGCCAGCAGAGGCCGCCCATCATTTCGCGTTCGGGTGCCTGCGATTGCTCGCCGCGATTCCAGGCGTGCTCGCGCTGATGCGGCGCACGTTTCACCAGCGCGAGGACGCGGCACACATTCGAGCGCTTGGCCTCGACTTTCCGAATCCGATCGGCCTGGCTGCAGGCTTCGACAAAGATGCCATCGGCTACGAGGCCTTGGGTGCCATGGGATTCGGCTTCATCGAGGTGGGAACGCTGACGGGACAGCCCCAGCCGGGTAACCCGAAGCCACGATTATTCCGGCTGCCAAAGGATCGCGCGCTCGTAAACCGCATGGGGTTCAACAATCGAGGTTCGGCCGACGCGGTCGCGCGTCTACGACGCCCGCACGAGACGATAGTCGGGGTCAACATCGGCAAGACAAAGCTCGTTTCCGAGGACGAAGCGGTGGCTGACTACGTCACGAGCGCCAAGCGAGTGGGGCCGCACGCTGACTATGTCGTGGTCAACGTGAGCTCCCCCAACACCCCGGGTCTGCGCAACCTTCAAGCTACCGAAAAGCTGCGCCCGCTGCTCGGCGCAGTTCGGGAAGAACTCAATGAAGTGTCCCCGGCACGCCGAGTGCCTTTGCTGGTGAAAATCGCCCCAGACTTGGCCGACGAGGACGTCGACGCCGTGGCCGACCTCGCCACAGACCTTGGCCTCGACGGCATCATCGCCACCAACACGACAGTTTCGCGAGATGGGCTCGCCAGCAACGCAGACGACGTCGAACGCTGTGGTGCTGGCGGTCTGAGCGGCCCACCGGTACGCGAGCGCTCGCTTGAAGTGCTGCGGCGTTTGCGCGCCAAAGTAGGTGACGAGCTCGTGTTGATCTCCGTCGGCGGAATCGAAACCGCAGATCACGCCTGGGAACGCCTCGAGGCCGGCGCGACCTTGGTGCAGCTCTACACGGCGTTCGTCTACGAGGGGCCGTGGTTGCCGAATCGGTTGGCGACGGGGGTGGCGAAGCGGCAGCGACAGCGTCGCGGATGAGGCTACTCCCGGGCGTCCACCACTGCTGCGGCGACCGAGTCCGACCAGACATTCACCGTCGTTCGGAGCATGTCCAAGATGCGGTCCACCGCAAGGATCAAAGCCACGGCGCTGGTTGGTAGCCCAACCGCGTTTAGCACAACGACCATCATGACCATGCCGGCGTGGGGGATGCCGGCGGCGCCTATGCTTGCGAGCAGCGCCGTGAGCGCGATGAGGGCCTGTTGGGCGATCGTGAGGTCGATGCCGTAGACCTGGGCGATGAAAAGAACCGCGACTGCTTCGTAGAGCGCGGTGCCGTCCATGTTGATGGTCGCGCCGAGCGGGAGCACGAACGAGGTGACCTGCGGTCTCACGCCTGCCTGCTCGACGTTTTCCATCGTGAGAGGGAGGGTGCCGTTGCTCGATGCGGTGCTGAACGCGGTCACCAGCGCCGTCGTGAGCTTTCGAGCGTAGTCGATCGGCGAGCGCCCGGTGAGGAGCCGTAGAATCGACGGCAACGTCAGCGTTGCGTGAATCAGGAGCGCAATGAAGACGGTGAGGACGTACCAGCCCAAGACGCGAAACGCGGCCGGGCCTTTGCCGGCCGCCGCGTACAAGGTGAATCCGAATACCCCGATCGGGGCGAACTTCACGACGAAGAGCGTCATCTGCATCATCACATCGAACAGGCCTGAGAAGAATCGCCGAACGATGCTTGCGTCCTTCGAGTCTTCACGGTGTTCCGCAATCCCGATGAAGACACCGATCAAGAGAGCGAAGAAGATGACCGGAAGCATGTCGCCTTCGGTTGCCGCGGCCAGAGGGTTCTTGGGGATCAGACTTTCGAGTTGCTCCCACAAGACCACGCCAATGCTGCTCGGCGTCTCGGTTAGCAGGGGTTTGGTGGCGGCACCCTCTTCGAGCAGGGCAAGCTCTGCGCCTTCGCCCGGCCGGATCAGATTGACCACCGCGATCCCCGTCAGGATCGCGAGGAAGCTCGTCGTCAGATAGAACGCGACCGCACGACCCCCGATCGAGCCCAAGGTCCGAAGGTCACCCATGCCGGTGATACCGGTGATCAGCGACGAGATGATCAAAGGGACCACGAGCATCTGCAGGAGTCTGAGGAAGAGGTCCCCGATCTCCTTGCCGACGATGGCCACGTTGCCGACGATGTCCGCGTCGACCATGCCTTGGCTACCTGCCCAGTTGAGCCCCAGCCCCAGGCCGGCGCCCAGACCCATCCCGATCAGGATCCAATGATGGAGTTGCAGTCGCTTCACGGGCGCGCATTATGCGGACGCCCTTCTTCGATGTAAAACCAAGCCATGACCGACGAGAATCCAGACAAAGGCCCGCTTTTGGAGCTGCGAGGAGCGCTGGACGCCCTCGACCACGAGCTGCTGGAGCTCTTGGTCCGTCGGATGGACATCGTGGCCGACATCGCGGCGCGCAAGCGATCGTACCGGGTTCGGATTCGCGATCTGGCTCGAGAGCGCCGGGTTCTCGATGATCGCTGCGCCCGTGCGGAGGAGCTCGGCCTGCCCACCGAGAGCATCGAATCGGTCTGGCGGCAGTTGATGCTTATGAGCCGCGAGCGGCAATCTGCGCTGCGCGCGGAAGTCCCGCCGGACGTCGAGCCCAAGACGGTCGCGATCGTCGGCGGTGAAGGGGGGATGGGGCGCTCGTTGAACACTCTGTTCTCCGACCTGGGACACGAGGTCCTGAGCGCGGATCTCGAAACCGGGCTGCGACCCGCGGACGCGGCCCAGATTGCGGATGTGGTGATCATCAGCGTGCCGATCCGCGAGACCCGAGGGGTAATCGAGGCGCTCGGCCCACTGGTTCACAAGGACGCGCTCCTCATGGACGTCACGTCGATCAAAGCCGACCCCGTGGCAGCGATGTTGGCGTCGACCGAAGCAAGCGTCCTCGGCACCCATCCGATGTTCGGCCCTGGAGTCAATACTTACCAGGGGCAGCGGGTGGTGCTCTGTCCGGGGCGCGGAGATCGCTGGCTCCAATGGGCTCGACAGATGTTCACGGCGCGCGGCCTGGTCATTACCGAGACGACCCCGGCCCACCACGACTCGATGATGGCGATCGTGCAGGTCTTGCATCACTTCAAGACACAGGTGCTTGGGCTCGCACTCAGCCGCACCGGCGCGCCGCTCAACGAGACGCTCCGCTTCACCTCGCCTGCCTACCTTCTCGAAACCTACATAACAGGACGTCATTTTGCCCAGTCCCCGGACCTGTACGGACCGATCGAAATGCTCAATCCCGAGTCGGGACAGGTGATCGAGAGCTTCCGCGAGGCCGCGGCCGACCTGGCGCAGATCCTGGCCGACGGTGACCAGGAAGCCTTTGACCAAGTCTTCGCCGAGGTTCGCGCATTCTTCGGAGACTTCACCGACGAAGCCCTCGAGCAAAGTGGCTTCCTCATCGACCGTTTGGTAGAGCTCAGCGCCGGGCGCTCGTCACCGTAGTCAGTCGATTGACGCTCGTCGCCGCATCTGCGATGTCGTCCCCATGGTGCAAGTTGCGATACACGGAGCGGCAGGTCGCATGGGGCAAAGCATTGGTTCAGTCCTGAGGGATGACCTCGACGCGAACCTCGTCGCCGCGATGGATCGTGACGGCTGTGAGCTGCTGGGCCGCGACATGGGAGTGCTTGCGGGCGGGGCGTCCTCGGGGGTCTGCATCACGTCGGACGTGGAAGAGTTCCTCGGCAACGTCGAGGTGGTCATCGACTTCAGCATTGCCTCTGCAACGTCGAAGCTACTTCCACTGTGCGCAGGGCAGCACATCCCGATGGTGATCGGAACGACCGGCCTCGATATCGCGACGCGTGCGAGCCTCGAGCGCGCTGCAGAGCGTGTGCCGATCGTATTTGCTCCCAACTATAGCCAGGGTGTCAACGCTTTGTACTTCCTTGCAGCTCGGGCGGCCGAGCTCTTGGGACCAGGCTTTGATGCCGAGATCGTCGAAATCCATCACCGACACAAAGTCGATTCGCCGAGTGGCACCGCGGTGCATCTCGGCGAGGTAGTGGCCGCGGCAAAGCATCTCGATCCGGAGCGGATGGTGAGTCATGGGCGAAGCGGGCAGGTTGGGGCGAGACCTCTCGAAGAGGTCGGTGTGATGGCGTTACGCGGGGGTGATGTCGTGGGTGAGCACACCCTCTATCTAGTTGGCGAGGGCGAGCGCATCGAGCTCACGCATCGCGCGACCGACCGTTCGATCTTCGCCCGCGGTGCGGTCCGCGCGGCGCATTGGGTGGTCGGACGGCCTGCCGGCCTCTATGACATGGCCGACGTCATGGGGATTCCCCGTTAGGCGCCGGCGCGAAGGTTTTCTGATACGGTAAGAGCGCGTCATGGATTGTCCCCAATGTGGAGCCGAAGTTCCGTCCGGTGATTCGTTCTGCGGCAAATGCGGTTACGCCCAGCGCGATCACGCGCCGGAGCGCCTAGACCAGTCACGAATTCGCGTTCACGAGACGCCCAACCCATCGGCAGACGATCGGCCCGGCCGCAGTTCCTCGCAGCAGCGGGTTCGCAAGCACACTGTCCTCGGGATGCCAACAGGTACGCCGCCGGCCGCAACCCCCCCCACCCCAGCGCCCATTCCGTCGCCCCCCCCCACGTCGATCTCGTCAGCGCGGGCAGGGCGACCGCACGGGCGCACACCACAGAAGACGATGCTCGGTATCCAGCCACCGGACTTGGTCGCCCCGCCGTCCGAGCCGCCCGCCGAGATGAAGCAAGCCGCGCCCCCGGCCGGCGAAGAGGGTGTGGAGCCGGAGTCGGCAGCTCCGAGTCATCGCGCCCGCGCCCGGGTTCGCTACGACAGCGCGAACGAGCCGCTTCCGGTTACCCAACGGAGAAGGAAGGCGCTTCGGGGGCTTGCGTTGCTCGCTCTCGTTGCGGCAGCCTGGCTTGGTTACCGCTATCTGACGTTGCATGGCTAGTATGGCTCCAGACAGCCAGGCGCTGTGCACCGCCTGCGGGAAGAGTAACCCGTCTGAGTCGAAGTTCTGCGGCAAGTGCGGAACGCCCCTGAGCTCTGCACTACCCAAGCCGGGCGATATCATCGCCGACCGCTACCGCGTCGTCGCGCCAATCGGGCGCGGTGCCATGGGCACTGTATATCGCGCCGAGCACACGCAGATCAGCAAGGTGATGGCGATCAAGTTGCTGCACCGCGAGCTCCAAGAGAACCCGGAGAACGTGGCCCGCTTCCATCGCGAAGCCGAGTCTGCATCACGCCTCAACCATCCGAACACCGTCCATGTGTTCGACTTTGGGCGCACCAAGTCCGGCTCGCTCTACCTGGTGATGGAGTACGTCGACGGCGATGATTTGGCCAAGGTCCTCGAGAAAGATGGAGCGATGCCTTTCGGGCGCGTGGCGTACCTCTGTGCGCAGGTAGCCGGCTCCGTCTCCGACGCGCACGCGTCGGGCATCGTCCACCGCGACCTCAAGCCAGAGAACATCGTCATCTCGAAAGTCCGCGATGGCGAGATGGCAAAGGTCTTGGACTTCGGGCTTGCGAAGCTTTTCGAGGGCAACGTCGAAACCCAGGTGACCAGCAGCGGTACGATCGTCGGAACGCCCTTCTACATGTCGCCAGAGCAGATTCACGGGCAAGAGCTCGACGGACGAAGCGACGTTTACGCGATGGGCGCGATCATGTACGAATGTGTCGTCGGCCATCCGCCATTCGAGGCACCGAATCCGGTCGGCGTGCTTTCCAAGCACCTGTCGGAGGAGCCGTTACGTCCGTCGGCCCAGTCGCCGCTCTCCGTGCCGGCGGAGGCGGACGAAATCATCCTACGCTGTCTCGAAAAAGACCCCGACCGCCGTTACCAAACTGCCGAAGAGCTCAGGGAGGCCTTGGTCGATTACCTCGCCACTGTGGGCTCCGGCGATTGGCGCCTGAGCGCAGTCGGTCAAGCGCCATTCGGGAGCGGCGCGCGCCGCGTCGACGCAATCGATTCGATCTTCAGGCCCAAGCGAAGGCTTTGGTGGTGGATCCTGCTCTTGGTTCTCGCTGGTACGGGCGTGGCCGCATGGCAACTCGCGACCCGTGGCCCATCGGAAAAGGAACCCAACCACAGCCCGAAGAACGCGACCCGCCTCGTCGAAGACGTCGAGATGGAAGCCTATCTGGGCCAGCGGCTCAGCGAGGTCACGGGCGACGTCGATTTGTTCGAGATCGAGCACCTGGAGAGCGAGCGCCGCGCAGCGGAGATAGAGGTCAGCTCGATTCCCAACATGGACGTCCTCGTCGAGCTCTTGAAGCCCGATCGCGAAGAGCCCTTGATCGCGTCGGACTCTCGTGGGTTGGGGCAGGGTGAGCGGCTGCCCAACGTTCCGATCGAGCCCGGCAAGTACCTGATTCGCGTGCGCGAGAAGAGCGTCGAAGGCGAGCTTCCGACCGAGAACGTCTCCGATGAGTACTATGTTCAATGGCGGCTTCTCGATGACGACACGAACTTCGAGCGCGAGCTAAACGATTCTCTCGAGCTTGCCGAGCCGCTCGCGCTCGGCACCGAGCGGCGTGGGTGGATCGGCTGGCCGGGCGATGTGGATACGTTCTGCTTGAGTGACGATGCCGAACGAGTCATCGCGCAGGTCAGCGCGCTCGCGGAGGTCGATTTGGTTCTTCGTGTCGTGGACCGGCGCACCAACCGCAGCGGAAAGTACGATGACAAGGGTGCGGGTCGCGGGGAGACAAGCAAGACCTGGCGCAATGCAGAGGCCGGAACGCTCTGCGTCGAGGTTTCCGCTGATCCGCGCGACGAGAGAGGCCACCTCGCACAGCCAGACGAGACCTACGGCGTGCGGTTCATCGGTGCCCCTGGACCCTAGATGCGGATTTCCGACCTCGACTACGAGCTGCCTGGCGAGCTGATCGCGCAGGAGCCTCTAGCGAAGCGAGACGCGTCACGCCTGCTCTTGCTCGACGTCGCCGCCGATGCGATCGAGGACCATCTTTTCACCGAGCTCCCGGGCTTGCTCCCGCCTAGCCTATTCATTTTCAATGACACTCGGGTCTTTCCGGCTCGCCTGCTCGGCAGTAAGGCCACCGGAGGCCGGGTCGAGCTCCTCTTGCTCAGGAAGACCGTCGAAAGTGCGGACCATTGGCTGGCGATCGGACGATCGTCGAAAGGTCTGCGCGAAGGGATGGAACTGACGCTCTGTGGCGGACGCCTTGGTGCGCGGGTCCTTCGCGCGCACGACCATGGACAATTGGAGGTCGCCCTTCGAGCGGACGGCGAGGTCGATGAATTGATCGAGCAAGCCGGCGAGGTTCCCTTACCACCTTACATCCGACGCGCCGCAGCGGAGGCCGACAGAACTCGGTACCAGACGGTTTACGCGCGGAAGCCCGGCGCCGTCGCTGCGCCCACCGCTGGCCTTCATTTCACCGAGGGCAGCCTGGACGCGCTCGAAGAGGCCGGGCACCGGACGGCCTACGTGACACTGCACGTTGGGCCCGGCACATTTCGCCCGGTCCAGGCCGAAACCTTGGATGAGCACGAGATGCACGAAGAGGCGTTCGAAGTTCCCGAAGCAACCATTGCGGCGATCGGCCGCGCGCAGTCCGAGGGCCGACCTGTCGTTGCGGTCGGGACCACGGTCGTCCGCACGCTCGAATCGTCTGTCGACGCCGAAGGCCATCCGGTTGCCGGTATCGGTACGACGCGGCTCTTCATTCGTCCGCCCCATCGGTTTCAAGTGGTCGATCACCTCGTCACGAACTTCCACCTACCGCGTTCGACCTTGCTGGCTTTGGTTATGGCGTTTGCCGGTGTCGAGCTCACGCGCCGGGCATATCGGCTAGCCGCCGACCGGCGCTATCGGTTCTACAGCTATGGTGATGCGATGTTGATTCGCCGAGGTGAGCGATGAGCCTTCCCACGCCCGGTTTTTCGTTTCGAGTCGATGCGGTCGACGGGGATGCACGGTCGGGGGTGCTCGAGACGCCTCGAGCCAGCATTGAAACGCCGGCCTTCATGCCTGTGGGAACCCAGGCGAGCGTCAAGGCGCTCACGCCAGACGAGGTTGCATCGACAGGCGCGCGCATCATCTTGGCCAACACGTATCACCTTTGGCTCCGTCCGGGTGCCGAGTCGGTGGCGTCTCACGGTGGCGTGGTGGGCTTCATGAAATGGCCTCACGCTCTGCTGACCGACAGCGGCGGCTATCAGGTCTTTTCGCTCGCCAAGCATAGAACCGTCGACGACGACGGCATCACCTTCCGCTCCCACCTTGACGGCAGCTTGCGTCGTTTGACGCCTGAAGAAGCCATGCGCGTCCAGGCGCTGCTTGGTTCCGACATCGCCATGGTGCTCGACGAATGCCCGCCCGGAGGAGCGCCGCGCGATCTGGTCGAGCTCGCGCTCGCCCGCACCAGCGACTGGGCCAAGCGTTGCCTTCGAATCAACGCGGCCGCGGGCCAAGCCCGCTTCGGCATCGTGCAAGGGGGCACCGAGCTCGATCTGCGTTTGTCGCACCTGGAGACGATTGCGGCGCTCGACTTCGACGGGATCGCCTTGGGGGGCTTCTCGGTCGGCGAGCCGCCCGCGCAGATGTACGAGCTCTTGAGTCGGATCAGCCCTGTAATGCCCGAAGATCGCCCTCGCTACCTGATGGGTGTCGGCACTCCGGCAGATCTGCTTCGAGCCCTCTCGACTGGCATCGATCTCTTCGATTGCGTTCTACCGACTCGGAACGCGCGCAACGGACAGGCTCTCACCTGGGGAGGTCGGGTGAACCTCCGGCAAGCCAGGCATCGCGACGACGAAAGCGCCCTCGATGCACGCTGTGATTGCTCGGTGTGCACGACGTACTCGCGTGCCTATCTTCGGCACCTCTTCAAGGCGGACGAGATGCTTGGGCCACGGCTGCTCTCACTGCACAACTTGCATTTCTACGGAGCGCTGATGCGCAAAGCGCGCGAAATGATTCGCCTCGGCACGCTTGGTTCCTGGGTCGAGGCGACCCTCGAGGAGATGCGAGAGCTCGACGAAGTCGGCACCCCGGACGCCTGAGCGTGGTGCGCTCGCCGGAGAGCGCTGTCATCAATTGACGACATTCTGGCCGCGGGGTATGGCCCGACCTCCAGCGGTCGACCGGGCGGCCAGAAGGTAGGGGCATGACACAGATCAAACGCGCACTGATATCGGTCTCCAACAAGACGGGCGTCGTTGAGTTTGCCAAGGGTCTTTCCGACGCTGGCGTCGAGATTCTTTCCACCGGCGGTACGGCCCGGGCGCTTCGCGAGGGAGGAGTTCCGGTCATCGATGTCTCCGAATACACCGAGTCGCCCGAGATCATGGATGGTCGTGTGAAGACCCTGCACCCACGGGTCCACGGCGGGATTCTCATGCGCGACAGCACTGAGGACCGAGACGCGCTCGGCGGCATCGGCGGAAAGCCGATCGATTTGGTCTGCGTGAACCTCTATCCCTTCGAGCAGACGGTCGCACGGGGCGCATCTCATGAGGAGACAATCGAGAACATCGACATCGGCGGCCCGTCGATGGTCCGAAGTGCCGCCAAGAACCAAGCTCGCGTCACGGTGGTTACCGAGCCCGGCGACTACGCCGAGGTGCTGGCTGCCGTGAAGTCCGGCGATGGGCCGAATGCGAGCTTGCGCGCGCGCTTGGCCTCCAAAGCATTCACCCAGACGGCCGCCTATGATGGCGCCATTTCTGCGTACCTCACGTCACTGGGCAATGACTCCAAGTTCCCCGGCGCGCTGACCTTGAGCTTCACCAAAGCCTACGATGTTCGCTACGGCGAGAACCCGCACCAGCAGGGCGCCTTCTATATCGAGCGCAATGCGCCTGCCGGAAGCCTGGCGTTGGCCGAGTCGCTCGGAGCGGGGGGCAAGGAGCTCTCCTTCAACAACCTCGTTGATGTCGATGCGACGATCGAAGCGGTGCGCGAGTTCGAAGGGCCTGCGGCAGTCGTCGTGAAGCACACCAATCCTTGTGGCGTGGCAACCGCGGCGACCCTCGAAGAAGCGTACCGGATTGCCCGCGAGGCCGATGCGCAGAGCGCCTTTGGCGGGATCGTCGCCTTGAATCGTGAGGTCGACGAGGCCACCGCCAATGCCGTCGCCGAGACCTTCATCGAGTGCATCGTTGCTCCCGCATTTGCGCCGGCAGCGCTCGAGCGCCTTCAGAAGAAGAAGAACCTTCGCATACTTGCGACGGGAGATTGGCTTCCCGCCGACTATTCGGCTCTTCAGTTCAAGCGCGTCGGTGGCGGTCTCGTCGTGCAGGATCGCGACGCCACCGGCCCGAGCGAGGTTCGCGCCGGCAACGTCGTCACCAAGCGTCAGCCGACCGACGACGAAATGCACGCCCTCGATTTCGCCTGGCGCGTTTGCAAGCACGTGAAGTCCAACGCCATCATCTTCGCCAAACCCGACCGGACGGTTGGCGTAGGCGCAGGCCAGATGGCGCGAGTTACCGCGGTCGGTATCGCCGCGCAGAAGTCAGGCGAGCTCTCGAAGGGCGCCGTCATGGCCTCGGACGCGTTCTTTCCGTTCCCCGATGGCATCGAGGCTGCAGCCGAAGTGGGCATCACCGCGGTCGTTCATCCTGGTGGCTCCAAGGGCGACGAGAAAGTCATCGCAGCTGCCAACGCCGCCGGCATGGCGATGGTCTTCACCGGCGTTCGCCACTTTCGGCACTGACTATGCGTGTTCTCATCGTCGGAGGAGGCGCGCGCGAGCACGCACTGGCGTGGCGGCTCTCACAAGAGTCAGGAGTGGAAGTGATCGGAGCCCCCGGCAATGCAGGCATTGCCGCGATCGGCCGCACCATTGCCGTCGACCCGACCGATGCCGAGCAAGTCGTTGCGCTTGCCAAGCAAGAGTCCGCGGATCTGGTCGTCGTCGGCCCAGAAGCGCCGCTGGTTGCCGGCGTAGTCGACGCGCTTCGTGACAATGGCATCGACGCCTTCGGCCCCGATCGAGAGGCTGCCCAACTCGAGGGGTCCAAGATCTTCTCGAAGGAGTTCATGGCTCGTCACGATATCCCGACTGCGGGCTTTGCCGTGTTCGACGATCCGGACGCGGCCACGCGCTACATCGAGGAAGCGAACCGACCGCTCGTCGTGAAGGCCGATGGGCTGGCCGCAGGGAAGGGCGTCATCGTCGCAAGCGATGCAAAGGAAGCCATCGCCGGCGTCGACCGCATCATGCGCCAGAGAGCGTTTGGCGATGCCGGCGACCGCGTCTTGATCGAAGAGTGCTTGGTCGGTCAAGAGGTGAGCTACCACGTCGTGTCCGACGGCAAGCGATTCATCCAGCTGGCACCGGCTCAAGATCACAAGCGTGCATTCGACGGTGACAAGGGTCCGAACACCGGCGGGATGGGCGCCTACTCGCCACCGCCGGTCGTGACGCCCGAGATCGAGCAGAAGATTCTCGACCGCGTCATCGAGCCGACGCTGCAAGGTATGGCAGCGGAAGGGCGTCCGTTCCGCGGCGCGCTCTTCGTTGGGCTCATGATCGTCGACGGCGAGCCGCTGGTGCTCGAATACAACACGCGGTTTGGCGACCCCGAGTGCCAGACCTTGATGACCCGTTGGAAGGGCTCGATTCTGCCGCTCATCCAAGGCTCGGCGCAGGGCGACTTCGGCGGTCTGACCCTGCAGTGGGAGGCGCCCGCTTCGCTGTGCGTCGTGCTTGCAGCCGGCGGATATCCGGGAAGCTACGAAAAAGGGAAGCCGATCCGCGGCCTCGAAGAAGCGTCCGCGCTCCCAAAGGTAACGGTATTCCACGCAGGCACCTCGCTCGAAGGTGACACGGTCGTTACCTCGGGTGGACGCGTGCTCTCGGTCACCGCGATCGGCGAAACGATCGACGAAGCAGCCGAGCGAGCATACGAGGCGGTCGGGAAGATCGAGTTCGAGGGCAAGCAACTCCGCCAAGACATCGGCTGGCGGGCCCGTGGCCACTGATGGACGAGCTCACCGCGCTCGTGCAGGTCTTGGAGCTGGGCGGCGTCGTGGCCTGTCCGACCGAAACCTGGCTCGGGCTCCTCGCTGACGCCCGCAATGAGAAAGCCATCGAGCGGGTTGCCGAGCTCAAGGGCCGACCCCGCGACATGCCGATCGCTTTGTTGCTCCCGAACCCTCGGTCGCTGATAGAGGTCGCAGAGGCTCCCTCGGCGGCAGCGCAGGCCCTGATGGAGGCCCATTGGCCTGGCCCGCTGACGATACTGCTACCGGTCAAGCCGGGTTTGAGCCCGAGACTCAGTCGAGATGGCAAGGTCGGCGTTCGCGTTCCAGGCCGGAGTCCGGCGGCGGAGCTGGTTCAGGCGCTCGGCCACCCCGTGACCGCCACCAGCGCCAACAGGACGGGCGAACCGCCGCTCAGGAGCGTCGAAGAGCTGTCCGCGGAGCTGGCAAGAGGGCTCAGCGCGGTCGTTCCCGGCCTCGCTCCGGGAGGCGCTCCTTCCACCTTGATCGACTCCACGACGACCCCGATGGAGATCGTTCGGGCCGGCGCCATCAAAATCGACCCGGCCGCTCTTTGACAGAGGCCGGGATGCTGCGTCACTCTTCGCCTACGGAGGACCGATGGCGCTGATCGAAACCGAAGAAGCTGCACGTCGCTTGGCACGAGCGATCTCGAGCGACCTTGCTCTCTACAACGAAGACAAGATTGCCGAGGGTGTTCGAAACGATTGTCTTTTCGATGTGATGGCCGAGGAAATTCAAGAAGGCCGCGACCTTTACCAGAGCCGCGTCGCGCCCGACCTCCTCGGTCGCAACCTCTACGACCGCGCCATCATCGACCTGCTCGTCCGCTCCAAGGCCCACGTGGAATCGCCAATGTGGTAGGCGAACCATCCCCATGACGTTCAACGATTTTAGCTGGCTGGCCGCGGCCGGCTGCCTTGCTCTTCTTATTGGCGTCCCTGTCTCGGGCTGCGGCGATGGCGATACCTCCGTTGCCGGTGCCGGGGGCACGGCCGGCAATGTGGGGGTTGGCGGCATGGTTGGCACAGATCAATGCGACGAAGCGGCAGCCCAAACCTGCCTCGACCTCCTGGACTGCTGCAGGGCCATCCTGGTCAACCCGGTCTTCTTCCAGAGCTGCAACTCCGTCGCGCTTCAATGCGATCAGGCGCAGTGCCAGGAAGTCCTAGACGGCTATATGCAGTGTGCGCCCGAGCCGGAGCCCTAGCCGGGACGCACCGTCAGTCGACGCGGAGTGACTCCAAAGCCTTCTGGAAATCCTTCGGTGGCTCGGTCTCGCAGCACATGGCCTCCCCGGTGATCGGATGGGCGAAAGCCAAGACCGCGGCGTGCAGCGCCTGGCGGCCGAGCTCGGCCGAGACCTGACGGAGCTCGGGGTCGCCGATCGACTTCCCGTAGAGTGGATCACCGAGAACAGGGTGCCCATGCTCGGCGAGATGCACTCGAATCTGATGTGTTCGCCCTGTCTCCAGACGACAACGAACCAACGTGCTTCCGTGCAAAAGCTCGACTGTTTCTAGGTGTGTGACCGCTCTTCGTCCCCGATGGCCCCGCGACGTGAACTTCTTTCGATGCGCTGGGTGTCGCGCGTGGAAGGTGTCGTAGGTAGTCGACTGCGGCGGCCGTCCGAGTGCAATTGCGAGATAGGCCCGCTCCAAGCGGTGCTGCTGAAACATCTCGACCAGCTGTTCGTGGGCCTGCGCCGTCTTGGCGACCACCATCACCCCACTGGTGTCCTTGTCGAGGCGATGGACGATCCCCGGGCGCAGCGGGTCCGCCCCACCTTGCACCTCGGCGTGGTGCAGCAGGGCGTTGACGAGCGTGCCGTCGGGATGGCCGGGCGCCGGGTGAACCACCAGGCCGGCGGGCTTGTCGACGATGACCAGGTGCTGGTCCTCGAAGAGGACGTTCAGCGGGATCTCCTGGGGCTCGGCGCTCATCGCCTCGGGCGGGGCAGGGTGAATCGCGACCTCGGCGCCGCTCAGGGCCTTGCTCCTCCGGGAGACGACTTCGCCGGCTTGCTCGACCCGACCTTGCTCGATCCAGCGCTGCAGCGCGCTGCGGGAGAACTCAGGGCAGCGACGCGCCAGAACGCGATCGATGCGCTCTCCTGCATCTTCGTCGCAGAGCGTGACTACCGTCGGCGTCCGCGCCGATTCCGACATCGCCTACTCGAGTCTCTTGATGAGCTGGTGAGCGTTGGTCTGCATGTCGATGTTGCGGAACACGCAGATGCCGAGCTCTGGGTCGAGGCTATTGCAATGTTCGGCGATCTTGGCCACCGACGCTTCGTCGTATCGCGACCGATGGCCGGCCGGACCCGGAAGGCGGACATAGGTGAGCTTTGACTTCGGAGGCGGGTCATCCGTGAGCGGATCGTAAGCAGCCACCGCTGGCCTGTCACCGCAGGCGGCGACGACATCGCCCGGTTTCCACGCCTCGAAATCGAAGACCACCGGGGGCATATTCGAGGGTAGAAAACCTAGAAACGCTCGAAGAGCGGTCCGGTTTGCTTTGCCATGCTTGAACTTTTCGTCCGCGTGGAAAACCACCGCTTTGGCCTTGAGGTCGTTCGCAAGCGCGGCCACGGCCTCGCAGGTCGCCTTGTTGTCCTTGGTCCTCCGGAACCCGGAGTCACTCACCGACTTGGGTGCCACCACGGTGAACAGAAAGCCGTCGGGCGACTCCCGAATCCAGCGCCTGACGGTACCCGCCCCTGGGATGGCGATCTCGGTGTCCGAGATTTCCACCGCATCAAACTCCCGCCAGTATCGGCTGACCGGCACGGGGAAACCGGAGCACGCGACCACAAACATTGCGCGTGAGTATACAAGCTTTGACGCAGAAGGCCCGGGGTGACTCGGCGATTGGCAGGAATTCATGGATTCGGAGGCGGCTCTGGTAGGATCGCCGGCGTGTCTGATTTCGGCTTCGACGCCTATGCGCTCGACGACCTGGATACCTCCGGGCAGCCGCATCCTTTGGAGATTGCACGCGATCTGATCGCGAACGGGAAGCCACGAGCAGCACTCGAACTGCTGGGTGCTCACCACGAGCAAATGGTCGACGACCTCGAGTACCTGCTGGTCTGTTCCGCGGCGTGGTGGGCAAACGGTGATACGTTGCGCGCGCAGCAAGCGTTGCAAGGGGCGGCTCGGCTTGCTCCGGAAGACCCAAGGCCCCTTCAAGGGCTGGGTGAGCTCTTGGCGGACCGTGGGGAGCACGACAAGGCCAAGCTCGTGTTGGCCAGGGCCCACGCGCTAGAGCTCCAGGCGAACGAGACCGAGGAGTCGCTCGATGGAACGGGGCCCGAGACAGAAGACGACTTGATCGCCTTTGCCGAACGGCGAGAGCAAAAGACGCAGGTCCCTCTGACGCCGCGGCAAGTCTTGCTCGGCCTTGTGGCGTTGCTCGGGTTTGCCGGTGTGATCGCGGGTATCGTGTTGCTCACCTCGCCCCGTAAAGTGGCTTCGCCACCACGAGGCTCTGCCCCTCCCACTGCCGCAACGTTGGTCGAGGGACGAGCACCTTTGGGTCAAGTGGACGAGCCGGAGGAGCGAGTGGCTGCCGACTCGGTCAAGCAGCCCTCGGGACCCGATAAAGTGGCTTCGCCACCAGGGGGCTCCGCCCCTTCCACGACGGTGACGTTAGTTGAAGAGGGTGCGCCACCGGAGTTGGTCGATGAGATGGTGGAAGAGGTAGTGGCTGCTGACTCGGTGGAGCAGCCCTCGGAACCCCGTAAAGTGGCTTCGCCACCACGGGGCTCTGCCCCTCCTGCGTCCGCGCCTCGTAAAGCTGCGTCGGCGCCTCGGAACGTGGCTTTGCCACCACGGGGCTCCGCCCCTGCGGAGTCGAGGCCTCGCAAGGTGGCCTCGCAACCATCAGAGGATCCTCCAAGCGACGCGGTCGTTCGAGCGGAGCTGACTTCGATGGATCCCAAGCAGCTTACCGTTCGTGCTGACAAGCTCTACGAACAAGGTCATACGGGGCTTGCCGCCGGCTATTATCGGCGCGCGCTCGAGATCGATCCGGACTATGCGCCTGCCCTAGTCGGCCACGGCCGGAGTATCCTTCGAGCCAAGAAGTACGCTGACGCGATGGAGAACGCGACGCGCGCCCTGCAGCTTGCTCGTGGCGTCGATGCGCGCCCGGGCCTCGAAGCCTCTGCGATTTATCAGATCGGCCGCGTCCACTACGAGCGGGGAGAGAGGGATGCTGCCCGTCGCTTGTTCCGGCAGTCGATTTCCCTCCCCGGTGCGCCGCCCGTCGCTTGGTTCTACCTGGGCGAGGCCCTTGCCAGCGACAACTCACCGGCCGCGCGGCAGGCCTACGAGAAATATTTGGAGCTCGTGCCCGAGGGGCACGTCGCAGATCGGGCCCGTCGAGCGATTCAGTAGTATGCTCCCCCAATGGCGAAGAAACAGACCGACCGGCGCCAAGCTCGCAAGGAGCGAGCCAAAGAGGCGAAGGAAGCTCGGCGTGAAGCGGAGGAACGCGCACAGCTGCGTCGCCGCAGGCAGATACGCCTGTCGGCGGCCATCGCCGTCCTGACCCTGCTGGTTGCCGGACTTTGTTACTGGGTGTTCGACAACCGACAGCTGATGGGCATCGCGCTTCTCATTGGAGGCGTGTTGTTCCTGGTGCTCGCGCTTGGGACCTTGGCTTCTGGCGTCCAACCGCGTGATCGAACGCGCGCAGGCTCCATCGACTACGGCAAACGTGACTAACGAGACCGTCATGGACGAGCTGCAGTCGCAGCGTTGGGACGCAGCCGAAGAAGGTATAGAGCTCCTGAACGCCGGCGAAGCGGATCAGGCAATCGACGAGCTCCTGCGCGTTGCGCACGAGGATCCGGAAAACGAATACGCCTTTCACTTTTTGGGTCACGCGTATTTCGAAAAGGAAGCGTATCCGGAGGCGCTCAAGAGCTACGTGGAAGCGTTGAAGCTCGCGCCCGGCTATGTCGGTGCGATGCTGGGCGCCGGGCAGACGCTCCGGATGATGGGCGAATACGACCGCGCGATCCGAATGGGCCGGCGGGTCCTTCAAAGCCGGGAAGACGACGGCGACGGCTTGTTTCTCGTTGGCGCGGCGCACTTCCAAAAGGGCGAGAACCAAGCCGCGAAACGTTATCTCGAGCGTTTCCTCGAAACCAGCCCGGAGCTGGAGGTGGCCTTGGAAGTGGAGGGTATGCTGCAGGTCGTTCGCGGTGAGGTCTTGCCTTTCCCAGGTGCCGAGGACACGGTAGAGAACTAGCAGGAGGTAGCCGTGACCGCGGATTCCGCTAAGAAGCTAGGCGCCGACCGGCCGCCAGCGGACGAAAAAGAGGATTTGCATGAACAAGCTGCGGAGTGGCGGGCGCAGGACGTGCAACCGGCCGTTGCTCGGCATCCGTTGCGCAAGGAGCGCTTCGCTACCCACGGCGACTTGGAGGTGCCGGACCTGCTCACGCCGGCCGACTTCGATGATGGTTATCAGCGCGACCTGGGCTTTCCGGGGCAGTTTCCGTACACGCGTGGCGTTCAGCCGACGATGTACCGCGGCCGCCTTTGGACGATGCGGATGTTCGCAGGCTTTGGCACACCCCGGCAGACCAACGAACGTTTTCGTTACCTGCTCGCTCAGGGGCAGACCGGCCTTTCGACGGCCTTCGATTTTCCGACCTTGATGGGATACGACAGCGACTCGCCACGTTCACTTGGCGAGGTCGGCATGGTCGGGGTGGCGGTCGACACGCTCCGGGACATGGAGATCCTGTTCGACCGGATCCCGCTCGACAAGGTCACGACCTCGATGACGATCAACGGCCCGGCTGCAGTGCTGCTCGGCTTCTACATCGCCTTGGCCGACAAGCGTGGAATCCCGCGCGACAAGATCGGCGGCACCGTCCAAAACGATTGCCTCAAAGAGTTCATCGCCCAGCACGCCTGGGTCGTGCCACCGCGTCCGGCCATGCGGATCGTCACCGACTCGATCGAGTTCTGCACCAACGAGGTGCCGCGTTGGAATAGCGTCAGCATCAGTGGCTATCACATTCGCGAAGCCGGTTCGACTGCCGCGCAAGAGCTAGCGTTCACGATTGCCGACGGATTGGAGTACGTGAAGTGGGCCGTCGAGCGCGGCCTGGACGTCGACGATTTCGCGCCGCGCCTCTCATTCTTTTTCGACGTTCACAACGATTTCTTCGAAGAGGTGGGGAAATTTCGGGCCGCGCGCCGGATGTGGGCTCGGTTGATGAAAGAGCGGTTCAATCCGAAGAACCCGCGCTCCTTGATGCTGCGGACACATGCGCAGACCGCGGGCGTCTCGCTCACGGCCCAGCAGCCGTACAACAACGTTGCTCGGGTTGCACTTCAAGCGCTTGCGGCTGTGCTCGGCGGGACCCAATCCCTGCACACCAACAGCCTGGACGAGACCTTTGCGCTCCCGACCGAGGAAGCCGTCACGGTGGCGTTGCGCACACAGCAGATCATCGCGGAAGAGTCCGGCGTCACGAACACCATCGACCCCCTCGCAGGTAGCTACTTCGTCGAGTGGATGACCAACCGCCTCGAAGAGGAAGCCATGGACTACATCCGTAAGATCGACGAGTTCGGCGGCATGGTCGAGGCGGTCGAGCATGGCTACCCGCAGCGTGAGATCGCCGCTTCGGCTTATCGGCTGCAACAGCAGATCGAAAGCGGTGAAAAGACGGTCGTCGGCGTCAACCGCTACGAACAGGACGAGCAGCCCAACATCCCGACCCTCCGAGTCGACGAGTCGATTCAGAAAGAGCAGGTCGAAGCCCTGGCAAAGGTCAAAGTCGACCGCGACGACGCTTCGGTTTCGAAGTCGCTAGCTGCGATTGCCGACGCCTGCCGCAACGATCGCAATGTGATGCCCAGCATCATCGAGGCTGCGAAGGTCTATTGTACGGAGCAGGAGGTCTGCGACGTGTTCAGGGACGTGTACGGGCAACATCAGGACCGGCCGGAGTTCTGAGCAGCGGCAGTGTCAGTGTCAGCGTCAGTGTCAGCGTCAGTGTCAGCGTCAGGGGCAGCGTCGGTGCCAGTGGCAGCGTCGGTGCCAATGTCAGTGCGAGCGGCAGCGCCGTTCACTCATGGACTGATCATGCGCAACCACATCGCCGCCAGCATGCCGGCGACCATGATCGCGAGAACCACGGTGCCGACGATGTC
>Ga0209456_10000171_pt1 | contig 36380 bp, 21 predicted proteins | sample COG_11_FD_184755 | JGI IMG/M metagenome (GOLD analysis project Ga0209456, IMG submission 184755) | Pelagic marine sediment microbial communities from the LTER site Helgoland, North Sea, for post-phytoplankton bloom and carbon turnover... | ecosystem: Environmental > Aquatic > Marine > Neritic...
CTGCCCGATGGGTGTCCACGAGCTCCTTGAGCGCGGCGAAATGGTGGGGGTCGAGCTCCAAGCATTCACTCAGGGCGTCGATGACGCCTTCGAGGTCGCCCCGCTCGCGGCGTTGGCAAGCCTTCTCTAAGAGGAGCCCGACGAGTGTCGGGGTATCGGCGCCCGCGTCGATGCGTGCGTCGGTGAGGACTGGGAGCGCGTCGAGCTGACCCCGGTTTCGGTAAAGGGCTGCGAGGCGGCGGTACACGTCGAGGTAGGTGATGTCGCAATTCGCCGCGGCAACCCACGCTTCGGTCGCGCTCCGGTAATCCTCGAGCTCTTCTTCGAAGATGCATGCGGCCTCCCGCCACAATGCTGCAGCACGATGGGTGTCCTTGGCCCGGCTCGCGGCGTCCTGATAGACGGACGCAGCTTCCTCCCACCGCTTTGCCGCGTGAAGGAGCCGCGCTTCTCCTTCGCGTGCGAGGGGATGGTTCTGGGCCGCGTCCAACACTTCGAGCGCGCGCTCCGGATCCCCCATCTGTTGAAGCACGTGTGCGGCGTCGAGAGCGAGCGCGCCGCGTTCCAGATCGTCCTCGAGGGAAGCTTGGAGCGCCATGAGCGCCTGGAGGCTGAGAATGAATTCACTCTTTGCGTAAGCAGCTCCGAGAACCCTCCTTGCCAAGCCGGGGTCCGCCTCGAGCGCATCATCGATACCGCGGAGCAGTCTGTCGATGTCGGCTTGCATGATGTCTGGGTCGGTTGTGAGCAGTTCGACGACGAGCCTGTGCCTTGCAAGCCGGTCCGCCGAGTCGGAGGGGAGGGCCTTCAAGAGACGGCGGGCACTCGAGCGGATGCGCTCCGTGTCGTTTTCCCGAAGTGCGTCCCATTCGAGCGCGCGGGCTGTGGGAACGTGCTCGGGGCGCATCTCGGCGATCGATTGGAGAGACAAGCGTCCGCTTTGCATGTCGCGGCGAGCGAGGCGGTCGACTTCGGCCATTGCGGAAAACGCCTTGAGTTGCTCCGCGTCGTCATCGGCCTCGCGAGCACGGCTCATTGCTGAGTCAGCCAAGCGCGCGAACTCCGATGCTTGCAGTTCCGCATCCTTTCGTTGTACCCGAAGCGCGTCGTCGTCCGGCTTCGCCGCGCAGGCATCTCGCAGGACTTTAGCGGCCCGACCAGGAAGACCTGCAGATCGGTAGGAAGCCGCCGCGCGCTCGAGGTACGGGACCAGGCCCAGTTGGGGCGCGGCCCGCTCCAGGAGATCACCCGCGGTTTCGGTGGCGCTGCCAGCTGCTTCGAACAGGTGCTCGACGAGGAGAGGATCGGGGGCCCCCGGGTCCAGCGTGGCCTCGGCATGTGCCAGCCGCTCGCCGTCGGAAGGTGTCCACATGGATGCGCGCAGCCTCCCAGAAGCCGCGCTTGCGGGATCGAGCGTAGCTTGGGTGGTGGCGCTTGCTGCCCGAGATTCGTGAGAGCCGAGGCGATCTTCGAGCTCCCATAGGGCAGGCCAATATTCCGCCAGTCGGTCCAAAGCGGCTTCGCAGGCTCCGATCGCCGCCTCGGCCCGAGGCTGCGCGAGCCTCGCGGCCATCGTGAAGGCAAACGCGCTGCGCGCGCCGGCTGTCGCCTCACCTTCGTCCCACCATCTTCGAGCGCTACGCTCGGGATCACCGTCGTCGAGAAGCAGAGCCCTGCCTATCGTGGGTTCGCCTCGAACCCGCTCTTTGGCGCGAAGCAGCGCCGTTCGGCGATCGGTGACCCCCGTGACGTCCGCGACTTCGGCGATCGCTAGCGCTGCTCCCAAGGCCAGCTCGTCGGGGGCCTCGTCTAGCTCGCGCTCGAGTGAAGCCACGAACGACGCGCCGTTTCCGCCGCGCGCCGCATCATCGGCGTGAATCATGCGCGACGAGGGGCTTGCGGCCTCGTCGGACATCGTTTCGAGCAATCTCAGTAGCGCGCTTCCCTCCTCTTCGTGCTTGGCGACCAAGCGCCTCCAGGCCTGGAGATAAGCCGCTAGGCTCGGCTCGAGCTGAGCATCGCGTGACGCTTGCTCGAACTCTGCATTCTCGCCCCGCTCGGCGTGCAGACGCGCACGCCGCGCATTGGTCACTGCGCGGGTTTCGGGCGTTTGGCCGGACGGGCCGGCGTTCAGCGCTTCGATCGCCCTGTGGGTGTCACCAGCAAGCCCCGCTGCCTCGGCGAGAGTCCAAAGCGAGGCCGTATCCTGGTCTTGCCGGAGGAGCGCGATCGCCTCCCCGTGCCGACCGCCTCCTCGGTTTATGCCTGCGCCGGTTCGTCGAAGCGCGGTTGCAACCTGCGTGGAGGCGCCCTCGGTGGCCGCGTGCAGCGCTTGCACTGCGGCTTCAGGGTCACCGAGCCCACGCGCAGTGCGTACCACCCCGAGGTGCGCCGCAAGCAGTGCTGGCTGAAGCTCGAGCACTTTGGCGAACGTCTCCCTTGCCGGCTCGAGCGTGCCGGCCCTCTCCATGAGCTCGGCCGCGTGTAGGAGCAGGACCGTTTGGGCTTCGGCCTGCGGCCAACGGTCCGCCGCGGCCGCCAGAGCTTGGGCAGCGTGCTCTCCATCGCCACGCGCCAGGCGCGCCGCCGCCGTCAGAACCTGCGTCACGAAGTCGTCGGGTCGAAGCTCAGCTGCGTGGGTGGCAGCCTGCTCAGACGCCGCGGGGTCGCCAAGCTTCGAGAGCTGAATGCCCGCCAGCAACTTCAACGCTGACGCCCGCTCGGCCGTGCTCAGCTCGAGCCCGGCTTCCTTTTCCAACGCTTCCGCCGCCGCCGTCCAGTCCTGGCGGAGCATTGCGTGTCGCCGCAGTGCGCGGAGTACGACGACGTCGCGGGCGTCGGCCGCCAGCGCTTTTTCGTAGTTCTTATTGGCCGCGTCGGCGACGCCGAGCTGCTCGTGGAGCTCGGCGGCCGAAGTCAGAAGCCGCGCACGCGCCGAGCCGACCGCGCGTTCGGCCAGCGCCTCGAGGAGCTCGATGCGTCGGTTCTTCGCTTCAGGTGTGCCGCCGACGAGCGGGAGCGCCTCATGGCGCGACGTGTGTTGGAAGACTGTGCGCTGCGCAGCCTGGGCGCCGGAGTCTGATGGGTCGGGAGGCCGGCTCGCGTGTTTCGTTTGCGGACCGGTTTGCGTCTCGACGAATGTGTCGAGCAACGTGGCGATCGCATCCTCGTCGAAATCAAACGAGGGCGGGTCCGACTCGCGGCTTGCCGGCTCTAGGTCGTCCTCAGCCATCGGTCCCCCACAGCGGTGAGTCGTTTTTGAGCCAGAAGCGAACCAGGTCGAGGCCGCGCGCCGACCGCCCCAGCGCGTCCAAGGTCGATCTGCCGCTCAGCACCGTTGCGAGCCCGCTCGCGATGTCGCCTGTCGCGAGCAACCCTGCGCGGTCGGCGCTCCGTTGGAGGCTTCGGGCGAACGCGAGCAATGATGCCGGTCCGAGCTTGGCGGCGCCGACCGCTTCGCGCACACCGTTGCGCGTCGCTCGGCGCAGCTTGACCTCGGCTGCAGGTAGCGCAGGCTCGCCAAGGGCGACCTCGCAGCGCGCGACCCGAAGGACCGCAGCCAACACGCCCGCGACCTTCTGGGGCGAGTCATCGAGCAGCCGCGCAGCGCCGTGGGGTGCGGCCCAAGCGAGGCGCCCGGCGATGAACCTACCCATACCGTCTAGACCTCCTTGCGCTCCGCGGGGCGCGACCCAGTCGATTTCGTCATCGCGGCCGCCGCGCGCGATCACCGAGGCAAGGTCGTCGGACAGCTCGATCGCCCCGGCGCGCGCACCAAAGCGCTCGGACAACCGCCCGAGCTCACCGTAAACCGGATCGACAGGCGCGGCCTTCTTGGTGCGCAGGCGATCCTTCGAAAGGGCAGGGCCTGCTAGACGCACGACTTGCTGCAGAACCGAGTTGGCCTCGGGATCCCAGACCGCAGCGATGGAGACGTTGCCGAGGTCCGCGACGTCGTCCTCGGTTGGCGGGGCGAGCCCGAGCGCGCTCTGTACCGCCCGCGCCGCCGCTGCGCGGCTGGGTTGCCCTCGCCAGGTCGCGGCGTTTCTCAGACCTTCGAGGAGCGACGCGTCGAGCTCGCCGGCGTCGATACGCTCCCAAATCGCGCCCTCGTAGATCGTCAGCGCGTCGCGCCTCGCGCTTTGGTCCACGAGCTCGACCAGGCTGGAGATTGCAACCGCATTGGTCGGCTCCGCACGGAGTGCGCGCGCGTAGGCGTCGGTTGCCGCTCCCTCTCTGTTGAAGCTCGCTTCGAGGGCGCCAATTCGTATCCACGTTTGCGCATCGGCGAGCCCCAGCGCTTCGACCGCGCGCAACTCCCCGAGCGCCTCGTTGCTCGCGCCGAGATGAGTCTCGAGAAAGTCCGCGGCGCCGAGGTGTGCGACTCGGCGCTGCTCTTCGGGGATGCTCGCCTTGGACAGCCGCCGCAGGCACTCGACCGCCTCCGCCCACTGTTCGAGCGATACGTGAACCTCCGCTGCCAAGGCTAGCGCGCCGGCATGGTCCGGCTCGGCGGTGAACAGCTCGTCGAGCACCTCGAGCGCACCGGGACGGTCGCTGAAGCCGCGAAGAAGGCGGGCGCGCTCGTATAGCAGATCGAGTCGATCTTTCGGGCCGCCCAGGGCAAGTCGCTCGGAGACGAGCTCTTCGAGGGCTTCGGCGTCCCCTTGCTCCGCGAGAAGGTCGTGCAGTCGGCGAAAGGCGATGTCGCGCGTCGGGTCTTCTTGGAGAGCGCGTCGGAAAAGGTCTTCCGCCTGTTGGGACTGTTCGAGGCAATCCAGACGAACGACCCCTGCCTCCTCCAACAGGTCGGCTCTCAGCGAGCCTTCGACGAAGGGCGCGAGCCGCTCGCACGCTTGAGCCACGAGCGGCCATTGTCCCGCCTGGCGGGCGGCGCCTCGGAGAGTTTCCCACAGGGCGAGATCATCGGGCCGCTCATCGACTGCATTGCTCAACAGCACGACGGCCTCGGCTCCTCGGTCGGCTTCGACGAGCGCGCGGCAATGCGCCGCATCGAGCGAACCACGTCCAAGGGCTTCGCTGTGTTGCAGCTTTCGTTCGAGGGCACCTGCGCGGAGCTCCGCGTCGTCACCGGGTGCGAGGGCTTCGTCGATCGCGATCGCAGCGTCGGGATGGAGCTCCGACAGGCCTTCGGCCTCTTGGGCAAGCATGAAGAGCTCATCGACCGCCTCGGCTCCGCAGCTGATGCGGGTGGCGCGTAGGCCCTGCAGGAGTGCCCCGGCCCGCAAACTCTCGTTGGGCGCCAGTGCAGCGAGCTCGAGCCAGGCATCACCAGCGGAGGAACCCTCTCCACTGAGAGAGGCGCGCAGCGTTCCATAAGCAGCAGCGAATCCGCTACCGGCGTCTTCAGGGGCGTTCGCTTCCGCAAGGGCCTCTTCCGCAGCCGACCGTTGATCGTCGGTCGTGCGTTGGGTGGACATCGACAGCAAGGCGACGGCGGCGGCAAGCTTCGTGGCTGGGTGCTCGAGTGCTCGCGCATAGGCCTCGCTCGCTTCCTCCGTGCTAGGGCCGAGCGCATCGCCTCGAAGCAATGCGTAGAGCTCTCGGACACCTCCACCGACCGGACACTCGGCGAGGTGTGCATACGCTCGTAGCATCGCGTGCGCGTCGTCCTGCAGGCGCGCAACGTCGAGCAGCGAGAGGGCGGCAGAGAGCGAGCCGGGCGCTTCCAACAATGCCTGCTCGTACGCGTGTCGGGCGGCGGTCAGATTTCCGCCCCGCTCGGCGGTTGCTCCTGCCAAGAGAAGCGACAGCTCTCCAAGCGCGGCGCTCGACTCATCACGGGACCGCTCGCGCGCCAAAGACACGACTTCTTCTGGCCGGCCTCCTTCACGCAAGACACCGTCCAGCAAAGACACGATGTATCGGTCGTCGGGAGCAGCGCGCAACGCCTGCCGGAGCACGCGCTCAGCAGCGTCCCAGTCCCGGTTCCGCGCGTACGCCTGCCCTGACGCGCATAGGTGTCCCAGCTGCGTGTCTCCCGTGGTCAGGGTGGCGAGCATGTCATGAGCCTGGGCCAGCAAGCCGGCATTGCCTGCCCACGCCGCGTGGGCGCGAGCAACGTGTGGCGCCCAACGGCGGTTGTTCGCGTCCTTGCTGCTGTCGCGCAAGAGCAGCTGCGCTTCCTGACTCGCCCCCAATGCGTTTTGGGCGACGTCGTATTGGGTGAATGCGAGCATCGCCCGTTCGGCGGGTTCGATGTCGCATTGCATCAGCTCGTTACAGCGCTCGAGAATCACCTCGTGCTGCTTCGCGCCGAGCGCCGCGCCCAGGGCTTCGCGCAGAATCTGCTCTTTCGAGGTAGTCGCAGCGGCGGCGGCGTCACTATAGAGTGCCTGCGCCTGGCCCGAGGTCGCCGGGCTCGCAGCCATCAGCTGCGCGGCATGCCACGAAGCTCGTTCGCGCGCCTCGCCCTGCACGCCTTCCGCCTGTGCACGGAACAGCTCCGCTCGCTCCGCGTGGGCCTCGCTACGAATCAGGGCGACGTCCCGTGCCGCCTCGGCGTAGTTGGAATCTGGATACCGTGCCGCCGCGGCCTGAAGCATCTCCGCGGCCTTCTCGGAGTCTTCGTTCGATAGTGCGCGCCGTATCTCGTGCGCGACGAATGCCGGATCGTCCGGCGCAAGGGTCAGAAACCATTCACGCGTCTCCCCCAAAGTCGCCGCATCGCCACGGCACTCCTCGATGAGCAAGGCCTGCAATCGGGTCGCCCGCGCGTCTGGGAATAGGCGCAGCGCCGAGCCGATGTACTTCGCTGCCGCATCTGTATCTTCGAGCTGTGTTGCGCTACAGGCCGCAGCGTCTTGCCACAACAACGCCGCCATGGGGAGACGTTCCTCCTCGGGGACCGAAAGGTTCAGCGGGTCCGCAGGCTCATCGCTTTGCTCAGCTCCCTCGAGGAGGCGTGCCATCGACGTTGCCGCGCGAACGAACACATCCCAACGCCCGTGGTCTCTAGCGGTTCGAAGCTGGAGCGACCTAGCCTGCCAGACGAGCGCGTCGGATTCGCATGCGCGCTCGAGTGCATCGATCGCTTCGTCTGGTTGTCCCGCGTCGATTTCGCCCAAGGCCACGTCGAGCCACAAGGCGGCTTGCAGCACTGGGTCGGCGGCGTGCTCGGCCTGGGTACGCACGGCATCTCGCACCGCCTCGTCGTCGCCGCGCATTTCGGCACGCCACTCGAGGATTACGGCCGGCACCGCGGGCTCTGGGGAACGTGCGATCGCTTCTCGGAGAAGCGACGCCCAATCTTCGGAGTGAACGGCCAAGTCGACGAGCGCGGCGGCACTGACCGCAGGGCTTCGTGCCGCCGCTACGTGCTCCGACCGCAGCGCGGCTAGGTCGTGTTGGTTCGGAGCGCGTTCGGCGACGCGCAGTTGAGCGATCACCGCCGGCTGGAAACCCGGCGCGACCGCGTGTGCCTGCCCGTAGTGATCGAACGCCTCCGAAACCCGCTCGAGCTCGTGCTCGTAGAGCGCGCCCACTTGGTAGAGGATCGCCGCCTGGATCGTCGGCTCGGTCTCCGCGTCGAGCTCGCGGCGCAGGTTTGCGATGCGGAGCTCGACCAAGTCGTGCTTGCGCGTCGCCCCTGTTGGGCTCGGTGGCGGCTTCCCCATCATTGGCCGCCTCCGTTCAAGCGAGTGTCCAACCGCCGTCGATGACCATGACATCCCCCGTCAGGTAGTCCGATTCGTCCGAAGCCAAGAAGACCGCGCCCCCTGCGATGTCTTGCGGCTGACCGATCCGCCCCGCCGCGGTTCGATCGACGATGGTTTTTCGAATCGAGGCATTGTCGACTAGCACCTGGGCGAACTTGGTTTCGATCAACCCCGGCGCGATCGCGTTGACGCGAATGCCCGCTGCGCCGAGCTCCATGGCCAGCGTCCTCGTCATCGAGATCACCGCGGCTTTGGTCATGGCGTAGACGCCCTGCATCGGCGCCGCCATTTGCCCGACGACGCTCGCGATGTTCACGACCGACCCTTTCGCTTTGCGCTGCTGTAGGTGACCCGCGACCAGTTGGATCATGCCGAAGTAGCCCTTGACGTTGACCTCGAAGGTCTTGTCCCACGCACGTTCATCGATGGTGAGCATCGGACCAAAGTGCGGGTTGGTCGCGGCGTTGTTGACTAGGATGTCGACTTTGCCGTAGGCCTTCAGCGCTTCGTCGAGCATGGCTTGCCGCTGGTCGGAGTGGCCGACGTGACAGGCGATCGGCATCGCCTCGCCTCCGTTGCCGCGGATCTCGTCAGCGACCCCTTGGAGACCGTCGATCTTTCGCGAGACGAGAACGACTTTGGCTCCCTCTTCGGCCATGTGGGCCGCGATGGCAGCGCCGATTCCCCGACTTGCCCCAGTGACGATCGCGACCTTGTCGCGTAGGCGCTCACCCATGCTTTCCCCTCCTCTAGTTTGACACGTATAGCGCTCCGCGGGGTGGTTTTGCCAGCGCGATCTGCATGGGGCTTGCGCACCTCGGGTCCTGAGCAAGACTGGGCCGTTCCTCGTTTCGCCGAAGAGGTCGTCCTGACGCTGTTCTATGCCATTGCCGCGGTCATCGTGGGTTTCGTCGCCGTGGTCTGGGGAGCGGATCGTTTCGTGTACGGGGCGGCCGGGCTTGCGGGCAATCTGGGGGTCAACCGCCTCGTCATCGGGCTGACGATCGTCGCGTTCGGCACCTCGGCGCCCGAGATGTTGGTCTCCGGTATGGCCGCGGCGGCTGGCAGCCCCGCAATGGGTATCGGAAATGCCATCGGCTCGAACATCACCAACGTGACACTTGTTCTCGGCGCTGCCGCGGTCGTTCATCCATTGAGCATCCACTCGCGTCTGCTCGTCCGAGAGATCCCGGTCCTCTTCCTGATCATGGCGATCGCCTGGGCCTTCCTTTGGGATGAGGAGTTGAGCCGGGTCGAAGGTTTTGTCTTGTTGACCGGGTTGTTCGTGCTGGTCGCTTGGATAAGCACGCAGGGCCGCAAGGAGCTCGCAGCGGATCCGGCCCTGCCAGCCGGTGGGCCGGGGGGCGACGACATTCCCGATTCGTTGCCGGCTCCGAAGGCGATCGCCTTGTTCTCGGTCGGCTTGATCTTTCTGCTGGTGGGCTCTCGGGTGCTGGTCTGGGGTGGGGTGGGCATCGCGCGCGACCTCGGCGTCAGCGAGCTCGTCGTGGGGCTGACGCTGGTGGCTCTCGGAACGAGCCTCCCGGAGCTTGCCGCTTCGGTTGCCGCGGCGCGCCGCGACGAGCAGGACATCGCGATCGGCAACGTCGTGGGGTCCAACATGTTCAACCTGCTCGGCGTGCTCGGGCTGCCCGGCATCATCGCGCCCGGAACCGTGGATCGCTCCGTCATCGTCCGGGACTTCCCCATCATGTTGGGTGTGACCTTGCTGCTTCTCATGATGGCGCTGAACAAGGGGAGCTCCATCGGCCGAAAACAGGGCATCGCCCTCATCCTCGTCTTCATCGGCTATTTCGTGATGTTGTTCCTGGAGCCGTCGTTGCTCGCTTTGCCCTAGGCGCTCCGCGTCCACACGAGGGTCATGTTGTTGGCCGGCATGTCGACCCGTTCCTGAAGCGTGAAACCCGTTCGGCCTCCGAGCTCCGTCAGCTCGTCGATATCGCGAACGCCCCAACGTGCGTTGCGGGATCGAAGGCTCTCGTCGAATGCGGAATTGCTTGGCGCAGTATGCTCGCCATGAAGCCGATACGGTCCGTAGGTGATCAGGTGCGAGCCTCCGGTCAGCAGCCCGCTCGCCCCGCGAAACAGCGCTTCGGTCGTTTCCCACGGTGAGATATGGATCATGTTGATGCACATCAAGGCGTCAGCTGTCGTGACAGGCCAATCGGGCCACCGTACGTCCAGCTCGAGGGGAGGCAAGAGGTTGTCGCGAGCCGCTTCGTCGACCCACGCTTCGATGCTTCGGAGGGCGTCCGAGGATGTGTCGGTTGGCCGCCATTGGAGCCTAGGCAGGTGCTGGGAAAAGAAGAGCACGTGCTGTCCGGTTCCGCTCGCCACCTCGAGAACGAGCCCCTTTGGAGGTAGCACCCGCCGCAGGACGTCGAGGATCGGTTGCCGGTTGCGCTCGGCGGCAGGTGCGAAACCCTTTGCCATGGCGTTCGCATAGCTCATAACTTCCCGTCATCGAACCGAATCGCGGCGATTGGAGGGGAAGGGCGGGCTGGTGGCTCGTCGTCGTGGCCTGTTTTGCGGCGCCCTGGCTGACGCGCGGGTTACTGTTGTACGAGAAGCGGCTGGCTCTCGCTCCCATCGACGTACGAGGGGCCTTCGCCGACGCTTCGGTCGCGCTGCTGGCGGTCGGCATGGCGGGCCTCCTTCTTTCGATTCGCCGCTACTGGGGCCGAGTGCTCGCGTTGGGGGCTGTGGTGTCGCTCGTCTGGGTGAGCTTTGCGATGTACGAGTTCATCTCGGTCTTCGATTCGCTCTACGCCTTCAGCCATGTTGGCTTCCTCGCTGATTCGACATTTGCCGGTGGCTCGATTCGCCACATGCAACATCCGCTGGTGCTCTTCTTGGTGACCGCCCTCGCAGTCGCGGGTGCGGTGTGGGCGCGCGCCCCGCACAAGCTTTGGTGGCGATGGTGGGGCGCGGCGTTTGCGTCGTGCGCTTTCGCGCAGCTGGTCATCCCAACGTCGCACGATTGGGACGAGTGGCGCCAGCGTCATGCGATTCAGGCCCATCTGTCGATTCTTGCGGTTTCGGCAGGTGTGGGCTCGCCGACGGTCAGCGCCGACGTGCGCGACGTATTCCGGAGCAACTTGAATGGCCAGCGATGGGTCGGGCCGCTCGCCGATCGACCGAACGTCCTCCTCATCATGGTCGAGGCAGCTTCCGGCGGGCACCTTCCTTCGGTTGCAGCTTCGCAGGGGGTGCAGAGCGAAATCGCGATGCCCAAGCTGGATGCTCTCGCTCAACGCCACATTCTGTTCACGAGGGTGATCTCGCACCAGCGGCAGACCAACCGCGGGGAGTACGGCATCCTGTGCGGGGACTACCCGAAGCTTCTTACCGATCAATCCAAGATGACCGAGCAGGTCTATGGGGCCGCTCGCCGCTGCCTCCCCGAGGTTCTACGACAGGCTGGGTACGCCACGGCCTACATCCAATCCGCGCCACTCGGCTTCATGTTGAAGGACCAGTTCATGAAGAAGGCTGGCTTCGAGGAGCTCATTGGAGACCCCTGGTTCGAGCGGAGCTATGCGCGCACCGATTGGGGTGTCGACGACAAGGCATTCTTCGAGCAATCGCTTGGGCGGGTCGCCGAGCTCCACGGCGCGGAGCGGCCGTTCTTCGCGACGTTGTTGACGGTGGGGACGCACCACCCGTTCACTTTTCCGGAATCCGCAACGGTAAACGGAGCAACAAGCCGGGCAGAGCGCGCCTTTCGGTGGGCCGACGACGCTCTGGCCGAGTTTCTCACGCAGCTGGAGCTGCGCGGGGTGCTTCGCGACACGGTCGTGATCATCACCTCCGACGAGTCGGCGGGGCTGGCCAAGGCTGCAAGCGCGACACAAAGACTGCTTTCGCAGAGTTGGTCATTCGTCGTCGTCATGTTGCCTGAGCCGCAGGCGAAACGGATCGATACGCTCTACGCGCATGTCGACACGGCCCTCTCGGTGGCGGATTTGCTCGGAATGCAACGGCAAGCGAAACGCTTTGTCGGACGCAGCTGGTTCCGCGAATACCGGACCCCACGTCGACTCTTTGCGGGGAATACTTACGCGCGAAGTGTGATGATGTGGGGGCCCTCGGGCAGTGCGGTCGTTTGCAGTGAATCGTTTCGCAACTGCACGCGATCTACTCCGGTTGACGATCTGGTTTTCGGGCCGAAGCGGCTGAGCGAGCCCGCATCACCTCGCGAGCAGCGGTTGGTGGCTGAGGTCGCCCGGCTGACGCGTTCGGGTCGCGCAGACATGACACGTGCTGGGACGATCGACTTGTTGACCGAGGAGCTCGTCTCCGTGCCCGCGGCCGAGGGAAAGAAGCTTCTGGTCGGCGGACAGTATCTCCGCGTTCCTGGCGGCGCGACCCTGCGCGTGGACTTGGACCTCGAGGCCGACGGCCACCAAGTTACCGTCGACTTCCATCAAAATGTCTTTCTCGACGGGCATGAGAGGTTCGCTCGGAAGGGTTTTCGGCTTCGAGATGGGGAGCGCTGGCGCTTGAGCTACGAGATCGGGGTGCCGCATGACGCGAGCCAGCTGGTGGTTCAGTTGTACGCGACGACCGTCGAAGGCGATGCTGCGTCAGTCCGGTTCCACGATGCGCGGCTTTCGATGTCGGTCGGGCCGCGCGCTTCCTCGACTACCGTCGTCATTCGGGACGAGGTGTCGCCAGTCGATCGTCGGTGAGCTGAAGCCGGCACTGGATCCGCCGAAGCTGCTCCTGCTCCCACCGCTCGAGCTCGCGCCGAAGGACCGCGCTGGCTTCGCTCGAAACCCCTCGACTGAACCGCTCGTTGGGATCGGCTTCGCGGTCGTAAAACAGCGTCGTGTTGGCGCCGCGATGGTGAATCAAGCGACTACGATCGCCGGTCACCGCGCTCTTGGGCTCGTATCCCTTGCTTGCGACGCGAATGCTGCGGAGCCTGGCGCGAATCGTTGCGTCATCGAGGGCGGGGAGCCGCAAACTATCGAAGAGCTCCTGGCCACGCACCGGGAACGCCTCGGAAAAGGAAAGCCGGTTCGATAGGTTAGCGTCGAGTGTGAAGAGGCTCTGCGCAAGGATGTCCGAAGGCACGGGCAAGCCCAAGAAGTGTAGGACGGTCGGTCCGACGTCGGCGAGGCTGACGCCAACACGCGCCTCGGCCGCAGAAAGCTCCGCGTGCCGGAGCACGAGTGGGACGTCGACCATCCAAGAGTTCAAATACACGTGATGTCCCCAGTAGGACTTCTCGCCCAACGCCTCTCCATGGTCCGAAAAGAAAACGATCAGCGTGTCATCGAGCCACCCGTGTTCTTCGAGGTATCGCATCAAGCGGCCGAGCTCCCGGTCGAAGAAGGCCACTTCGCCGAGGTAGGCGTTCTTCTTGCCCTTGCCGAAGGGAAATGCGCGTTGGGGTTGGTAGGGATCGTGCGGGGAGTAGTAGTGGATCCACGCCATCACCGAGGCGTCGTCGTCTCGCGCGGCTTGGAGACGGGCAAGGAGAGCGTCGGTGGCGGCGGTGTCGCTAGGCGCGAACGCGATGTCGACACCCGGTGCGAGGAACTGCTCGACGATCGGAAGGTGAAACCACTCGACGTCAGGCAAGACGGCGAACTGCCGGTCCACACGAGCCCGGGAGCGCGTGAAGATCGTGTCCGGCAGCGATGGGGAGACGTAGAGCTCCGCCGGGCTCAAGCCCGTGAAGGCGCTGCCCACCGCAAACAGAGTTGCCGGATAGGTCGATGTAGCATTGGTGAAGGAGACGCCGGCTTTGGCGAGGCGCGACAGTGCAGGGGTGACTGGGCGACCATGAACTTGACTGCCCATGACATCTTTTCGCAGGGCATCGACCGTGACGATGACCACGCTGCGGCGAGCATCAGGCTCGATCCCGATCGGGGACTCCTCGATGATGGTTTTGGGCTCTGGGCACCTCTGCCCGGTCGGAGACCAGGTCTGCTCCGCACCGATATGAGGGAGCACGTAGAGAGTCGCCAACGCGCCGGCTCGGCTGTGGGCGATCACTTCGCGCTGCCCGGTCGTGACCAGGGCGGGATCAAAGCGCGCGCCGACTCCGAAGAGCACGCATGCGGTGGCAGCGAGAACCACCGGCCGGCGCGCAGATCCGCGAACGAGCAGGTATACCGTCGCGCCGCAGAGAACACCCGCTGGGAAAACCAGCTGTGCCATCGAATAGTCGTACGCTCGATGGCGCACCATGGTGGCGATCAGCAGTCCGACGGCAACCACGCTGAGCGAGACCCAAGCCGCAAGCCGTAGTCCGCGTTCGCTGCGGGCTCCGAGGATCAGCCACAACCAGCCTCCGGCTCCGAGCAAGCCAAGCACTGAAACCATCCCGACCCGGGCCGCTTGGCGTTGTGGGTGAAGCATCCAGTGCGGCCCTGAAAGCATGAAGTCGGTGTGCTCCCAGGCGATGGCCACCACGAACATGATCACGGCTGCCGTGAATGCAGCGCCCGCCGCTCTCGATGCGCCTGCAACTCGGGACGCGGCCCCCAACACCAGCGTGGTTGGAATCGATCCGATGAGCGCGAGCCACGACAGTTGTCCGAGTAGCGCAATCGAGATCGGGTCTTTCGGAAGCAGACCTACGAGCAAGAAAGAGGCGCATCCTAGATATGCCGAGGCCCACAAGGTCAGCATTGGAGCGAGCGACTTACCGTGCATCGAGCTCAGCCACTTTTTGGTTGAGGGATTGTTCGACGGCGATGCGCCGCGTGGCTCTCATAGGAGGTTCGAAGGCACTGTGAAAGAGCCACCAACGGGCGCTGCTTGCAAGCGGCCCGAGGCCCCACGCCTCGATGTCGCGAGCCTCGCGCCGCAGGTCGACCATGAAGTAGTCACCAAATTGCCGGTAGGGATGGCGCGACGCGAATGACGCGCGCTCCTCTTCGGGAAACCCGTCGACCGCCGCCACGAAGACCCATTGCGTCGCCCCCTCTTTGTTTGGAATCTCGATGCGCGGGTTTTGCGACCAACGATGGGTCACGCGATCGAGAGTGATGTCGAATCGGGGCTCCAGTTGACGCGACTTGAGGCTCGTGTGGAGCTGGACGCCGGTGTCCCTGTCGGTCCACGCCTTGATGCGTTCGGCAAAGCGAAGCTCTGGTCTCCCTGAGTCGTAGGTGTCCATTGCGCCGCGGACCGGTGTGAAGAACCACATTGAGCCGCCGACGTAGCGCCCCTCGGGAACGATTTGAACGACGCGGATCATCAACGGGATCAGAAGCAGGAGCACTGCAAGGCTTGCTGCAACGCCCGCCCGCTCGCGAATCCACCGGGCGGCCGCAAAGAGCGACACCGTGACCGCGATAGCCACAGCCGGAAGCATCGGCCACGCCCAGTACGAATGGACGATCGCGCTCCAACGGAAGGTCCAGTAGTGGATCAAGCCGGCTACCAAAAACGCGACGGGGACCAAGTCGCGCACCTGCGCCGTCCCCCGGGCCACCCGAACGATCCAAACCCCAACCCAAGCCGCGCAAAGCCCAAGAACCGGCACCGTAAACATCAGCTCAGGGACAACCAGCAAGTGCGTCCGAAACCGCGCCCAAGAAAGTGCTCGCCGCGCATTGAACGTCCCCGTCAACTCATCGAGATTCCCAGTAGCCACCTCCACCAACAAGAAGTGCCCCACAAACAACAAGAACACCCACAGGCAGAACACTCCGAGCTTCGAGAAGTTTCTGCCTTTTTCTCTCAGGAGTGTGGTGGTCCAGTGGAGGGCTATGCAGGCGGCCACGTAGTAAGCCGGCCAGTCCCAGGTGGCGGCGATGGCGAAGGTGGTGAGGAAGAGGATGAATTGGGGCCAGGGCCATGGTGTGTCGCGGGGGCGTTGGATGTAGAGGTAGAGGGTGAGTAGGGACCAGAAGATGAAGCCGGCCGAGTGGTTGGCCATGTTGGTGTAGATCGCGTTGATCGGGAGGGCGACGTAGATCGCCGACGCGGCGAGGGCGTGCGCGTCGTCCCACAGGCGTCTTACGACGGCGAACAGCATGCAGAGAGCTGCGACGCTCCAAAAGCCAGCGACGAGCCGGATCGACACCTCCCGGTCGCCGAAGAGCTTCACGCTGACGACGTTGTGGAGGTGTAGAGCGAGTGGGGCGTGTGTGTAGAGTTGCTCCGGCTTCGGGGGGACGTTGGCGGTATCGTATTGAAGCGGGAACAGTACGTCCCACCGCAAGGTGTTGCGCGCTGCGTTGTGATACGCTGAGCCGTTCCAACCGTTGTGGCCGCGCGTCCATTGGTCCGCGACGCCCCACACCGCCAAGAACACCTGCAGCGCGAGCACCATGGCAAAGGCAATGCGAGCCGGCCTCCGCATGCCGCCGTCGCGATCAGGGCCCATCGCGAGGCAGTATGGCCGCTGAGGCAGCGCCCGTCAGCTTTCGAGAAGCCGGCGCGCGACGACGTGCGCTTGGATCTCGTTGGCGCCTTCGAAGAGGCTGAGGACTCGCGCATCCACCAGCAGGCGGGATGCGGTGTACTCCTCCGCGTATCCATTTCCGCCGTGGATCTGGACGTTGGCATCCGCAGCTTCCCATGCAGATCGGGTGGCCAAGAGCTTCGCCATCCCTGCTTCGAGGTCGCAGCGCTTCTCCTGGTCCTTTTCGCGGGCGCTGAAATACGTCATCTGCCGGGCAGCTTGGATGCGGACGATCATGCGGCCGATCTTGCGAGCGACGCGAGGGAACTGAAAGATCGGTCCGCCGAATTGCTCGCGTTCGGTCGCGTAGAGGATTGCGTCCTCCAAGGCCGCTTGCGCCACCCCCACGCCACGCGCGGCGGTTTGGATCCGCGCTGCCTCGAAGGTGCGCATGAGCTGCTTGAAGCCTGCGCCTTCCTCACCGCCTAGCAGCGCGTTCGCCGGGAGCTTGAAGTCTTCGAAGCTGAGCTCGTATTCCCCCATGCCTCGGTAGCCGAGCACCTTGATCTCGGTCCCGGTCAGTCCGTCGTCGACGAACTCCGTTTCGCCCTCGTCACGACTTCGGCGCGTCTTCTCGGCGAGGAACATCGATAGGCCGCGATACCCGGGTTTGCTCGTGTCGGTTCGAGCGAGGACGGTCATCAGGTCGGCGCGGGCGGCATGGGTGATCCACGTTTTCTGCCCGTTGAGAACGTAGCTGCCGTCATCTTGCTTCACCGCGCGCGTTCCGAGGTGGGCGAGGTCCGAACCGATGTTGGGCTCGGTAAAGACCGCGGTGGAAAGCACCTCGCCCGCAGCGAGCCTCGGGAGCCAGTTCTTCTTCTGTTCCTCGGTGCCGCCTCCGATGATCAGCTCTGCGGCGATTTCCGAGCGCGTGCCGAGCGAGCCCACACCGATGTACCCGCGCGAGAGCTCCTCGGTGACGACGCACATCGCGACCTTACTCATGCCGAGACCGTCGTACTCCTCGGGGATCGTGAGCCCGAATACGCCGAGCTCGCTCATCTGGTCGACGATGTCCATCGGGATCAAGGCGTCGTTGCGATGGATCTCTTGTGCCTGGGGAATCACCTCGGCGTCGACGAACTTCGAGAACTGTGACCGGATCTCATCGAGCATCTCATCGTCGAACCCAGGGTTTGGGAACCCATGGTCCCGCGCGTGCGTGGCGAGCTCTAGGTACACCTGGCCGCTCGCATGTTCATTGGAAAACGCGACGACTTCTGGCTGAAGAACGGTCTCGCGCAGATCGCCCTCGGTGATGCCGAGCTCCCCGAGGCCGATATTCTCGCATGCGCCGAGGTCGACGCCGCCCACGATCGACCGCGCAACCTCGCCAACGTAGGCGCGGGCGACTTTGCGCTCGTAGTCGCCCCCTACACGCTCGGCCCATGCGGCCATCTGCCGGCACGCTTCGAGCTCCGTTGCCAAGTACGCCACCGCGTGCGCAGCGAGCTGGTTCGCGTTGAGCTTCTTGGCGCTGATTCGATCACCCTCGAAGACGAGGGCCTTTACGTTGTCGTGCGCGCGCTGATAGAGGCCGTCGATCGCTTCGATGACTTGCTGCATGACTGCTCCTAACCGTTGGCGATCGCCGCGCGGGTTTCTTCGAGGTTCTTCAACCCGGGCCGGGGCGCGCCGACCAAACACGCGACGGTGCCGTGAAGCTTGTTTTCGTACATGAGCTGATGGGCCTCGGGGATCTGTTCCCAGGTGAAGAGGCGCGTCATGACGGGCTTGACCTTCCCCTGGATCATCAAGCGATTGGCGCGGCTCGCCGAATCGGCGTCCGCGAAGTGCGAACCGATGATCCTCTTCTGGCGCATCCACAAATGACGCACGTCGAAGTTCAAGTCGTAGCCGGTGGTCGCGCCACAAATCACGATGCGCCCAAACTTCGACGCCAAGAACACGCTTGCCGGGAAAGTCGCCTTGCCCACGTGCTCGAAGACGACGTCTGGCCCCTTGCGCTCTCCGAGGATCTCCCAGATGCGCTTGCCAAAACCCTTGAGATCAGCGCTGTGCGCCTTCTGCTCGTCGGGCGTCATGTTGTCCTTGTACTGAAGCGCGGGGAACTCCTTGCGGTTGATGAACCCGTGCGCGCCGAGCTGCATGACGAGCTCGGCCTTGTCGTCGCTCGAAACCACCGCAATGGCGCGCGCGCCCATGACGTTGCAGAGCTGCACGGCGAACACGCCCAACCCGCCGCCAGCGCCCCAAACCAACACGTCCTCGCCGGGTTCGACTTCAGCGCGGTCGACCAGCATGCGGTGTGCCGTGTAATAGGTGAGGCCGTAGCTCGCAGCTTCTTCCCAGCTGAGTTGCGGTGGTTTTGGAAGCACTTGCTGCCCCTGCACCTTGGTGAACTGCGCGAACGAGCCGTCGGGCGTCTCGTATCCCCAGATGGTCTGCAGGTCGTTGGTGCCCGGGTTCACGAGATGGTTGCAGTGCAACACTACTTCGTCACCGATTTTGTGATCATGGACACCCGGGCCGACTGCCCACACCACGCCCGACGCGTCCGAGCCCGCGATGTGGTAGTCGAGGCCGTGCCCCTTGAGCACGTTGACCGGCTCGCCGAGCCCAGCCCAGATGCCGTTGAAGTTGACGCCGGCGGCCATGACCTGCACCAAGACCTCCCCGGGACCGAGCTCCCAAACCTGCGCTTCTTCGAGTTGGAAGGATTGCTTGGGCTCGCCGAACCGTTCGGGACGGATCACATAGGCGTGCATCTTTTCCGGCACCGCGCCTAGCTCTGGGACTTGACCAACGGGTACGATATCTGGACGTTCACTCATGTCTTCCTCATGGAGTCTTGCCGAGCGCTGCTACATACTCTCGGCTCAAGCGTTCGCAAAGGCTCAACGGCGTTTCACCGCCATCGAGGTCTCGTTCGGCGCGGGCTGTGAGATTCCGATGACCCCCTAGGGTCGAAACCCCGTGCTCGCCATGCTTGCGGCCGAAAAGGTCGAGGGCCCATTGGACCTCACCCTGTTTGCGACGTGCCGCCAGCGTCGTTTCGAGGTGCTGCCGGTGTTCATCTAGAGCGTCGATCAGCTCGTCGATTCCGGTGCCTTTCGTGGCGCTTGTCGCGATGATCGGGGTGTCCCACTCCGCGTCTTGTCCGCCCGTGGCGCCGGCGGCATGGGCGGTGCGAAGGGCGCCCCGAAGATCGGCGACCGCGCGTTGTGCCAGCTCGTCGTGATCGGCCTTGTTCACGACCAGAATGTCTGGGATCTCCATAATCCCAGCCTTCAAGAACTGAAGCACATCACCGCTTCCCGGCTGGATCACGAGCACGACCGTGTCTGCGACGTGGACGATGTCGATCTCGGACTGGCCAACCCCGGTCGTTTCGATGACGACCATGTCGTAGGCGGCTGCCAACACGCGAACGGCGGAGTTGGCTGCATATGCCAGGCCGCCAACTTCGCCCGCTGTCGCGAGCGAGCGTACGAACAACCCGGCGTCGGACGGATCGAAGCTCATCCGGGCGCGGTCACCGAGCAACGAGCCACCCGACCGTATGCTCGACGGATCGACGGCGACGACCCCAACCGTTCGGCCGCGGCCTCGAACAGCGCGTGCAAGTGCCGAGGTCAAGGTGCTCTTGCCGACTCCGGGCGGGCCTGTGAGCCCTACGCGATGCCCCCCGGCCGCTTTGGGCGCGTTCCTGAGCGCGGTCAGAAGCTCCGTGACGCGAGTGTGGGCTTCGGGTCGTCGATCCTCGACGAGATTCAAGGCGCGGGAGACCGCCGCCTTGTCAGCGGACATCACACCCCGTGCGTCATCGGCTAAATCACTCGGCGGCATGCTGGCTGTCTACCAGGTCGATCAAATCGCTCATGATGTGGTCGAGCTCGAAGTCCTTCGGTGTGTAGACCGCGGCGATGCCCTGGCGACGAAGCGACTCCGCGTCGGCGTCGGGAATGATGCCACCGACGACCACCGGCACGTCGCCGAGCCCCGCATCGCGAAGCCGCTGCGCCACCTCTGGCACGAGCGCGAGATGGGAGCCGCTGAGGATGCTCAAGCCGATGAGGTGAACACCTTCCTCGAGCGCGGACGCGACGATTTGCTCCGGGGAGACGCGAATCCCTTCGTAGACGACGTCAAAGCCCACGTCGCGCGCCTTGATGGCGATCTGCTCGGCGCCGTTCGAGTGACCGTCAAGGCCGGGCTTGCCGACCAACAGCTTTGCGCGCCGTCCCATGCGAGCTTCGAGGTCGCTGAGTCGGCCGCGCAGCCGATCGATGGTCTCCGCGGTCGCGCCGGACCCGGAGGTCTTCACGGTGGCGCCCGCCACCCCCGTCGGTGCGCGGTACTCGCCCCAGACGCCGCGTAGCGTGTTCGCCCACTCTCCAGTCGTGACGCCCGCGTGCGCTGCGACGATTGACGCCGCCATCACGTTCTCGTCGGTCTTGGCAACGCGCTCGAGCTCCGCCAGCGCCTTCTCTACAGCGCCGTTGTCCCGCTCTTCTTTCCAGCGAGCAAGCGCCGCGCGCTGATCCGCATCGACCTGCGGGTCGACCGTGAGGATCGCCTCGTCGAGATTTTCGGTCAGGGGGGACGAAGCGCCTTCGACGTACTTGTTGACGCCAACGACGACCTGGTCGCCGGTCTCAATCGCGCGAAGCCGCGCTGCATTCGACTCGACGAGCCTCTGTTTGATGTAGCCGCTCTCGACCGCATCCACAGCGCCGCCGCGCTTCAGCACCTCTTGCACTTCGGCCCACGCGGAATCGACGAGGTGCTGCGTCTGCGCTTCGACGACCTCACTTCCCTTGAACAAGTCGGCGTACTCGAGAAGATCGCTCTCGTAGGCAAGAATCTGTTGAGCGCGCAGTGACCACTGCTGGTCCCATGGCCGCGGAAGTCCGAGGGCCTCGTTCCACGCGGGAAGTTGAATTGCGCGGGCGCGGGCGTCCTTGCTGAGGGTCACCGCTAGCATTTCGAGGACGATTCGAATCATATTGTTCTCGGGCTGCTGCTCTGTGAGACCGAGGGAATTCACCTGTACCCCGTAACGAAAGCGCCTCTGCTTTGGATCCGTGACGCCGTAGCGTTCTTGCGTGACGCGGTCCCAAAGCTCGACGAACGCGCGCATCTTGCAGAGCTCTTCGACGAAACGAATGCCGGCGTTCACGAAGAAGCTCATGCGTCCGACCACCTTGCCGAACTCGTTCTCGGGCACCCGGCCCGTCGCCTTCACTGCATCGAGCACGCCGATCGCGGTGACCAGCGCATAGGCGAGCTCTTGCGTCGGCGTCGCGCCGGCTTCCTGCAAGTGGTAGCTGCAGATGTTGATCGGGTTCCACTTGGGAACCTCGCTGACGGTGTAGGTGATCAAGTCGGTGATCAGCCGCATCGACGCCGCGGGCGGAAAGATGTGCGTGCCGCGCGACAGGTACTCTTTGATGATGTCGTTTTGCGTCGTGCCACGAAGGACGCTGTGATCGACCCCCTGATCCTCGGCCACCGCCACGTACAACGACAACAACCACACCGCGGTCGCGTTGATCGTCATCGACGTATTCATTTGATCGAGGGGCAGGCCGTCGAAGAGGGCGCGCATGTCGCCGATGTGCGAAACCGGCACGCCGACCTTGCCGACCTCGCCGCGGGCGAGGGGATCATCGGCGTCGTATCCAGTCTGGGTGGGTAGATCGAACGCGACGCTGAGACCGGTCTGACCCTTCGCCAGGTTGGTTCGATACAGCTCGTTCGACGCGGCCGCCGTGCTGTGGCCCGAGTAGGTACGCATGATCCACGGTTTGTCGCGCTCCCGCTTGCCGTACTCCGCCATCCGCCGGTCCTTCCTCTGCGATTCGCCCGAGGGGGCAGAAGCCTACCTCGTTTTTCGCTGTGCTTGCGTTTCGGGCCCTACTGACCGTTGCGGTGCTCTTTACAGCTTCACACGGTCGAGCCCAGTCTCTATTGGATTATCATACGGCCGATGGGGGTCAAGTAGCGGGGAAATGCTGATTTTTGCGGGCTCTTGGCCCTGGTGGATCTTGTAAATTTACGGTAAACGGCTCCGATGGCGGAAACGAACGCCGCGATGGGGCAGCGCCTGCGAGAGCTTCGGCTGCGCCGAGGCCTGCAGCAAAGTGAAGTCGCGCGCCGGCTCAAGATCTCGCCCGCGTACTTGAGCCTCATCGAGAAGGGCAAGCGGGTCGTCCAGCTGCCGCTCTTGTTTCAAGCCCTCGAGCTCTACGGCGTTCCGGTCGAAGACTTCATGGCGAGCCTCGGCGAGCGTCGCGTCGATGATGGCCTCGCGCGGCTCCTCGATGAGCCCCTGTTGCGTTCGCTCAACCTCAGCGAGGAGGACCTCGCCAGCATCAGCGCCGAGCCCCGCATGGTGGCCACCATCACCGCGCTCTTCAATCTCTACAAGAACACCCGCAGTCAGCTCGACCACGTGACCGCAAGCATTGCGAAGCGAGAGCGGCAGGCGGACGAAGGCTCGGTCCGTTTCGATTACAGCCCCTACGACGAGGTCACCGATTTCCTGGAGCAACACGACAACTGGTTCGAGCTGCTCGAGGAACGCGCCCAGCAGTTTCGGCGCGATTGCGGATTCGGACGGCGAGTCACGAGCGACGATCTCGAGCGTGGCCTGCTGGAACAAGTGGGGGTGCGCCTGCATCGGATTCCCGAGCGCGCCGACAGCTCCGTCATCCGAGCTTGGAATGCCGAGGACCGCGTTCTCACCGTGTCGAGCGATTTGTTCGAGCAGCGGCTGAAGTTCCAGCTCGCGCACACGACTGCGCTCGGTCTCTTCGACGAGGAAAAGCTGCACAAGCCCATTCTCGAGGGGTACAGCGGCCAGCATGGCGAAACACGGAAACTGATCAAAATCCACCTCGCGAACTATTTCGCCGGAGCTCTCCTGCTTCCATATCCAGAGTTTTATCGGGAGGTGATGAGCACCCGCTACGACGTCGAGCTCCTCGCGCAGCTATTCGAGTCGTCGTACGAAACGGTGGCCCACAGGATGTGCAATCTGTCGGATCCCCGGCGCCGGGGCGTTCCGATGCACTTCCTGAGGGTCGATGTCGCCGGCAACATCTCCAAGCGCTACGCGGGCGATGGAATTCGGTTCCCGCACCAAGAAGGTTCTTGCCCCAAGATGGCCGTACATCTGGCCTTTCTCACGCCCAGCGTGATCACCAAACAATACTCCGCGTTTCCCGACGGATCCACTTACTTCTGTTTCGCCAAGGTCGTCAGCGAGCCGCAGCAGGGTTCGCTCGTCAAGGGCACTACCTACAGCATCGGCCTCGGAGCCCATGCCGAAGACGCGAAGCACTTCGCATACGCCGACGACCTCCCTTTTGCCGATCCCAGGAAGATGGCGGTTCCCGTCGGGGCGACTTGCCGGTTCTGCGAGAGGACCGACTGCAACATGCGATCGGCGCCCAGCTACAAGTTCGCGTTCCGCGTCGACGAGTATACCAAGAAGGACAACTTCTTTTCGCCGCTAGTGAGTGGGGACCAGGGCAGGGACGTCCAGAAGCCGACTCGCCGGAAGCCGACGGCGTGATATGGTCGCGCTTCGGAGGTCAAGATGCCGTCGTTTGATGTCGTTTCCAAGATCGACCAACACGAAGTCGACAACGCGCGCAACCAAGCGAGCAAAGAGCTCGCTCAGCGATACGATTTCAAGGGCACCGACAGCACGATCGAGCAAACTGAAGAAGGGATCGTGATCCGCTCGAACAGCGAAGGTCGGCTCGACGCCGCACGCGATGTGCTCGAGAGCAAAATGGTCCGCCGACAGGTTTCTTTGAAGTCGCTCGACACGCAGCAGCCGCAGCAGGCGGGTGGGCAAATGTGGCGGCAGCTCATCAAGCTCAAAGAGGGCGTGTCCAAGGAAAAGGCCAAAGAAATCGTCAAAGCGATCAAAGACAGCAAGCTGAAGGTTCAGGCTTCGATTCAAGGGGATTCGGTGCGAGTCTCCGGCAAGAAGCGCGATGAGTTGCAGGAAACGATTGCGTTTCTCAAAGAGCAGGACTTCGACTTGCCGCTCCAATACGTGAACTTTCGAGACTGAGGCCGCTTTGACCGAGACGCGAAAAGAACTGGTGGTCGGCTACCAGGGGACCGAGGGCGCGTATAGCCAGCTCGCTGCGATGCACCACTTCGCCGGTGAGGTGGAGTTGGTTCGCTGTGTCGGTTACCACAGCTTTCGCGAGATGCTCGAGGCCCTGAGGGCTCGGGAGGTCGACTACGCGGTGCTTCCAATCGAGAACTCGATCGCCGGATCGATCAACGAGAGCTACGACCTGCTGGCCGAGATGGGTCTCTCCCTCGTGGGGGAAGAGTTTCAGCCGATCGCGCATTGCCTGATCGGGGCCGCCGACGTCGCCGTGACCGACATCCGCCGTGTCTACTCGCATCCTGTGGCGCTGGCCCAGTGCGGCGAGTTTCTGGAGACGCTCGAAGACTGCCATGTCGAGGCGTTCGTCGACACCGCCATGGCCGTCGAGAAGGTCAAGCGAGATGCGGATCCGGCGCAAGCGGCGATCGCAAGCGAAGAAGCGGCGGCGTTGCACGGTTTGCCGGTCCTGCGCCGGAACATCGCCGACCATCCGGAGAACTACACCCGAATGGTGATCGTCGCGTCAGAGCCAGCGCACCACGAGCAAGGTCTCGCTTGCAAGACGTCGCTGATCTTCTCGACGATTCATGAGCAGGGCGCGCTAGCGCGATGCATTGCGATCTTCGCGGAGCGGGGCCTGAACCTCACGAAGATCGAATCGAGGCCCAAACCAGACACTCCGTTCGAGTACATCTTCTACGTCGATTTCGAGGGCAGCGTCGATCGTGAGACGACGCAGGCTGCGCTTCGCGACCTCGAATCAGTGACCACCTTTCTCAAAGTCCTCGGTTCGTACCCGGTCGGACACGCGGGCGTCAGCTAGCGATCGCTTCTGCGACGTTCTCGAGCCGATTCGCGTCGCTCTTGAGCCCCATCGCCAGACAGGTTGCGGAAACCATCTTCAAAGCGGCCGCTTCGCCCGGGCCGTCCTGCTGTGACCGCGCCGCAGCGAGGGCCTCGAGCGCGTCGATCATCGCGTCGCGGCCCCGACCTCGACCGAGTTGCAGGCAGGCCGACGCGATCGAAATCCGTATGGCCGCGCCCGGCTTTTGATTTGGGCTCTTCTTTGCGGCGTCGAGGGCTTGCTGTGCTGCGGGCACGTCTTCACGGGTCACGTAAGAAACGACGCGCAGGCAGTGCGCTCCAGTCAGATCACCACCTGCAGCGATCGAGGATTCGATCAAGGCGTCGAACTCGGCGTGGTCTCGTTCCTTGAGCATTTGCACGAGCGCTTCGGACCTGCTGGCGAGCTCCTCCTCAGGAACGGGAATCGTCGGCCTTTCTTCTTCCTCGTCTCGCGGGGGGGCCGATGGGAGTCGAACCGATTTGCTGATTTCCGAGGCAGCGGAGCGCGTATAACGGTCGGGCTGATATTGAACCGCCGCTGCAGCCAAACGGACCGCCGAGCCGGTGTACCCAGCATCTGCTGCGAGCGAGCCGGCCTCGAGAATGGCGCGCGCACCTCGCTCGAGGTCGCCGCCCTCGCAAAGGTAGGCACCCACGGTCGCTGCCATGGACGGGCCGACCAGCGGCTCGGAGGTGTGCAGGGCTCGTGCGACGAAGCGGTAGACTTCACTACGGCGCGCCGGTGGCATGCGCTGCACCACAGCCCTTCGGAGGAGCTCGGAGTCAGGTTTGCCCTGTGGCGTCAGGAGCCCATCGTTGACGAGTGCTGCGAGCACGCGGCGCCGCGTGTCTTCAGGTATTCCGTCCAGCGCAACGGCGGCGTCGATCACTTGTGCGGACGAAGCGGGGAGGGCGGTGCACGCCACTTCGAGGAAGCGTATCGACGATGTGTCGAGCGTGGCGAACCGTTCCTCGAGTAGGGCTCGCGGCCCAAGGTGTTGTCGGCGCTCCCCGTCCTCCTCACGCCACACGAACCTCTCGCCGTCGTGCACGATGTCGCCGGTGGCGACCATCGTTCGCGCAGCTTCCGTGATTCCCAGCACCGTCGTGCCACCCGTGATCACGAGTTGCTTCGCGATTTCCATGTCGGCGTCGGGGCCGAGGACGCCAGCCGCGACCAACAATGCTTCGCTCGGATCGAGCTCGGGAAGCTCGATCTTCGTGGCGCGTTTCAGACCACGCAGCCCCGCCGGAACGCTCGACTCCGCAGTCCGAATGCAAAGCAATGCGGTGACCGTGTCGTCGGCCAGGGTCGCACCCAAGACCGCGAGCGTTGCCGGATCGACCGCCGAGATACGATTGATGTAGACCCAAGGAAGACCGTGCTCCTTCCGCAGCGCGCGCAACGTCATTTTGAGCGCATGGATCGCCGCTTCCCGGCGTGGAGGAGTCGCGCAGGCGATCGCTTTGATCGCGTTGGCGACCCCGGGTTCGACCTTTTTCAGCGCCTGCCGCGTGGGCTCGAGGGTTCGCCACGCCTGCAGGAGTGCGAGACGAAGGCCCCCGAGCGGCTCGAGCCCGCCGGGTACCGCGCCGATCTCCAAGAACGCCGGTGGCCGAAGCTCGTCACGCAGTGCAAAGACCCCGGCGCGTGCACCGATACCGAGCGCCCCCTTCAAATAGAAAGAGCAGGTCTCCGACCCAGCTGCAGCCTTCTTGATCGGCTCGAGCGCATGGCGAATGCTCGCTGGGATGGGGGCCGGCTGAAGCAAGCCGACCGACTGCCTGCATTCTTCGAGAAGCGGGCGGCTCCTATCGATGGCCTCGCCGTGCAACGCGAAGGAGCTCGTGCTGACGGACCGCCCGAACAGGTAAGTCCTCGACGCCGCCTCACGAGACTCGACGTCGAGAACGACTTCACCAGCGCGCGCCTGGTTGGCCAAGAGCTGTGCGCGATCGATCGCACTGCCGCTGTTCGTCAGATGGCCTGTGTCGTCTTTGGCCCGTCGAATGTCACCGGTTGCGATGCCAAAGGCGATGGGGAGCCCGCTGGCGGGCACGGGCTGCGACTCCGCTTCTGCCAGCAAGCGCAGGGCGAGGTTGATTGCGCTCTTGAGCTCGTGAAGCGCGAAGTTTGCGACGACGGTGCCCGCGAGGGAGGAGATCACCTCGCCGCCGCTACCTTGGACTTCGTTGGTCACGTAGCGCGCCCATTGCCCGGCCGCGGCGGTCGTCTCCTCTTCTTCGAAGGCGGGGGGCAGGATCCTGTGCCAAAGGACGAAACGTTCCATTGCGATTAGTGGCTATCCGCCCAGCTTTGCTTTGAGCGCCGCGAGCTCGTCGTTGACCTCGTCTTCGCCTTCGTCAGACTCGAGAGCGCTGAATCGAGCATCGAGCTCCGCACTCTTCGGGTCCTCCAGCAGTTGGTGCGCTTCCACTTCCGCGTCGAGCTGGTCGATCTGATCGGCCATCCGCTCGAGATCGGAGAATGCGCCTCCACCAAGCCTGTCGCCGGCTGGGCGGGCCGGATCGGGTTGCTGACTTCGCGCCCGTCGCACCTGAGCGCCCAGAGTCTTCTGGCGAGCCTTCAGGTCGTCGAGTTTCTCCTCGATGCGTTCGAGCTGGGCTTTCATCGCATTGGCGGCCGACGTTTGTTCAGCTACTCGCGCACGAACGTTCTGCGCCTCCCTCAACGTCCGGGATTTGCGGCGCAGCGCTTCTCGGGCGAGGTCTTCGTCATCGCGTTCGAGCGCGAGGACCGCTTTTTGCTCCCAATCGACGGCTTCTTGCTCCAGGTCCTTTTCCTTCTTTTCGAGACGCTTCGCGCTCCCCATCGCCTCGATCAACTCTTTGCGGGCGAGCTTGAGCGCCGATTTCATGTCAGCCACGGTCTGACCGATCATCTTGTCCGCGTCCTCGGCCTGGTCGATGAGCGCGTTCAGGTTGGATTTGATCACCCGATTGAGCCGACTGAAGATGCCCATGTCCCCCTCGTACGGTCAAGATCCCACGCGGCGAGGCCCCTGTAAAGGTACTGAGCTTTCTCGACTTCCTGCTTACGTTTATGCTAGCTGAGGAGTCATGCTGAAGGGGGCACACGTCCTGATTACCGGGGGGGCGGGGTTCATTGGAACCGCGCTGACGGCGCGCCTCGCCGAGGACAATCACGTCAGGGTCCTCGACATTCTGCGCCGCAACGCTCTGTCGAAGGCAGGTCTCGATCACCACCCGAACGTCGAGCTCGTCGTCGGCGACGTTCGCGACATGACGGCCGTTCGCCGCGCGGTCACCGGCTGCGAGTACGTCATCCACATGGCGTCGATTGCTGGCGTCGACACGGTGTTGAAGAACCCCGTCATGACCATGGAGATCTCCCTCGAGGGCACGATGAACGTTCTTCGCGCGGCGAACGACTGCACGGGGATCAAGCGAATGCTCGATTTCTCCACCAGCGAAGTATTTGGCTCATATGCGTTTCGCGTCAGGGAAGCCGATGTCACCAGCCTCGGTGCGGTAGGCGAGGCGCGATGGACTTACGCGGTCAGCAAGCTCGCCACAGAGCATCTTGCCCACAACTACTGGAAGCAGTTCAAGCTCCCGACCGCCTCGATTCGCCCGTTCAACATCTACGGCCCGGGGCAGGTTGGGGAGGGCGCAGTGCACGCATTCGTAGTTCGCGCGCTCCAGGGCGACCAAATCAACATCCACAACGAGGGCGACCAGATTCGCTCGTGGTGTTACATCGACGACATCGTAGAGGCTATCCTGCTCGCCATGGAGCGTGACGAGGCGGTCGGCGAGAGCTTCAACATCGGGAACCCGCGAAGCACCGTCACGATCTACCAGCTTGCGCAGCTGATCGTCCGTCTCACCGAGAGCAAATCCCCCATCGAGTTCGTCGACTGGGATTTTCCGGACGTCGAGCTTCGCATTCCAGACGTGAAGAAGGCCGAGGCGCTCCTGGGATTCCGGGCTCACGTAGAGCTCGAGGAGGGGCTGACCCGCACGATCGAATGGTACCGGCGCAAGCTCAATGGCGAGGCCTGAAATGGCGACAGGTTCTGCGCAGGTGTACGACTTGTCTCCAGTCCGTCCCGACGGTTGGTTCGACGAAGTGCTCAAGCAGTCCAAGGACTTCGAAAAGGCCTGCGAGATCATCGGCCGCAACACACTCGGACTCGCCCTCATTGCTGGCGCCCGCATCCTCAGCCTGACCGGCAATCCGCATGGGCAGGACCTGACGACGGTCGAGTTCGGGATCGGTGAGGACCCAACGGTTCGGCAAGTGGCGCTTCCTCAATTTCGCGAGACTATTGCACAACGTCTGCTAACACCGCTTCAGAACCAGAGCCTTCCTGAAGACCCCGACACGGAGGCGCTGCAAGCCCACATCGGCGGGCGCTACATGCTCGAAGCGTCGTTGTTCCATGTGGAGGCGCTCGAGCTCAAGCACGAGCTCGGCCTTTCGGAGATCACGCTCGAGTTCAACGAGCTTCGGCACGTCCTGTCTCTCGACGATTTCAGACAGGTGCTCGACGAGCGTGTCCGTTCGGAGCTCGGCCTTGGCCGTCAGGACGATGCCGCCATCGACCTTGCGCTCGTGGCCCAGGCGGAAGGCGCCAATGCCCGTGGCGACTGGAGCGCCACGATCGCGATGCTCAATCCCTGGCTAACCCCGATTTCCACGCTCTTGCGCACCGGGGAGGCAGAGAACCTCGGTGAAGACGTCCATGGACGACTGTCGACCAGCCTCGAGCTGCTCAGCGCGGCGTACGCCAAGCTAGGCGAGCTCGATGCAGCCAACGAAGTATTGCGACTCGGCGTTCAATGGGCCGGCGAATCCGGAAAGGCTGGGAGCCTGTTTCTCATGTTGGGCCGCGCCTCGGTCGACGGCGAAAAGCACGGCGAGGCGATTGGGCTGTTGCGGCGTGCGATTCGGCTCGGTGCAGAGGAGCGCGATGCGTTGCCGCTTCTGGCGCGATCATTGGCCGCCCGGGACCAGAACTTGGCAGCGATAGTCTGTGCCGAGCGGGCGCGTGAGCTGGGCGCGGACGCCCGCGAGGTGAAGGCGGTGAAAGCCGCTCTCGATGCACGTCTCGGGGACGCTTGGCCGCGGTTTCAGGCCTGGATGAGCGGCACGGAGTAGCCGCTTTACTTTGCCTCCGAGGCTTCGTACCGTACCGGTTCGGATGTCGGGCTTTCTTTTGTCGATCGATCAGGGAACCACTGGTTCCACTGCGGTGCTGCTGTCGCCCAACGCCGAGGTTCTGGGGCGCGCCAACCACGAATTTCCCCAGCATTTTCCGAGACCCGGCTGGGTCGAGCACGACGTCGAGGAGATTTGGAAGAGCGTCGGCGATGCGGTCAGTGAGGCGATCGAGCGGGCTGGTGTCGCTCCGACGGATTGCCTGGGCATCGGAATCACCAATCAGCGGGAAACCACGGTTCTATGGGATCGGAACACGGGCAAGGCGGTCCACAAAGCCATCGTTTGGCAAGACCGTCGCACCGCCGACCGGTGCCAAGAGCTCAAAGATGCTGGCAAGGAGGAGCTATTCCGCAAGCGGACCGGGCTCGTGCTCGATCCGTACTTGGCCGGAACGAAGCTCCAATGGCTCCTCGAGCACGTCGACGGCGCGCGCGCACGCGCTGACAAGGGCGAGCTGGCCTTTGGCACGATCGACTCGTGGTTGGTTTATCGGCTGTCTGGTGGGAAAGCTCACGTAACCGACGCGAGCAACGCCTCGCGGACTCTGCTCTACGACATCGCCAAAGAGCAATGGGATGAGGAGCTCGCAGCGGAGCTCCACGTGCCGATGGCCCTCTTGCCCGAGGTCCGGAGCTGCTCTGAAGTATACGCGCACACCTCCGGCGTCCCAGGTGTGCCCGATGGGATCCCAATCGCTGGGATGGCCGGTGATCAGCAGGCCGCCTTGTTCGGTCAGACGTGCTTCGAAGTCGGCGACGCCAAGTGCACGTATGGCACAGGCGCTTTCCTGCTCATGAACACGGGCACGAGCCTGGTGCACTCGAACAACGGGCTGCTCACGACGATCGCGTGGCGCATCGGCGACGAGACCGTATACGCGCTCGAGGGCAGCGCGTTCATTGCCGGCGCGGCAGTCCAATGGCTGCGTGACGGGCTTGGGTTAATCGCTTCCTCGGACGAAATCGAAGCCAAGGCCAGGGAAGTCGAAGCGACCGGCGACGTCGTGTTCGTGCCGGCTTTAGCGGGGTTGGGGGCACCCTATTGGGACCCGCATGCTCGGGGCCTGATTTACGGTCTTACGAGGGATACGACGGCCGCGCATTTGGCGCGCGCAACCCTCGAGGGAATGGCGTTCCAAATCGTCGATCTAGTCGACGCGATGCAGGCGGACGCGAATCGCTCTATAACACGGTTGAGGGTCGACGGTGGTGCGGCCCGCAATGACTTACTCATGCAATTTGAAGCGGACATGCTCGGGGTGACAATCGATCGTCCCGCCAATGTCGAAACCACTGCTTTAGGAGCTGCTTACTTAGCTGGCATGGCCGTCGGTGTATTCGATGGTCTTAGATCTGTTGTAGATGCTTACCGTATCGAACGTAGCTTTGAGCCTCGAATCACCCAACCCGAACGAGACGGGCACCTGAGGCGATGGCGCGACGCGGTACGGCGAGCGCGAAGTGAGATAGGAATAACATGAATGAGAATGATGTCGGGCAAGACAAACAAGACAAACAAGACAAAGAAGCATTAGATGTACCGGTAGCTTGGGAGGCACTCGAAGACGCATTTGAAAACAACGCACCGGAGGTGCACAGCTACTTGCACTTCGATACCGGCGAGGTGATTCGCATCGTCGACGGCGTCGCCGAGCCGGCGATGCACGCGCGGATCATGAACGACAGCCGGTATCTCCGAATCGATCCGGTGTCGTCGCGCGAGCAGTATCGATGGATGGAGCGCTTCATTGCGACCGTCGAAGACGAAGAGCTACGGCGGCGGCTCAACATTGCTATCGATGGGAAGGGCGCGTTTCGGCGCTTCAAAGACGCGCTGGTGAATCATCCGGTCGATCGGGAGCGCTGGTTTGCGTTTCGGTCGGAGCGGCTGCGTTCCTGCATGGAGTCATGGCTGACGGCGCATGGGATCCACTCCGTGGAGCGACCCACGTGGCACGTGCCGACGGCCGAGGAGGTCCAGCCGGATGTCGAGGAGCGGCCCGAGCACGGAGACGAGCTGCTCATCAGGAGCACGCCCACGGTGAGCGACGCCGAGCGAACGAGGCTGCACGAGCTGGTGGACCGTCTCTCCTCTCGTGACATGGAGATGGCCAGGACCTTTCTCGAGTTCCTCCGCGGCCGGCATCACTCTTCGGCGCCCGCGCCGAAGGCGGTCTCCGAGGTGCCTGTCGTCGCGGCGAGCCGGTCAGCCGAAACCGAGTAGAACGCAGGACCATGATTCGAGCCTAGGCGGGCTTGCGTGACCCAACCGCAACATATTGTGGGGGTCACGCACTGACCCTCGCTTCTGGTCGCGTAAAACGTTGCAATATCGTATGTTCAGTGATAGCCACGTCCAACTACTCCTTTGGGGGGCAGCGTGAAGATTCGGAAGCTTCAAATCGCCGGCTTCAAATCCTTCGTCGACCAGACGACGGTCCATTTCGACCACGACATCACCTGTGTCGTTGGGCCGAACGGGTGCGGCAAATCCAACATCGTCGATGCGATCAAGTGGTGCATGGGGGAGCAATCACCCTCCCGCCTCCGTGGCAAGCAGATGGAGGACGTCATCTTCAGCGGCGCGGAGGGCCGCGGGCCCCATGGCTTCGCCGACGTCACGCTGACCTTCGACAACACCGACGGCCTCGCGCCCCCCGAATACAGCGAGTACGGGGAGATTCAGGTGACCCGGCGACTCGATCGCCAGGGGCATAGCGACTACCTCATCAACCGAACCCCGGTCCGGTTGCTCGACGTCACCAACCTCTTCCTAGGCACCGGCGTCGGCAAGCGCGCCTACTCGATCATCGAGCAGGGCCGCATCGGCTTCATCGTCACCTCCAAGGCGGAGGATCGCCGCACGATGATCGAGGAGGCCGCAGGCATCAGCAAGTTCAAGCTGAGCAAGCGTGCCGCCGAACGAAAGATGGACCAGACGCGCCAGAATCTCTTGCGCGTGAGCGACATCATCGGTGAGCTCGAGCGCAGCCTCGCGTCGCTCAAACGGCAAGCGCAGAAAGCCGAACGTTACAAGCGCTACAAGAAAGAGATGCGCGACCTCGACCTATGGGTCGCGTCGCACCGCTTCTTGGAGCTCCGTGGACAAATCGGTTCGGTCTCCAGTTCACTGTCGAAGGCCAACGAAGACATGCAAGCGAGCCGTCATTCGTTGATCGCTAAAGAAGCGTCAGTCGAAGCGGAGCGCGTTTCGCTGCAGCAGTTGGGTTCGGAGGTCGAGCGCGGGCAAGGCCACGCATACGAGCTCGACAACTTGGTCCGGCAGCTCGAAGGCTTGATCCGTCAACAACAGGATCGACAGGTAGCGTTGGTCGAGCGCAAAGAGCTCGCGGCGCGCGAGCTTCGTCAACTCGAGGAGCAGCGCGACGAGTTGCAGCAAGAGGGGTCGACGGTGCGCCTCTCCCTGAGCGAGCTCGAGACGCTCGAAACCGAAGCCGGTCGGCTTCTTGCAGAGGTGGAGGCAGAGCTCCAAGTCCGCAAAAACATTGCAGAAGAGGCTGAGGTCGCCCTCGAGAATGCCCGCGCGCGTCTAGCCGAAGGGCGCGCCCACGTAGCCGGCGCCGAAGCAGTGCTCGATGGTTACGACGCGCGACGCGAGGAGATCCGTGGCCGTCTCGCTCGATTGCAAGAAGAGATACAGGCGCTCGGCACACGCGAGGTCGAGTTCACGCAACAGCGCGGAGAGCTCGAGGCGCGGATGGTTGGAATGCGGAGCGGCAAGGTCGAGACGGCCGAGCGCCAAACCGAAATCGAAGCCTCCCTATCGTCCGACAAGGGCGAGTTGCACCAAGCGGATGCCGAGGTCGATGCACTTCGCGAAAAGCTCGCGGTGACGCGGTCACGCCTGCGGTCGCTCAACGAGATTCACGAGCGCTTCGAAGGCGTGGGCGCCGGCGCACAAGCGGTGATGACCGGGTACGCGAGCGCTTCCGGCGACCCGGGTCGTACGGGGTTAGTCGGGCTCGTTGCAGACCGCTTGGAGTGTGCCGCGGAGCACACGCGCGCGGTGGGCGCTGCACTTGGTGGAGCGCTCGAGTACTTACTCGTCGACGACACCGAGGCCGCGTTGCGGGCCGCCGACTACCTCGCTCGTGAAGAGAAGGGCCGAGCCACTTTCCTGCCGCGACTCCCTAGCGGCCCGCCGCGAATCGTGCCGCCGTTCCCTTCGGGGATGGGCATCGTCGGGCCATTGCTGACCTTGGTGCGCTACTCGCGCGCCGATGAAGCATGGGTGCGCTACTTGTTGTTCGATGTATTGGTGGTCGACACGCTGCAGACGGCCGCGCACCTGCATCGCCAAGGCTTCAAGGGGAAGCTGGTCACCCTCGACGGACAGGCCTTGCTTTGCGACGGCGCCGTCGTCGGCGGCGCAAAGGACGAGTCGGCGGGGCATCTACTTCGGCTCAAGCGCGAGATCCGCGAGCTCGAAGAAGCAGCCGCCTCTCAGGGCGCCGAGCTCGAGCGGGCGACGGCTAACCAAGGGCAGCTCCGCGTAGTGATCGCCGAGGGACAGGCCGCCATCGATTCGGCGCGGGTCGAGGCTCACGATGCCGAGCTGGAAATCCTCGGCGCCGAGCGAGACCTCCGGGTCGTGGAGATGGAGCTCCGCCGCATCGAGGAGCGCCGTCAAGAGATCGGCAATGCCGAAACAGAAGCGCGGGCCGCTTTAGCGCAAGTCGACGTCGATGAGGGCAATACCAAGCGCGAGCTCACCGATGCCCAGCGTCACGTGACCGACGCGCAAGAGAGCGCGCGGGTAGCTGAAAGCGTGCTCGCCGAGCGACGTCGCGTCGTCGAGGAGCAGGCCGCGAAGGCCACCGAGGTTAAGGTTGGTGCAACCCAGTCCCGCGAGCGTGCCGATCGCGAGCGTTCGGTACTGGCGCAGCTCGACCGCTCGATCGCCGAGCTCAACGCACGCGAGGACCGCCTGCGCGAGGACGTGGCTGTCGCCGATCGAGATGAGGGCCAAGCGGCTGGCCGCATTCTCTTGCACCATGGCCGCTTGAGCGAAACGGCTCACGAGGCCGCCTTGGCTAGGGAGGAGCTCTCGAATCGTCGCGGGCGATTCGACGACGCGCAGATGCAGCTCGGCGAGTCGGAGGCTTCGCTCAAGGAGTTGCGCTCGACGATCGACGAGCAGTCCACCGAGCTCAACGAGTTGACGCTCCGCGAGCGAGAGCTGACGCTGTCACTCGAGCACCTCGAAGAGCAGGTCGTCGACAAGCATCGCGTCGAGCTGGCGCATGTCATCGGCGATCACCATGCCCGGCCCGTGCCTGACGTCGAGGTCACCGCGCGCGCCGAGGAGCTCCAGCGGCTCATCGACCGTATGGGAGAGATCAACCTCACCGCGATCGAGGAGTACGAAGAGAACGCTGAGCGCTACGAGTTCCTCACCAGCCAGCGTAGTGACCTCGAGGACGCCCTCACCAAGCTCGACAAGGCGATTCGCCAAATGAACCGCGAGAGTAGGGCGCTCTTCCGAGAGGCGTTTGCCGCGATCAACGAGCGCTTCAAGCGCATCTTCCCGCTGCTGTTCCGCGGAGGCAAGGCCGAGCTACGATTGACCGACCCTCAAGACATGCTCGAAACGGGTGTCGAGATCATCGCCCAACCTCCGGGCAAGCGCCTCGGCTCGCTCGAGCTGATGAGCGGTGGCGAAAAAGCCCTCACTGCGGTGGCGCTGATCTTCGCGATCTTCCAATACAAGCCGAGCCCGTTCTGCCTGCTCGACGAGGTCGATGCACCGCTCGACGAGGCCAACATCGGCCGCTTCGCCGAGGTGATCCAGCAGATGACCGACCGCTCTCAGTTCATCCTCATCACGCACTCCAAGCGCACCATGGAATACGCTGACGTTCTCTACGGCGTCACCATGGAACAACCCGGCGTGTCCAAGCTGGTCTCCGTCGAGCTCCGCGGCGAAAAACGCCCCATCCCCGCTGCCGTAGAAGCCGCCGAATAGAGGATACCCTCCGGAGGCAGAAGTCGGGGGTTCGAATCCCTTCGCGTCCGCTAATAGTTTCAACGAGTTAGCGATTTCACCTTCTTCGTAGAACTCGCTCGTGTC
>Ga0209456_10000172_pt1 | contig 36328 bp, 32 predicted proteins | sample COG_11_FD_184755 | JGI IMG/M metagenome (GOLD analysis project Ga0209456, IMG submission 184755) | Pelagic marine sediment microbial communities from the LTER site Helgoland, North Sea, for post-phytoplankton bloom and carbon turnover... | ecosystem: Environmental > Aquatic > Marine > Neritic...
CCACCACCGACTTGACGAGGCCGCGCTTGGTGACCTCCTCTTGGACGGCGTGGGCGCCACGCTGAGTTCCATCGCCGCCAATACAGAACAGGATGTCGATCTGCTTGGCTTCCATGAAGTCCACGACGATGGCGGGCTCCTGCGCACCCCGCGAGCTTCCGAGCACCGTTCCACCGAGATGGTGGATGTTTCGGACGAAGCGCTCGGTCATGAAGGTGGGCTCGAGCCCAGAGTCGGGGTTCAACCCGGCGTACCCGTTTCGTATCCCGAGAACGCGATGGACTCCGTAATTGTGCGTGAGCTCTAGGAAGCCGGATCGGATCACGTTGTTGAGCCCTGGAGAAAGGCCGCCGCACGTCACAAACGCAGCGGTCGTTTCGGCAGGGTCGAAGAAGAGCTGCCGTCGCGGCCCGGCCTCCTCGAAGGAGAGATCATCCGCTTCAGACGCCTCGCTACCGATATGACGTTTGACACGAACGCGAATCGATTCGTCCGCAAACGTCCGACCCTTAGCCAGGAGGGGTGACTCGAAGCGGCAAGGACCGAGAGTGGGGACCAACAAGTCGCGCTGTGTCGGCATCCTTGGGCGGATAATAGATTGCAGTGGGCCGCGCAAGACTTACTCTCTCCGTGCCGTGGTTCATGACGAAGAGTCCATCGATCAGTCGCGCCGGGAGTACGTGCGCGGCCCCCTCGAGCGAGAGCATCTCGACGCAGACGCGATTGTGCAGTTCCAGCGATGGTTCGATGAGGCCTGCGAGCGCATCGACCTCGAGCCCAACGCCATGACACTCGCGACGGTCGACGAAGACGGGGCGCCAGCGGTTCGAACGGTCCTGTTGAAGTTCTTCGACCGCGATGGGTTCGTGTTTTTCACCAATCTCGAGAGTCGCAAAGCCATACACATCGAGAGCAACAACCAAGTGGCGCTGATGTTCTGGTGGCCGGAGCTGGAACGGCAGATCGAGATCAATGGGGTCGCCGAACGCATTTCCAGCGTCGAAGCTGCAAAGTACTTCGTGACCCGTCCCCGAGGAAGCCAGCTCGGAGCTTGGGTTTCGGACCAATCACACGTTCTCACATCACGCAAGGCACTCGAAATGAAGCTCGACGAAATGAAACGCAAGTTCGCCAACCGCGAGATACCGCTGCCATCGTTTTGGGGTGGCTTTCGCGTGGTGCCAAGCGCCATCGAGTTTTGGCAAGGCCAACCCGACCGCCTTCACGATCGCTTCCAGTACCTGCGCGAAGGCGAAGGCTGGCGCATCCAACGGCTGGCTCCATGAGCGCGCAGGAGCCAGCCCGCGCTTCGGAAGGACGAACCCGTCGACCCGCGGCCAAGCGCAAGCCACGTCGGTCAGGGATGTCGCTTGGCCGACTCTTTGGAATCGAAATCCGATTGGACTTCAGCGTGCTCATCGTCTTTGCGCTGGTCGTATACAGCTTGGGCGCAGCTTTGTTTCCACGGTGGCATCCCGCCTGGAGCTCCGGGCTGACGTGGGGCGTCGCCTTAGCCGCCGGCATCTTGTTCTTTGCTTCTCTCTTGGCCCACGAGCTTGCTCATTCGGTCGTTGCCAAGCTTCGTGGAATCCCGGTGCCACGGATCACGCTTTTCGTCTTTGGGGGCGTATCCGAGCTCGAGCGGGAGCCGAATACGCCCGCGACCGAGCTCCTCATCGCGATCGTGGGTCCTGCGATGAGCGCTCTTCTCGGCTTGATCTTCACCTGGTTGGGAGCCGCGCTTGCCGGCACTGACTTCGCGCACGAGGTCTTCCTGGATCCCGAGGGTGCGATGGCCCATCTGGGGCCAGGGGCAACGCTGTTCCTGTGGTTGGGTCCGATCAACTTCATGCTGGCCTTCTTCAACCTGATTCCTGGCTTTCCGCTGGACGGCGGCCGGGTGCTGCGAGCCATCCTGTGGGGCATCTCGGGCGACCTGCAGAGCGCAACTCTGTGGGCGTCGAACATGGGCCGGGCCTTTGCGTGGGGGCTCATGGGTTTGGGCGTCCTGCAGGCTCTGGGGGGCGCCTTCGTGCAAGGCGTCTGGCTGCTCTTGATCGGTTGGTTCCTCAACAACGCGGCCCGCAACAGCTACACGCAGCTCCTCGTACAGCAGGCGTTCGACGACCTGATCGTCGGGAACCTGATGCGAACGCATTTCGAGGTCATTGGACCCGACGTGACCTTGGAGGAGTTCGTCAACGATTTCCTGCTCCGCAGCGCGCAATCCGCTTGGCCGGTGGTCGAGGAAGGCAAGACCGTGGGCCTCATCACCTTCGATGACGCCAGGGACACTCAGGAATCCGAGCGCGCTAGCCAAACAGTCGGCGATGTGATGAGCCCGGTCGATGAGCACCTCAGCCCCGAGCTTGGCGGCCGCGATGCGCTGCGGGCGCTGGCAGAGTCCGAGACCGATCCATTGCCCGTCATGAGGGGCGACCACATCGTCGGCCTGCTCCATAGAGGCGACATCGCCCGTTGGCTTGCCCTTCACCAGTTGAACCGGGAGATCTAAGTCACCGGGTCGGTTTTTCCGATTGGTTGGAGAGTCCGTAGCGATTACAGTCGGCGCCGATGACTGCCGATACGCCGATCCTCGATGCTCACATGCACCAGTGGGACTTGCGCTCGAACCCGAACGACGCGGCGATTTTGGTGAAGCTCTTCGGATGGAACGACTCCGTCAAGGAGTGGGCGGGGAAGCTCCTGTTTCCGAAATCCACCCTTCGATTCGTCGGAAAGATCGACTACGTGTCGAACGATTACCTCGTCGAAGACTATCGCGCCGAGTTGGGCCAGCTTGTTTCCCGCTTCTTGGGCACGGTCTACGTCGAGGCGATTTGGAAAACCAAAAAGCACATCGACCTCGCCCGCGAAACCGCATGGGTCGAGCAACTCGACCCAGGTGCATCCATCTACAAGGCGATCGTGGGCAAGGCTGAGCTCGAACGACCCGACCTCGGGGAGCTTCTGCGGGCGCACGAAGGGGCCAGTGCTCGCTTTCGCGGCATTCGAGACAAGCTTGCCATCCACCCCAATCGAGGGGTCATGGACTATGCTCGCTCACCCACGCTCATGCAGGACCGCGCGTGGCGTGCCGGCTATCAGATGCTAGGTGAGCGCGGGCTCTCGTTCGATGCGTGGATGTACTATCACCAACTCCCCGATTTCATCGATCTGGTGCACACGATCCCGGAAACACCGGTCGTTCTCTGCCACCTCGCCACGCCGATCGGGCTCGCGGGAGACTACGCTGGCCTTGGGAGCACGGCCGCGGAGCGGGACAAGATCACCGGGCAGTGGAAAGAATCCCTCGCGCGTCTTGCCGAAGTGCCACACGTTCGCTTCAAGATCTCAGGCTTGTTGATGCCGATCATGGGCTTCGGTGCGGAACATCAGCCGACCACGATGTCCAAAGGCGAGTTCGTCGATCGGGTCGGCCCTTTCGTCACGTGGGCACTCGATACTTTTGGCATTCAACGCTGCATGTTCGGTTCGAACTTCCCAATGGACAAGGTGTCGATCAGCTACCAGACATTGGTCGCTGCGCTCGACGAGCTGGTGGCCAACCGCCCCGAAGGGGAAAAGCAGCTTTTCTTCAACGGCGTCGCCCGCGACTTCTATCGAATCGACGCCTAGCTCGTGTGGAACTGGTAGCGGGCGCCCATGCGGGGCGCGGCGAACTTGGGGAAGCGTATGTCCTCCACGATCCCGCCGATGCAACCCTGAAAGCGCTTGCTTCCGGGCGAGACGGTGGCGCCCTGCACCGAGCCGTCCCCGAGGATCGCGATATCGATCGTGACCGTGCTCGGGACCTTGCCCTTCCGGGCTTCGCTCACCACACACTGGCGGTACATGTCGTCGAGGCGGTTATCCAACTCGGCGACGACTTGATCGCCGCTCAACTGCTTCTCACGGCACTTCTTGGTGGCATCTCCGATCGCCACCGGTCTTTGCATGGCCTCGTCGTAGGAGATGAGTGAAGCCTGCGTGCTTCCCACGGTCGGCTGACCAGCCGACTGCCCCCCGCCGTTGCATCCCGCCAACGCCAACGCAGTACATCCAAGAACAAACAAAACGAATCGCATGATCTCAAGATAGCGATTCAGAAGGCCGCCCCCCAAACCGGCGTCCGCGCAGGCTCAGGTGTTCTCGGTGGTCAATGAGACCGCAAGCATGTAACACACCCAAAACCCGGCCAGCGGCCACAGCTTGAAGTGGACCAGGATCCCGAGGATCGCCACGCTGACAAGCCAGGCGAACATGGCCCAAAACTACCAAGGGAGCGGTTCTCCGCCAAAGAACCGGGGCCAGCGTCACCGTCCGGGGACACCGCGAATCTTCTCAGTCGTCAAGCTTCAGCATTCGACCAAGCGGAAGGTCGAGTGGAGATAGCAGGCCGGGCTTTGCGGCGCAGACGAAGGGGATGGCGTTGATGGCCTTTGTTCCGGTCGACCAGGTTCCGATCAGATCATCCTCGGCGTAGATTTCATGGGTCAGGCGGCTGCCCGGAGTCCCTTTGATGTCGACTTCGAGCCAACCTTGGCTCGGGCCGTCCGCCAGCCATGATTCGCGAACGTATTCGCTTCCGAGAAGGAAGCGGAGCTCGATAGTGGCAACCGGGGTGTCGCCCTGCGTCGTCGATGCTTTCAGGAGCAGCCCGGCCATCGTTCCTTTTCGGACGACGATTTTGTCTTCGTAGTCCTTGGTGGCAGGTTCGAACTCGTATGAGAAACCCGTCCCGTCGTGGGGCAGCTCGAGCTCTTCGCAAAGCAGGTCGGTGATCTCGTGCAGGCTTCTCGCGAAGATCCCGTAGGCGCCGCGCGGCCCGGCGGAGAGCTCGTCCTCGGACTTCCCGAAACCGAACATCTGCAGGAAGACCTCGCTCAGAGAAGCCTGAGGCTCGCAGGTCTTGATGTAGATCGACTCGATGTCGGTGCAGATCGATGAGGCGATGAGCGCGAGCTCGTAACTCAAGCCCGGGTTGAGGCCGGTGCCGTAGAGTGAGGACTGGCCGGTTTCGCACGCTTCGAGGATGGCGCCGTAGCAGGAGCGCTTCTTAGGATTCCAACCGGCGATGATGCTGATGACGTTCTTGCCGCTCGCGAGAATGGGGATGATCTCGTCGTAGCGTTCGGTCGGTGGGTTGTAGAGCACGCAATCGGCGTCGAGAGCGAGAATTTCGTCGAGGTTGTTTGTCGCAGGTACCCCAAGCGGCCCGATGCCGGCGATCTCTCCGGCGTCAACGCCGTTCTTCTCCTCGTGGTGAACGTATGCGCCCACGAGCTCCATCGATGGACATGCCGCAACGACCCGGATCTGGTGTTTCGCGATCTCGCCCGTGTACCACTGAATGATCTTGAGCTTCTTCATCCGCTCGCTTTCCTCGCTCGTCCCGCTTCACTTACGGGTCATGCGTTCTAGAGTCTTCTCGCTGCGCTCTCCGTAGGGAGGGACCATCCCAGCAAGCCTTTGAAGATTGATTCGGCTCTGCTTGTAGACAGCTCGTGCGTGGCTGAAGGTCTTGAACCCGTCGAATCCGCGATAGTGGCCGATGCCCGACGAGCCCACGCCCCCAAAAGGCAGGTCCTCGATGCTCGCATGGACCATCACGTCGTTGATGGAGGCGCCTCCGGACAGGGTGTTGTCGAGCAACCGCTGCTGGGTCGCTTCATCCTGGCTGAAGATGTAGAGGCCGAGGGGGCGAGGATGCGAATTGATGTACGCGGTGCATTCCCCGAGGGTGCTGTACGTCTTGATCACGGTCAGTGGCCCGAAGATCTCCTCCTGCATGATCTTCAGCTCGTCGCCGGCATTGACCACGAAGGTGAAGGGGATCTTGTAGGCTCCCTCCTGCCCATCGAAGTCTTGGCCCGCAGGGTTTATCTCTCGCACGTCCACGCCAGCGGACACCGCTTCCTCCACATACGAACGCAGCCGGCCGTAGTGGCGCTCATTGATCACCGAGCAGCAGTCCGGATTGTCGCGCACGGTGGGGAACATCTGGCTCGTCCAGTCTGTCGCGTATCGTATGAAGTCCTCGAGCTGCTCCTCGGCGACCATGATGTAGTCGGGGCCGAGACAGGCCTGTCCGGAGTTGAGCGCTTTGCCCGTCATGATGCGCACCGCCGCCTCTTCGAGGTTCGCGTCGCGCGCAACGATGACAGGGGACTTGCCGCCGAGCTCGAGCGTGACCGGCGTGAGATTCTCTGCGGCCGCTTTCATCACTCGTTTGCCGATGGCGGCCGAGCCGGTGAAGCAGAGGTGGTCGAATGGCAGCGCAGAAAAGGCGGCACCGATCTCCGGGCCGCCCGAGACCGTCGCAAGCTCCGTCTCGTCAAAGCTGTCTGCGATGAGGCGTCCCATCAGTGAAGCGGTCGCGGGCGCCACCTCCGAAAATTTGATGATCACCCGGTTCCCGGCGGCAAGCGCGCCCGTGAGCGGCGAAAAGGTCGTGTTGATCGGGAAGTTCCACGTGCCGAGAATGCCGACGACACCCTTGGGCCGGTACTCGACCCTGGCCTTGGCGCCGATCAGCGAGAGTGGCATCGGCACCTTCCGCTTCTCACCCTTCATCCAACGCCGGAGGTGCTTCTTGGCGTACTTCAAGCTCTCCATCGTGGCGTACACATCCGACATCAACGACTGATGGCGGGAGCGATTGCCGAAGTCCTGATCGATCGCATCCACGATCGCGGTCTGGTTGTCGTGGACGAGCAACAGGGCACGATTCAGGCGATCAAGCCGCGACTCCGCGCTGACGAAGCCTCCCGCGACGAAAGCCGCTCTCTGCTTCTCTAGCAGCGCTTCCATCACAGCGTCGGCTCGGGATTCTCGCGCTCGAGAATGCTCTGGGTGCGCGTCCGTAAACGTTCGTCGCTCTTCCCAAGCTTCGAGAGGATCCAAAAGCGGCCGTTGCGAATGCCCTCGATGGCCATGTCCGCGACCTCTTCGGGTTCGGTGAGCTTGAACTCGACGCCAGCGCTTTCGGCAAGCGCCTTCATGTCCAGGTAGGCTGCGGGCGCCTGACCCTCGATGCGGAACTCGTCCGGCCGGACACGGTCAGAATTCAAGATGTTGGTGTTCACGAGGTGCGGCCCAGGGAAGAGTACGTGCGCCTGCAGCTTCGCGTCATCCAGCAGGAACTGAAAGTGCAACACCTCGGTAAGGCTCGTGACGGCGGCCTTTGAAGAGGCGTAAACCGGGGTCGTAGGGAGCGACGCGATGCCCCCGTTTCCCGACGAAGTGTTGATGACGTGCCCCTCCTCTCCCCGCTCGAGCATGGTAGGGACGAAGGCACGAATGCCGTTCGTGACGCCGATGACGTTCACCGCGTAGGTCCACTGCCAATCTTTTTCAGGAAGGGTCCAAATGCGTCGCTTGGCTTCCTTGATGCCGACGCCGGCGTTGTTGAAGAGCAGGTGCACATTGTCATAAGCGGCGAACACGCGTTCTGCGAGCGCGTCCACCGAACCTGCATCGGTGACGTCGACCTCCATCCCGTCGACTTTGAGCCCTTGGCCGGCAAGCTCGTCCCGAGTCTTCGCGATCGACTCCGCGTCGACGTCCGCGATGACCACCTTCGAACCCTCGCTCGCGAGCTTCGCGGCGATGGCGCGCCCGACGCCGCTCGCGCCTCCGGTGATGACCGCCACCTTCCCGGAGAAGTCCCGCATTCTAGGATTTCCCTTTGGCGCCGAGGGCAACCTCGATGCCTTCGTGCGGATCGTCGTATCGCTGGACGAGGAAGGGCTGCAGCCACTCGCCGGGAACGGAGCGAAGCACCTCGCCACCCGTCCTCGAAGCTCCCTCGGCAAACTCCATCCGGAGGAGTCGTTTGACCGGCACGTCGATGAGCGGATCGCGGGGAGACTCGCGGAGGATGATCCTGCCGTCCTCGATGCGCCTGACCGAAGTGTAGTCACGCTCCCAGGTGAGAAGTGTCAGGAGCACCTCGCCGTCGAACCCGCCGTTTTCGGTCGCGTCGGGAGCGGCCGCCGGGAGCGCCTTGTAGCAATAAAAGTACTCGGTGAACTGCTTGGGGCTGTCGGACGGCTCGCCGAGCTTTCCGTCGAGCTCGAGAAACGTCACCCCGTGCCGCGTTACCTTTGCGTTTAGGCGGTCGTCTTCGATGGAGAACTCGGTCTCGGCGATCTTCTTTGGTTCGCCATACTTCTCACGCCCCCCAATGACGACGAACTCGCCTTCCATGGGCATGGCGAGCACGTAGTACCCGGGACGGCCTTCGTAGGAGCAGGCCACGCCTATGGTGGCAGCGCCAATCTGTACGGTCCGCTCCTCCGAGAAGTGCATCGCGACGTTTGCAAACTGGACGAAGATTTCGGGAGCCGACGCCGGCTCGAGGGGCCGAGGCAATAGCGCTCTCGCGATCTCCGGCTCCGTCTCGTAGAGTGCGCGGATCGACTGGACCGTGTGACGAATCTTGGAGCTGCCGGCCTTTGCGGGACCCTCCCCCGAGCTGTTCTTCACGTAGCGTAAGCGCGCCATCTTCGTTACTCCTAACTCGTTTGCGCAACGAAGAGGCTTTTCTCGGGGCCCACTTGGTTCGCGATCTTACTCAACGCTGCTTGGTCGAGGTCGTAACACTCGATGGCGTTCGTGCCGAGCAACTTCGTGAGCTCGTCTTCGGGGATACCCGTCATGTACTCTAGCATCTTTTCGCGGGTGTGCGGCCAACAGCCCTCGGGATGCGGAAAGTCCGTTCCCCACATGATGTTATCCATCCCGATCTCGTAGCGGACCGCCGTGCTGCCCTCATCAAAGAGCGCGGACGCGCTGAGCCAGCAGTTTCGGTCGAAGTACTCGCTGGGCTTCAAGCTGAGATTCGAGCGAAAGTCCCCGAGCTTGCCGCTCGTGTGTTTCACCGACGCACGAACGTCCATCATTTCGAGCATGGACGGCACCCAGAACTCGCTCACCTCCGTGAGGCAGTATTTCAGCTTGGGGAACTTCTCGAAGACGCCGCCGAAGATCATGTGCCAGAGCGGGCGCGCCGCCCACCAAGCGAACTCGACCAGGAAGACGCCCATCGCGCCTGGGAGCTCGAAGTTGTAATCGGGTGACGGGCCCGAATGGTTGTGCACGACCATCCCGCGCTCCTCACAAGCCTGCCAGACCGGGTGGTACTTCGGATGGTTGTACGGATCATGATCGCCCATCAGCGCTGGGATCAAAATACCCTTGAGCCCGTGGTCGTGCGCCCACTCGACTTCCGTCACGGCCTGCTCGACGTCGTAGAGCATCGGCACGACCGCGAGACCGATTCGGCGCAGCGGAACTTGCTGGCAAAACTCCGCGATCCAGCGATTGTGGGCGCGCGCACCCGCCCACTGCAGCTCGGGCTCCACCCCCCAGGGCTTGAGGCTGAGGCCTGCGCCAAATGGCGGCGCATTTCGCTCGGTGATGCCGTCGGGGAACAACACCTCAGCTGCGACGCCATCATCGTCGATGACCTCGATGCGAAGGTCGGAATCCCAAGCGGCCGCAAGCTTGCTCTCGTTACCGCTTCGCCACTTCTCGTTGAAGTCCTTGATCAGGAAGTCCTTTTCCCGCGCGGCCCGCATCGCGACCTCTTCCGCAACGTGCTCGTCAAAGACGCCACGATGCTGGGGGTCGACGTAGTCTCTGTATTTCTCGGGCAAAAGGCCCGCATGACCGTCGGTCGAGACGATCAGATAACGGTCTTCAGTGGGCTTCGGCATGGCTCTCTAGTCAAGACGCGGTCGCGTCGGTGAAGAAGGAAGTATACCACTTCCGAACCTCTCCGATCGGGCCGTCCCCGTCTGCGAATATCGGCTGGTCGCGCCAGCGCTTGTTCTCCCAGATCGCCACGTCCTCGAAATAGCCGTTGCGTGCGGCGGCGACATGCGCCTCCAAGACCTTCGGAGGAAGCGTCACGCCTTCGCCTGCTTTGAGGATGACGCCGAAGCGCAGAAGAAGCTGGTCCTCCTCGACTGGGATGTGGGCGTTGATCAGGACCATGTCGTAGGCCCATTCTAGGCGCGTGAACTGAATCGCTGGACCATGGTAGGTGGCGACGGACACGACTGGGATGGGCTCGCCCTTGAGATTATGGCCACGTCCGAGCGACCGTTGTGTGGCACGCGGGCCATCGATGATCACTTTGAAGTCATCGATCAGCGTGTTGTGGACGGGCATGAAGTGCGCGAGGTCGGCGATGTTCTCGATCACTTCGCGCGGCTGCGTGGCGATTTCGATGTGGGCCCGCTGAAGCGGTGTCCAGGCAGGGCTGTCCATTTCCTCGATCGCGGGGACTTCGTACTCGGGCTCGGAGCCCTCGGGGCCGAAGTACGCTACGATCATCCCGCTGTGTTCCTGAACCCGATACGCATTGACCGCGGCGCGAGGAGGTATGCGAGATGCGTATGGTACCTCGGTGCAACGACCCGATGCGCCAAAGCGCCACGCATGGAAGGGGCAGATGATGTCATTGCCCTCGACGCGGCCACCATAGCCGAGGTGGGCGCCTAGGTGAGGACAGTGCGCATCGAGCAATGTCGCCTTACCGTCCTCGCCACGAAAGAGGACGTAATTCTTCCCGAAGTAGCGAAGTGGCTTCACTTGGCTGGGCTCGAGGTCGGCGCTCCAGCACACGAGATACCAGCCCTTGGCGAACTTCGCCGGGGCCGCAGCCTCGGGCGCGAGCGATTCCTGCATGACCGAAGCATAAGCTCGCCTCTGCCCATCGACTCATTGTGATTGACTATCTAACCATTCGCGCTGTTTATAGTTGAGATGCCCATCCACGACGCACTGAGCCGCCTCATCATCGACTTCGACGAGGCCGATCAAGCCGAGGGAGAGGTGCGAGCCCATGGCCTCATGCGCTTTGGCGCGGCGCTCGAAGGGCCCCCGGGACGCCTGCACGGCGGCCACCACGCGTTCGTCCGCACCCTTCCCATCGTAGAGCGGGTGACGGCCCACGAGCACGCAAGGACGTTTCCCTGCTCGGTCGACGTTTCACTGCAACAGGGGCTCCGGCTCGAAGAGGCGATCCCGTTCGAAGCGACGTATCGGTCGCAAGGCGAGTCTTGGCAGCTCACCACGCGGTTCGAAGGCACCGACAGGCTCGTCGCGCACGCCCACTCCATCCCAGACGCCCCACTCATGGATTCCGCCGAGCTCGAGCATTGGCGCGCGCTGTACGCCGAGACCTCGCAAAACGACGATAGCTTCAAAATGTTCGGCTTCACCATTCACCTTTCGAAGAAGGTGGTTTGGCTCGAATCGCGTGATCCGCTGCATACGCTTCCCGAAAGCCAGCACGCCGCACTAGTCGAACCCGGCGGAACCCTCGGTCCTGCGTTTGTGAGCACTCAGCTCGACACGGTAGGCGCTACGGCCCGCGGCGCCTTGATGCGGCACCCGCACTTCACGAAGCACATCGAAATTCAATTTGCGACAGGCCACATCCCGGCGGAGACACACCTGCTGTGCCTGGCTGACCGAACGAGGGTGGAAGAGGACGCATCGTCGGAGACCGTGCCCGTGGAGATCAAGGGCCAGGTCTTCGGCACGGCGCGCGTGCCAGTGGCACTCGTGGACGCGGCGTTCGAGCGGGTCTTTGCGACGGGAACGGTCACCGCGCATCCGGTCGACCCGTCGAAGTTCGAGGCGCTCCAACAGATGCGCCAAATCCGCAAGGACCCCTGAGGGGCCGCTAAATCGCGGTCCAGCCGCCGTCGACAGCGATCGTTTGGCCGACGATGTAGCTCGAGGCATCCGACGCTAGGAAGATGACCGCGCCCGCGAGCTCTTCGACCTCGCCGGGACGGCCCGCCGGAGTTTTCCGCCGAATCCAAGCCATCGAACGCTCGTCGGAAAACATCTCCTCGGTCATTTCCGACATGAAGAATCCGGGCGCGATCGCATTGACGCGCACCCCCCGACGCGCCCACTGGGCAGCGAGCTCGCGGGTCATGTTCACGACCGCCCCCTTCGAGGCCACGTAGCCGGCTTGGGGAATCGAGCCCGAGCCCACCATGCCGAAAATCGACGCCACGTTGATGATGGAGCCCGAGCCAGCTTCGAGCATGACCCGGCCAAATCGCTGCGCACAGTAGAACGAACCATTGAGATTCACGCTGAGGACTCGCAAGAAGGCCTCCTCGCTTTCCTGCTCTGCGGGAACCACCTCGGTGGTGCCGGCGTTGTTGACCAGGACATCCACTTTGCCAAAACGTTCGAGGCACGCTTCCTTGAGCGCTTCCACCTGGCCTGCGTCGGTGACGTCGCATGCAACCGGAAGGACATCGGTGCCTCCTTCCCGGAGCTCGGCAGCAAGCGACTCCAGGCGATCCGCTCGACGGGCGGCCAAAACGAGATTCGCATCAGCCCCGGCGAGCGCCCGGGCAAAACCAACCCCGAGACCCGACGAGGCCCCCGTCACCACCGCGACACGCCCACTCAGCCCAAACAGCTCTTCGACTCTACCCATGTTACTCCTTCCTCTCGTTGCCTCCGGCGGACACTAGCAAAATTGGCACGAGAAAGGCGCAGTTAGTTCTTGACCTATCGGTCTAGAATCCCTAGGGTGGCTGTCGATGGCTCGCGCGAAAGAATTTGATCGAGAGGTCGTCCTCGAGCGGGCGATGAACTTCTTTTGGGCCGAAGGCTACGAGGCCGCGTCGATGCGGGACCTTCTCGACGCGATGGAGATCGGCCGGCAAAGCCTCTACGACACGTTTGGCGACAAGCACAGCCTCTTCCTGGCCAGTCTCAAGCACTACTACGAACGGGGAATGCAGTCGGTCGTCGCGGAGTTGAGCGCACCCGATGGCGGCCTGGAGGCGATTGAGGACTACTTCGACGGTATGGCCCGTCGGATGAGCACGAAACCGTACCGCTCCTGCCTCTTGATCAACTCAGCAATCGAGCTCGCCCCTCACGATCCGGAAGTAGCCACCATCGTGAACCGGTTCATCAAGAATCTCCGGAAGGGTTTCGCCAAAGCCCTGGAGGTTGCGGAGAGCAAGGGTGAAGTCTGCGTAGACGATATTGATGCCGTGGCTTGGCACCTCACGAACAGCGCCATGGGCCTTGGCCCGATGAGCAAGGCGCGCATTCCCTATAAAGACCTGAAGCTGGTTTCCGAGCAGATTCTAAAGAACATCCGAGCCTAGGCTTTTTTTTGTAACATTCTGGACCGATCGGTCCATAAAGGAACATCATGACATCATCTCAATCAGTCAACCCGTTCGAAGACAAGACAGCCCTCGTCACCGGGGCGAACTCTGGCCTCGGCTTCGAGGCGGCCGCTCAGCTTGCTGAAGCCGGCTACAACCGGGTCATCTTGGCCTGCCGCACTCTGGAGAAGGCGGAGGGCGCAAAACAGGCTCTCGCCAAGCGAGTGGGGTTCGACCCATTCGAGACTCTGGAGGTTGACGTTTCCAGCATCGACTCCGCCAACGCTGCGGGCGACGAGCTCGCGAGGCGTGGCACCTCCATCGATACCCTGTTGTTGAACGCGGGGGTGCTCTCTGGCGAGGACATGGTCAAGAGCGCTGATGGTCTCGAGATCGCCTTCGCTTCCTCGATCATCGGACATCACGTGCTGACCCTCCGCCTCCTCGGCAACGGCGCCCTCCCCGACGGTGCTCGCGTGGTGATCGCAGGCTCGGAGTCAGCAAACAACGACCTTCCGGCGATGATGGACATGAAGCTCTACGACTTTGCGACCGACACTCCGCAGGAGTTTGGCGATGATCTTCACGACGCCATGGTCACCTTCGCCAAGGGCGCCAAGCCCGAGAAGTTTCGCGGAACGCGCTACTACGCGACGACGAAGGTGTTCACGAGCTGGTGGACCGCCGCCATGGCCCGGAAGTTCGGCGACCGCATCTTGATCTTCACGGTTTCTCCGGGTGCCAACCTCAGCACGAACGCGGCGCGCCATTCGACGGGCTTCAAGAGGTTCCTTTTCACCAAGGTCATGCCGGCTATCGCTCCCGCCATCGGTATGGGACAGCACATCTCCGTCGGTGCGAAACGCTACCTCGACGTTCTGCACGGCGTCGGGCGAGACTACGTCAACGGCAAGACCTATACATCGGCAGCAAAGAAATTCGTCGGTCCATTGCACGAGATGGAGCATCCCCATCTCTTGGACGTCGAGCGCCAGGAAGTCGCCTGGACCGTCCTCGGCGAGCTCACCGGCACTGTCGAACGTCAGGCGTCGCAAGCTGCTGCGGCAGAGTAGCCAGCCCCCCTAGACGTCCGCACCCCGCTGGCACTCGAGGCAAAACGGTGCCTCGGGTTTGGCGGCTAGGCGCCGGTACCCGATCGGTTCTTCGCATTTACGGCACAGGCCGTACTCGCGACGGTCGAAGGCGGAAAGGGCCACCTTGCACTGGGTCAGGCGAAGCTGGGCCTTGTTGCGGGTGGCCTTCGCCATGGCTTGCTGCTGCATCGCGTCCATGCGCGATAGCCGACCGACCGAGCTCTGGTCGAGCGCCACCGGAGCAGCCGTGTCGGCGCTGGCTCGCAGGGTGTCTTCGAGCTCGGCGACTAAATCGACGAGCTTCTCCCGCAGGGTTTCGGCTTCTGTCTCGGAAAGTTCCTCCACGTGGCTACGCCTGAGGGCCCCCGCGGAGCTTCAAGATCTCAGCCGCTTGGGCGGCACTGGCGACCGGCCGTCCGACTTCCTGCGCGAGCGCCGCGGCCTCCCGGACCAGGGTTTCGTTGGTCGGCTTTCGCGCTCCAGAATGCTCCTCGAGGCCAACGTGAAGGTGACCGCCGCGCTCGAGGGCGAGGCGCGCGATCGGGGTGTCGATCAGATCGCCGCCCCAGACCGACACCGACCAGGGCAGCCCGGTACCTTCGATCATGTCGAGGTACGCGAGTAGCGCGTTCTCGGTTGGCGGAAGGCCAAACGTGACACCCGGCCCCTTGCCAAACATCCCGTACTCCCCGCCAAAGTAGAACTTCACCATCGCCCCTTGGGGAAGCTTACCTGCCTTCAAGTATGCGAGCGTGGTCTGCATGAAGCCGGGCTCATAGATCGCGAGGCTGGGTCCGAGCTCGTGTTGCTCGCAGAAGGCAAAGCTGATCCGGATGTCGTCATAGCTGTTGTGGTACACCACGCCGATAGGCAGGCCTTCGTCATCCGGCCGTCCCAAGTTCGTGGAACCCGGATCGACGACGCCGATCCGCAGCGGCACCTCGCCCGCGATGATGGCGATATGCTCGAGAACCTCGTGGACGTTGCGACCGCCGGAGAGTGTCGGATACCAAAGTGTGCCAGGGCGCTCATCGAGGATCACGCGCCAGGCTTCGAGATAGTTGTCTGCCGCGGCCTTTCCGGTGAGCTGGTAGTCGGCGTTGTGGGCGTGAATGATCGACGCGCCCGCATCTAGACAGCGGTACGTATCCTCGATGATCTCGCTTGGCTCGCGCGGCACGTTCGGGTTTCGCCTTGTGGAGCTCCCTCCGTTGATCGCCGCCTCGATGATGACGGGGCTCTCCGAGCTCATGGGTAGGCCCCCATCAAGGCTTTGGTCTCTAGGAACTCTTCGAACCCTTCGACGCCCCACTCTCGGCCATTGCCCGACTTCTTGTAGCCACCAAAGGGAGCGTTGAAGTCGGCACTGGTGCCGTTGATGTGGACCTGGCCGGTGCGGAGCTTCGAGGCCACGGCCACCGCGCGCTTCACGTCACCCGAATAGACGCACCCCGACAAGCCGTACTCGGTGTCGTTGGCGAGCGCGACGGCCTCTTCTTCGCTTCCGCAGGGCAAGATCGCCAGCACGGGGCCAAAGATTTCCTCCCGGGCAATGATCATGTCGTTGCTCACGTTGCCGAACACCGTCGGCTTCACGTAGTAGCCGGTCTCTAGGCCCTTCGGTTTGCCGGTCCCGCCGCATACCAACTCGGCGCCTTCATCGATGCCCTTTTGAATCAGGCCCTGAATCTTGTCGTACTGCGACTCGTTTGCGACAGGCCCCATCACGGTGTCAGGGTTTGCCGGGTCGCCAGGCGCGAGGCTGGCAGCAACCCGTTTCGCGATCTGCAGCGCCTGGGCGTGCTGACTTTCGTGTACGAACATGCGGCTCGGCGCAGTACAGGACTGCCCGCTGTTGGCGAAGCACTTCTGGACGCCGTGGGTGACAGCCTCCTCCAGGTTCGCGTCCTTCAAGATGATGTTGGCGGACTTGCCTCCGAGCTCCTGGGTCACTCGCTTCACCGATTCGGCGGCGGCCTTCGCTACCAGCACGCCCGCCCGCGTCGACCCGGTGATCGAGACCAAGTCGATGTCGGGGTGCCCCGAGATCGCGGCGCCCACCCCCTGACCGTCCCCGTTGACCAGGTTGAACACACCCGCGGGCACGCCCGCCGCGTCCATGATTTCGGCCAAGATCAAGGCGCTGAGCGGCGTCATCTCGCTCGGCTTGAGCACCATCGTGCATCCGGCTGCCAACGCGGGCGCGACCTTGCACATGATCTGGTTGGTCGGCCAGTTCCACGGGGTGATGAACCCGCAGACGCCTATCGGCTCCTTGATGATCAGCGTGTTGCCACGCGTGCGCTCAAACTCGTAGTCCTTCAAGACGCCGAGCGCCGAGTTGAGCTGCGTGAGTCCCATCGGAGCCTGCGCTTCGGTGGCAAGACCGATCGGCGCCCCCATCTCCAACGAGATGGTCTCGGCAAGATCTTCGAGGCGCGCCTGATAACAAGCGATCACTTCTTCCAAGAGGGCAACGCGTTCGGCTTTGGATGTCACCCCGTAGGTAGCGAAAGCGCTCCGCGCAGCCCGGACCGCGCGGTCTACGTCTGCTGCACCGCCCAGGCTGACGCGGCCAAACGCTTCTTCGGTGGCGGGATTGACTACCTCGATGGCGTTCGGCGTGGTCGGGTCCACCCACTCTCCGTTGATGTAGAAGCTCAGGCTTTCACGCATCGATGCCTCCTCGATAGCGCTCACGAAGTCGGCGCTTGTAGAGCTTGCCGTTGTCACTGCGAGGGAGCTTATCAACGATGTCGATGCTCTGGGGACACTTGAAGCGAGCGAGCTTAGCGCGGCAGAACTCGACGAGATCCTGTACCAGCTCGGGTGAAGCCGGCTCGTCGGCGATGTGCTCGACTACGCCCTTGACCTCCTCACCCCACTCCGCGCTCGGGACACCCACCACAGCTACATCGCGAACAGCGGGGTGCTGCAACAGCACGGCCTCGACCTCTGCCGGGTAGATGTTCACGCCACCGCGGACGATCAGATCAGCACTCCGATCGGTCAGGAAGAGGAAGCCATCGTCGTCCAAGTATCCGACATCGCCGACGGTGAAGTGGGTTCCTCGATGCGCCGATTTGGTCTTGGCCGGGTCGTTGAAATACTTGAAGTCCGAGCCCTCGAGCACCTTGAGATAGATCGTACCGGGCTGATACGGAGGGCAAGCGCTGCCGTCGTCGTCGACGATCTGCACGTGGTCGTCGGTGATTGGCTTGCCGACGGTCCCTGGCCGCCCGAGCCACTGTTCAGGGCTGACTGAGGCTCCACCGCCTTCGGTCGCGGCGTAGTACTCCCAGAGGATCGGACCAAACCATTCGATCATTGCCCTCTTGGTGCCGACTGTGCATGGCGCCGCGCCGTGCGCGATGTACTGCATCGAAGAGATGTCCGCGTCGCGACGCACGTCTTTGGGAAGGCGCAGCAGCCGGTGGAACATCGTCGGAACCATGTGCGTGTGCGTGATGCGATGCTTTTCGATCAGTCTCAGGGCCTCGGCAGCATCCCACTTGTCCATCAGCACGGTGCCCACGCCTTGGGAGATCGGCACGACCATGGAGTACACCAGCGGCCCTCCATGGTGCATGGGCCCCGCACATAGATTGAGCTGCCCTTTGCCCGGACCGTATTGTGGAGCCGAGGTCAACCCGAGGAGACCCGTCGAATAATTGAGGGGACGAACCACGCCCTTGGGTTTGCCGGTGGTGCCCGAGGTGTAGAGCATTCGGAATCCCGGCTTGGGATCCGAGATGTCGCTGTCGTCCTGGCCCGCAATCGCAGCATCGTAGCTTTCGAAACCCGGGATCTCGCCACCGATTGCAAGCCGCACCGTGGCGTTCGGAGCAAGAGCCGCGGCCTTCGCCATCAACTCGGCGAAACGCGTGTCGCCGAACACGGCCTTCGCTTGGCAGTCACTCACGATGTACGCGACCTCGTCCGGCGTCAGATGCCAGTTGACGGGCGTGTAGCGAAGCCCGGCCCGGAGGCACGCGTGCACCACCTCCGCGAACTCCGGACGGTTGCTGCAAACGATGGCGACCGCATCCCCTTCGCGAAGGCCTCGCTCCCGCAACGCACGCGCCAAGCGATTGCTGTTCGCATTGAGCTCCCCGAACGTGCGATCGCCCGACGTCGACTGCACCGCCAAAACCTCGGGCTGGACCCTCGCCCAGTGCGCGAGTCTCATGCCCGCCTCGACCGTCATGCGTGTCCGCCGCGCAAGACTCGACCGGGCAAATCACCCTGCGCGTCGAGCTGGTCATCGCCACCACGGCGCAAGACCGCGCCGTTGACGATCACCGCTTCGACACCAGTGGCGTCCGAGACCAAACGCTCGGCCCCTCCCGGAAAATCCTGCACGCGACGGAGCGGCGAGGCACCGACGGTCTTGGGATCGAACACCACTACGTCAGCAGGACGACCTGCGGCCAGCAACCCACGGTCGGTGATCCCCATCAGATCTGCCGAACGTTGAGTCAGGGCATGCACCGCGGCTTCGAGGCTCATCGCGCCCTTGTCACGCACCCAATGGCTCAGCAGATGCGTCGAATAGCAGGCATCGCAGAGCTGGCTCGCGTGCGCACCGGCATCGGACAAGGTCACGATGGTATTCGGGTCCGTGATGAGCTCCTCCACTTCCGCTTCGTCGTGGTTGAGGAAGGCGAGGCGGAATCGAGCCGTGAGCTCGGTCTCCAAGGACATGTCGAGGACCAAATCAACCGGATCCAGGCCTCGTGCGGTCGCGACCGCCGCCAAAGGCTGCTCCTCCAACGACGGGTCGGGCGGGTAATACGAAATCGCCGTTCGATTCACCCAGCCTGCATTCGCGTTCTTCGCGCCGACGACGGATTCAGCCTTGAACTTCGCTCGGAAATCGGGATCGCCGTAGAGCCGCATCCGGCCCTCCCGGTCGGTCGTCATGGTCTCCCGGAACAGCGGCCATAGCTCGAACGGGTACGGTTCGTCGAAGTGGAAGTCGAACATGATCGGACGGCACGCAACCTGCGGAACGATCGTCAAGCCCGCGGCGTGTTGCTCCGCTGCCCGATCGAGATACCGGCGGTGGTTGCCAGGTCCTGTCATGCCGGCAAGCAACGCCGTCCAGGTCACGGGCACGCCGTGACGAGTCGCGAGGTCGGTGAACTCGTCGTTGAACAAAGTCCTGCCCATCGCCGCCTGCATGATGCCACGGCCCGATTCAGCCATCGCGCCAACCAGTGCGTCGATCTCGGAGAACGCGGCGAGGCGGCTCGGCACCGGCTTGCCACCCGCGCCATGATGGGTTGCCGCTTGTGATGTCGCGAAACCGATGGCGCCGGCCTGCATGGCTTCGCGGACCAAGCCCTGCATGGCTTCGACCTCTTGCGCTGTCGCCTCGCGCTCGGTCGCGTCTTCACCCATGACGTAGAGCCTCAGCGGCGTGTGGCCAACATACGCTGCGACATTGATGGCGCTCCCGAGACGTTCTACCGCATCGAGATAGTCGGGAAAGGTGATGAAAGGCCAGTCGGCGCCGAGGCCGGCGCTCAATGCGTCGTACGCCATGCCTTCAACCTTCTCCAAGGTTCGCATGACGACTTCGCGGTGCTCGACTCGCATGGGTGCGACGCCAAAACCGCAATTGCCAAGGACCGCCGTCGTGACGCCGTGCCAAGGCGAAATGCTCAGCATACGGTCCCACAGGATTTGCGCGTCGTAGTGTGTGTGGATATCAACGAAGCCGGGTGACACCGCGCAGCCGTCGGCATCGATCGTTTGCGCCGCCTCGCCGGGTGCCTCCCCGAGGGCGCTGATCTTGCCGTCTTTGATGCCGACATCGCCACGATAGCCTTCGGAACCGGTGCCATCGACGATGGTGCCACCCGCGATTTTCAGGTCGTAATCCATCCGCTTCCCGCCGCGTCAGCTCAGGGCTGCCGGTTGTTCGGGTGCATCGAGACCGAAGAGCTCGACGCAATTGTCTCTCAAAATGCGGCGGCGTTCGTGCGGGCTGAGCTGCCCGGCATGTTCGGTCAACAACTCTTTCGATAGCGGCCAGGTCGAATCCGAGTGCGGAAAATCGTTGGCCCACATGATTCGTTCGACGTTGAGATAATCCTTGACCTGGAATGCGGTCCAGTCGTCTTGAAAGGTGAGCCAGATGTTCTCGAAGAAGTATTCCGACGGGAGCTTCTTCAGCTCCTGCGCCTTGTTCCAAAAGCGATGGCGCTTGTAGATGTGGTCCATGCGATAGGCGTAGTGAGGCGCCCAGCCGGCATCCGACTCGACGCAGACGACCTTCAAATCCGGATGGCGGTCGAAGACGCCCGAGAAGATCAGCATGCCCAAAATGTCCTGACAGCTTCGAACGACGTTCAGCAGCGCGTTGATCTTGGGACCGCGATGACCGCCGTAAGCACGGTTGGTGAGGATGTGAAAACAAAGGGGCAGGTCCATGTCCACCGCGGCCGCCCACAGCTGGTCATAGGACGGGTCGTCGTAGTCGTTCTCACCCGGTTGACCCGACATCATCACGGCCTTAAAACCCATCTTTTTGATCTCGGCGAGCTCATCGACGGCATCGGAAGCGTTCTTGACCGCCGCCTGACCGGCGCCGAACAGCCGATTCGGCGCGTAGCCGCAGTACTCTTGCAGCCACCGGTTGTAGGCCGCCATGCAGGCGCGGCGATAGTCCAAGTCGACGTGGCCACAAAGCTGCATGCCGACCGTCGCAAAGAGCAGCTCTGCCGCAACGCCATCGCGCGCCTGGTCATTCAAGCGGTACGCCGGATCCCACCCGGATCGATGCCAGTCTTCGAAGTCACGGCCGTTGAAGGTCATCTGACTCGACTCTTCGCCAGCGGCCGCGACCAGGCCCATGGGGACGGTCATATTGTCCTGCCCGGGAATGACATAGAGATCACCTCGTTTCTCATCCCGCCGGATGAAGGGCGCCCTATCCCGGTAAGCCGGGTCGATGAACCGCTGATAACAGTCGGGGGGCTCGGTGACGTGTGAGTCTGCGGAGACGAAGCCGTAGTCGAAGTGGGTTGGCATTGGTTCCTGGTATTCGGTGGACCTTACTATGGGCGGGCCCCGCCTGATCGGGTTATTGGGATTGACTATCCAACCATTCGCGGAAATTATGGTTGGCTGTGGAACCCCCCCGCCTGAGCGGCCTGAATCTCAATGCGCTCGTCGCCCTCGACGCGCTTCTTTCCGAGCGGAACGTGACCCGTGCCGCCCGGCGCGTGGGCATCACACAGCCCGCGATGAGCCAATCTCTCGCACGCCTGCGCGACCTGTTCGGCGATCCTCTCCTCGTGCGCAAGGGCCGTTCCATGGTCCTGACCCCGCGCGCCGAAGCCATGCTTCTGCCATTGTCCGACGCCTTACTCTCCGTCGAGCGGGCACTTCAGCTAGGGATGGGCTTCGACGCTGCGACATCGACCCGCATCTTCAAGATCGCCCTCACCGACCTCAGCGTGACCATGGTTCTTCCGTCGGTCCTGCGCCTGATCGGCGAACGCGCGCCGGGCATTCGCGTGCAAGCGGAACCGCTTTCGAGTGGCCGGCTCGCCGACAAGCTCTCGTCGGGCGAGGTCGACCTCGTGATCGCGGTGTATCTCAACGCCGCCGAGGGGCTGCGCACCGAGACGCTCCTGGTGGACGACTACGTCTGTCTCGTGCGACGCGGGCACCCACTCGCCAAGCGCAAGCGAGTCCGAGTCGACGACTACCAGGCGCACGCTCATGTGGCCTACACGCCCGTCGGCTTCGTGCCGCATCCGATGTCCGAGGCGGTGCCCGGGATCGCTTCCGCCTCCGGCATCCGAGCATCGGTCCCTTACCTTCTCGCCCTACCCGACGTCGTCCGGCGCACGGACCTCGTCGCCACGGTGCCTCGCCGGCTGCTCTCGGCGCCGATCAACCTCGATGGTCTGGTCACGCTCGACGCGCCCAAGGAGCTCCCTGGCGTAGAGCATTCCCAGTGGTGGCACCCTCGATTCGACTCGGACCCGGCGCATCAATGGCTCCGCGAGCACGTCCGGGCGGCGCTGGAGGTCTCGGGGGCTTGACGGAGCCCCACGTTCCGATCACAAGAATCCTCCTTGGAGGTGGATATGCAACTTAATCGACTTAGTCTAACCATAGTTATTTCAGTCCTGCTCGCGCTCATCGTCGGTTGCAGCGAGAGCACTTCTTCCGGCGGTGAACCGGTGGACTCTTATGCGGCCAATGTGTGTGTGGGCGCGAAACAGGCAGCCTCCGGTGTCTTTTGCGGAGCGGCGGTTGATGCGTGGGCAACCTGGGCAACCAACCAGGACACCGACGCGCGCAACGCTGCGCTAGAGGCTGCGGGCACGGAGCTTGGAGATGCGTGGAGCGCGGCTGAATCGGCCGCTGAAGACGCCGGCGCGAATTGCTCGGACCTCGCCATGACATCGAATGGAGCCGCCTCCGACATGGAAGACGGGATCATGTCGATCGCCGACGCCATCACCGAGGGTCTCGACCTCGGGCAAAGCGCTGATGCCCAATGTGCTTCTGCTCTGCTCCAAACCGCACGCGATGCTTGCGCGGATGTGCTGGCCGCGGAGAGCGCACACGTTAGCGATCTCTTCGGGGACACGGACCGCTCGACACTCGAAGGCGCACTGAACGCCGCCTTCGACGCCTTCTCAACTGCCTGGGACAATGCGATCTCCAGCGCTTGTCCGGCGAATGCAATCGGCGAAGGCGCTCGCGACGGAGTTGCCGAACAGCTCGTGACCCTCACCGGCGAGCTAGTGCTCAACACGACCGTGACGCCGGAGTTGGATGACACGCAATTCACGGCGCTCACGCCCGGACCGACCGAGTACCTCGGAAGAACCTACACGCCCAAGTGCATGGATGACGGCGAATATCGCTACTTCGTCAAGCGAGGCAGCATCAACAAGGTGGTAATGTACTATATGGGCGGCGGCGCCTGCTGGAACAATCTTACCTGCAGCGTCCCGACCTGCAGTACCGCACCTCCTGCCGATCTCAATCCGGATAGCGGCTTCGGCGACCCCAATAATGAGAACAACCCTTTTCGCGAGTGGAACTGGGTGTTCGTGTCCTACTGCACGTGCGACATCCACTTTGGCGACGCGACCGTGGAGTACCAGGGGCTGGAGCCCATCACCGTACAGCACCTCGGCTATCACAACTCGCAGGTCGCCGAGAAGTGGGCGCGGGAGCACTTCGTCAATCCTGAAGAAGTGTTCGTGACAGGGTCGAGCGCCGGCGCATACGGTGCATGGTTCAATGCACCGCTGCTCCACGAAGTCTGGCCCGCATCGCAAATTCACGTGCTTGCGGACGCTGGCAATGGCGTCATCACGACAGACTTCCTGCAAAACGAGTTCAGCAACTGGAACTTCGTCGCCAACCTGCCGGATATCCCCGGCGTTCTCGAAGCGATCACCACGGGCGATGGAATGCCGGCCTACACCGAGGCGGTTGCCATGCACTTCCCGGGCACCAACTGGGCACACTACTCGACGATGTTCGACGGGGGCAGCGGCGGTCAGACGGGCTTCTACAACATCATGTTGAACAACGGTAACCCGCTCGCGGGTCAAACCTGGTGGGAAGGCAGCTGCGCGTTCGGCGAAACCGCGCTTGCGCAGTCAGTGCAGACATTCGAGGTCGTCCCATCCAACTACCGGTATTACTTCGGCACCGGCTCTCGCCATACGATGTGGGGCAACGACAAGGTCTATGACGACACCACCGGCGTCGACAGGACGGTCGTCAGCTGGGTCGAAGGCATGCTCGCAAGTCGCCCCGGCGAACCACACGCCGACTGGGCAAACGTCGTTTGTGAGGACTGCGGCCTGTTGCTCGAGGGCGATCCTCGCCCCGACCCCCTTGAGGCTCCCTTCGAGGACCGAAACGGAGACGACGTCATCGTCTGCGAGTAGCGGCCAGACGAATCACCCCAATGAACGGGGGTAGCGCCGGCTGCCATCACGCGTCCTGAATCAAGGCCGCGGCCCGCTCACCGATCATCATGGTGGGCGCATTGGTGTTGCTGCCGGTGATTTCCGGCATGATCGAGGCATCGACGACTCGGAGGCGTTCGATTCCCCGTACCCGCAGACGCGGGTCCACGACTGCCATCTCGTCGACGCCCATCTTGCAAGTGCCGACTGGGTGATAGACCGTTCCGGCGCGCAGCCTGGTTTCTTCGATGAGCTCCTCGTCGCTCGTGCGGTCCGCGCCCGGCGTGAGCTCCTCCGCGAGGTGATCAGTCATCTCCGCATGACCGCAGATCTCGCGGCATTTGCGAATCCCGTTGAGGAGGAACTGCAAGTCCTCCGGTTCTTTGAGATAGGCTGGATCGATGTGCGGCGCGTCGGCTGCGTCAGCGGAGTGCAGCAGCAACTCGCCTCGGCTTTTCGGATAGAGGAGCGTCGGCAACACCGACAAGCAGTGTCCGGTATCGACATATGCGCGCTCGGGACCGTCCTGATTCGGATCCGGGTAACCCCAGGGAAGCGTATGCAGCTGCAGATCCGGAATCGGCGCGTCCGGATGGCTCTTGATGAACGCGCAGGCCTCGAAGACCGTTCGCCCGAACCAGCTGTTACCGATCATGTACTCCTTGATCATGCCGCCAAAGAAGTGCGCCGGTGTTCCGCGGTGAAGGCTGGTCCGGGCCCGAAACACCAAGGGCACCAGGATGTGGTCGTGCAGGTTCTTGCCGACTCCCGGAAGGTCGAGCTTCACCTCGATGCCATGCTCGCGAACGTGCTCCGCCGGGCCTACCCCCGACAGCATGAGCAAGTGTGGCGAGCCAATCGAGCCTCCGGACAGGATTACCTCGCGATTCGCATGCGCGACCACGCGTTTACCCGACTGCTCGTACTCCACACCGGTAGCGCAGCCGTTGTCGATGATCACGCGCTGAACCAAGGCCCGCATCTCCAAGGTGAAGTTGGGTCGCGACAGGCTTGGTTGAACGTACGCCTCACCAGTTCCACTGCGAACGCCGTTGCCGCACGACATCTGTATGATACTTGCGCAGTTCTGGTTCTCCGCGTTGAAGTCGTCGAGAATGGGAACGTCGCAGACCGCGGACACGGCTTTCATGAACGCGACGGAGACCGGGCTGAGTTGATCCTCTGGGTGTCGAGTCACCCGAATCGGACCGCCTGCACCGTGATACTCGGTCTCGCCGTCTTGGTGGTCTTCGAGCCTCTTGTAGAACGGAAGCACGTCTTCGAAGCTCCAGCCTTCGCAGCCTCGGGCAGCCCAGTCGTTGTAGTTCTCTTTGTTCCCCCGGAGGTAGAGCATGCCGTTCACCGAGCTCGAGCCGCCGACGACCTTTCCGCGCGTGTACGTAACGCGCCGGTTGTTTAGATTCGCTTGCGGCGCCGTGCTGAAGCCCCAGTCGAGTTTCTCTTTGAGTTGCTTGACCTGCTGCACGAGGCTGATCATTCCGGGCCTGCGAACCAGGGTCGTGCGGTCGCTCCCCCCCGCTTCGAGCAGAAGAACGCTGACGTCGGGATCCTCCGCCAGTCGCGCAGCCACAATCGCGCCCGCGGACCCCGATCCCACGACGATGTAGTCGTATTCAGCCACGAATTCTCCAAAGTGAAACGTGTTTCACTTCGGCGGATATACCCGATAGGAGTTAACGCGCCAACGGCAAAACCTCGCGGGCATGCCATGATAGGCTCCGCGCTCAGGAGCGAACGTTCACTTGGGTCGAACCGCATTGATGATGACCGTGCTCCTCGTGGCCGCTTGCGGACCGAACGAAGGCACCGGCGCCGTCGTAGATGACGATCCGAACGGCACTCTGCAACTGATCCCAACTCCCCGAATGGTCGCAGCCGGCGTGGGCCACCTGCATTTCGACTCGAGCTCACAGATCGCCGTGTCGGCCGACACCGAAGTCATTGGAGAGCTCTTGGCGTCGTCCCTCCGACCGTCCACGGGTTGGTCCTGGAACGTCACACGTGATGAGCCTCTGCCGGGAGACATCGTCCTCCGGCTCGACGAGGCGCAAGCTGACCTGGGCAAGGAGGGATACTTCCTCGTGGTCGATAAGCGTCACGCAACGGTTCGAGCGCCATCGCCCGCAGGTCTGTTCTACGGGACACGGTCGCTGTTGCAGCTTCTCCCACCAGAGGTGGAGCGGCCCACGACAGCGGTGGGCGTCGTTTGGCGAGTGCCCATGGTGACCATCGAAGATCGCCCTCGGTTCGAGTGGCGCGGGTTCATGCTCGATGTAGCCAGGCATTTCTTCGCCGCAGATGAGGTCAAGCGGCTGATCGACATCGCTGCCCGATACAAGCTCAACCGCTTTCACATGCATCTCACCGACGACTCCGGCTGGCGCATCGAGATCAAGAGTTGGCCCAACCTGACCACCATTGGGGCTACGACCGACTACAGCGGTGGGCCGGGCGGCCACTACACGCAGGAAGAGCTCGCGGACATCGTGGCCTATGCGGAGGCACGCTTCGTCATGATCGTACCCGAGATCGACATGCCCGGGCACACCAACGCGGCGCTTGCCTCCTACGGGGAGCTCAACGAAAGCGGAGAACCCACCGAGCTCACCCCAACCGTTCCGATTGGCTCGAGCTCGCTCTGGATCGATGGCCCTGACACGGAACGCTTCGTCGGGGACGTGGTTCGGGAAGTCGCGGCGCTCATCCCCGGACCGTACTTTCACATCGGGGGGGACGAAGCGCTCACGATCGAGCCCGATGACTACGTCGCGTTCATCCGGATGGCGCAAGGCATCGTGGAAGGCCACGGGAAGATCATGATCGGTTGGGACGAGATCGGTCTCGTCAGCCTCGATTCCCCTTTCGTCGTTCAGTACTGGTTGAGCCTCCCCAACGCGTCGGCCGGCAACGACCAAGGCGCCCAAATCATCGCATCGCCCGCCAGCCAGGCCTACCTCGACATGAAGTACGACGAGTCGACGCCGATCGGACTGTCTTGGGCGGGCTTCACCGACGTCCGGGATGCCTACGAGTGGGATCCCCAACTAGGCTTCACGGAGGCCGACGTGATCGGCCTCGAGGGCCCGCTTTGGACGGAAACCGTCGAGAGCGCTGCAGACATCGACTTCATGATGTTCCCGAGGCTCCTCGGATACGCGGAGATCGGCTGGTCTCCACGCGACGGCCACAACTGGGAGGAGTATCGGGAGCGCCTCGCCGAACACGGCCCGCGGCTCGACGCCCACCAAGTTGCCTTCTTTCGATCACCTTTGGTCGACTGGCTGCCATGAGTCACCGGCCGCGCTCATGCGTCAATTCGAAGTGTTTGCTTTGTCGAGCATGTCGCACACTTCATCCTCGAACAGTGTGACGAGGTGATCGGGATGATTGCTCACCGCCTCGTCCACCCTGACTCCGACTATCACCTTTCCCGCGTAGCTCAGGATGGCGAGACCCAGCCCGAGGCGGGACGGATGCGGCACCCAGCTCATCACATCTCGGAGCCGCACGCCGTCTATGTAGAGAGGTTCTCGGGGTCCCGGGACGTTCGTCACCACGAGACTGGCCTTGCGTCCGAACACATCGTTGACGATGTGCTCGATGGTGGCGGAGGTGTGACCTAGCGCGTTCAAGATGCCGAACGCCACGAATGCTTCGGGCGTCCCCTTCATCGCATCCATTCGCTCTTTGAGCCCGCGGAACCTCGACTCGGTCGTCTTCTCATTGATCGGGAGATCCAGGAAAACCAGCCCGAAACGGTTTCCCAACGAATTGTCCATCTCTTCGATCGAGTGAACCGGCCGCAAGTTCACGGGGATGATCGCGCGAATCGTGAACTCGTCGACCGGCTCGCCCGCCTCGGCCAGAAAGCGGCGCAACGCGCCCGTCATCGCGCTCAGGAGAACGTCGTTGACGGTGGCACCGCGCGCGTGGCCGATCGACTTGATCGTGTCGAGGTCCAACCTGGACGACCACGCCATGCGACGGCGACCCGACAACTTTGCCTTCAACACGGTGCGCCGGTCGAACGGGACGAAGAGCAAGTGCCCGAGACTAAGGGCCAGAGCCGCGCCCTGCTTTGCGAGGTCCATTGCGTGACTTGGATGCCGCGCAACTTCGGCGGCTTCGTGCACCAAGACGTTCAGCAGTGGCTCGTGCTCGCCCTGTTCCGCCGGCTGCATGCCTTCAGACATCGGAGTCCCGTCGGCGCGATCGGCAAGAGTGAGCATGGCGTGTGCGAGGGCGAACCCGTCAGCGATGCAGTGATGCAAGCGCGAAACGATCGCCGAGCCCCCGTCCGATCCCTCGATGAGGTGCAATGCCCAAAGAGGTCGGTCCCGGCTCAGCTCTTGATTGGCTAGTTCGGTGACGACCCTGCTCAAGGTATCGCTCGTCAACGGTGCATCGAGCTCGTACCGCGTCACATGGCGCTCGATGTGGAACTCGGGGTCGTCCTCCCAGGTCGGGTGGCCGTCCCGCTCCGTGACGCGCTGCTTGAAGCGGTCGTATTTCAAGAGCCGCTCCTCGACGACGCTCTTGAGCGCATCGTACGACAACCGATCATCGAAACTCAGGAGCGTCACGATGTCCGCCGGGTTATCCGGCTCGTCCATGTTCAGCCACGCGGTATCTACGGGGCTCATCCGTTCGGAAGTCATGCTCGTCATGTAGGCCCACGCCTTGCTCTTGCCAACCGCCATCAGGTGCCTCCTCCTCCTCGGTCCCAGGATGCCGTATGCTGGCCCCATGCCGAATCTGCCACTCCACAAGAAGAAGAAGCTATCGGCGTTTCGCAAAAGCGCTCTTGGGACTTGGAACACCCCCTACGATCCGACCGTGTATGGGGTTCTGAGCCTCAAAATGGACGAGGCTCTGCGATACGTCGATGCGTTCCGGGCGCACACGGGGAAGCACCTTACCGTGAGTCACATGGTAGCCAAGGCGATCGGTGCCGTGCTCGAAGAGGTTCCGGATGCGAACGCGCTGCTGCGCTTCAACCAAATCTATCTTCGGGACAGCATCGGCGTCTTCTTTCAGGTCGTGATGAAGGACCCGGAGACAGGGGAGATCGACCTCAGCGGCACAACCATCCAAAAGCCAAACGAAAAGACGCTCGAACAAATCGTCGACGAGTTCTCGAAAAAGGTGAGCGGTGTCCGCGGAGGCACCGACAAGGCGTTGCAAAGCTCCCGCGATCTGATGTCGCGCATCCCTCCCTGGGCAATGAGCCCTATGCTCCGATTGACGAGCTTTCTGAGCTACACGCTGAATCTCGATATGAGTTGGGCTGGAATGCCGAAGGACCTCTTTGGCTCTGTGATGATCACAAACGTCGGGTCCCTAGGGCTACCGTACGCCTTGGTCCCTCTGGTTCCGTACAGCCGCGTGCCTCTGCTACTCGCGCTCGGCACGATCGAAGAGCGAGCGGTCGTCGAGGACGGTCAGCTCGTCGCGCGCAAGATCATGGACGTGGGTGCAACATTCGACCACCGCATCATCGATGGAGGTCATGCCGCCAAGATGCACCAAATCGTCCGTGCCTGGATCGAACACCCATTCGAGCACTTCGACGCGCTGGAGTAGCTTAGGCCAGATCCTTTTCGGAAGCCGACACGGTCACAGGCCGCTCAGTAGCCCATCGCGCAATCCGAAGTACGCGGGTTTGCGTTCGTAGTTCTCGTCTAGCGGCAAGGGTGCGAAGCCGGGTCCAAAGAAGCTATTGATCCACGTATGGCGGTCTGTGAATCCCCAGAATGTGATTCGTTTGCACGCCTCCACCGCTAGGCAGGCGCTTGCCATGTCGAAGTAGTCTTGGCGCTGCCGCTCCAGGCGAGTGGTTTCGTCTCCCGTTCCCCGCAGAACGATGTCGACCTCGGTGAGCTCGACGACGACGCCGAGCGCCGCCAGTTTCTCGATGTTGGTGCGAAGCTCGTCGTAGCTGGGGCCTCTTGCGATGAAATGCCCCTGGAGGCCGACGCCGTGGAGCGGAACCCCCTGGTCGAGCAGGTCAACGGTCAGGGCGAGGAGCGCATCGAACTTGGCGCCCGCGTAGCTAACCAAAGCATCGTTGAGGAACAACGTGGCATCCGGATCGGCCTCGTGCGCCAACTCGAAGGCTTCGGCGATGTAGCCAGGGCCGAGCACTTGGTAGAAGTGGTTCTGGTACACCTCCGACCCCACCGTTTCGAGGGGCTCGTTGACGACGTCCCAGGCATCGACGTGACCTCGGAAGTGCCCCACCACGGTGCGGATGTGATCGGCCATCAGCGCTCTCAGCTCCTCGGGATCGGTGATCGCGGTCACGTAGTCCGGGGTGGCATCGACGCTAGCTTGCTCCCAGACGAGCGTGTGACCACGCACTGCCATGCCATTGGCCTCGGCGAGCTCCACCATGTGGTCGGCCCTGTCGAAATTGAACACCCCGTACTCGGGTTGGGTCGCAGCCCATTTCATCGCGCCCTCATGGGTCACACTGTTGAAGTCTTTGATCACCGCAGGAAGGTAGTCCGGGTCATCCGTCTCATCGACTTCCCTGAACGCTGTTCCGACTAGCACCCCAGCCTGAACCGCAGCCTCACTCAGCGTGCAATCCGCCCCGTCCGCCCGGCAGTCCGGCTCATCGTCCCCTCCGCATCCGGACGATGACGCGAGCGCGCTCGCCAGCAGGACCCCAAAGAAGATGCGCATGCCGCTGATTGTACCCTAGGTGGCCCCGGGGGACTCACGAAACTCCGCCGCCATAGCTCACTGCACGACGATGGTATTCGTGCAACCGGCGACGACGTTGAGGTTTGCTCCGTCACCCGCCGTGCTCACGGTATCGCAGGCGTTTTCGCAGAGGTGAATTTTGGTGGGCGCGTTCGGGACGTCGTAGTACCAGGCGGGCTGATCGAGGGGACAGGCGCCAGCGTTGCCAACCTGCGGGATGGTCGTGACGGTTTCGCCCTGGGTTAGGGTCACGTTGACCCGTCCGTAGTCGAGCACCTCCCCCTCTGGTGCGGTGAGGCCAGTGACGTCGATCTCGCACGGTAGCGGCACTGCCTGCTGGGAGATGGCCTGGAGAGCGTTCGCGAGCACATCGCCCGAGGCGTCGCCGACATTCCAATAGTGGCATGGGGTAGCGACGTCTCCGCAGAAGTCGTCATGCGGGTCGGCACCACCGGCAACGGCAAGCTCCTCGAGATTGTCCTCGTTGGCTCCGCTCATCCCGATGATGAAGGTTCGTAGACCGGTGTTTGTTAGGTGGTCTGCGATGATGGCGGCAAGGTTGGAATTGTTGGTGTCGCATTGAGTCGCGTCGCCGTCGGTAATGAGAACGCCGACCATCTCACGTCCTGCCGCCTGGTTGTTGGCGGTGTAATTGGCGATGCCCCGAAGCGCGCCTTCGATTCGGGTGCCGAATCCACCGCTGAAATCTTCGTCGCTGATCCTTTGCACGAGGGCGCTGTCAGACGCGACGGGCAGCGAGGTTTTCCCGATCAGCGGAGGGTCATAGGAAGAACCGGTGCAATCGTTGGACAGCGACATGACGTTGAACGCTAGGCTCGTGTCCACGGCAGGAGAGACCTCGACGAGGTAGTCGGCAAGAGCGTAGGTTGCGAAGCATGCCTTCGAGCTGATCGGCGGCGAGCTCCCCGCCACGTAGGCGCAGTCGGTGCCCATGCTGCCCGTGCGGTCGAGAACGAGATAGATGTCGAGGGGACTGCTCTCGAGTTGCCGTTCGTGCGCGACGCCGCTGCAACCGCAAAAGCCGTTGAGGCACTCTCCGTTGCAGTTGTCTGGACCGACACACGGCGTGCCCAGCGACGATTGCAGGCAGACGTTCGCAGTCGCCTCGCAGTACGTCCCGCCAGTGCACTCGGCCTGGCTCGCGCACGGGGCGCCCGGGGATACACAGGTCTGGGTGGCGGACTCGCAGACTTCGGGGGCCACGCACTGGTCGCTGGTCGTGCACTCTGGGTTCCCGCGGCCGCGGGCGCCTCCACTTCCGTCTCCGCCTGCGCCTCCGTCACCGGTGCTCGAGCTCGAGCCCCCGCAGCCCATGAAGATCGAAACGACCATTACCGCGCAAGCGGTCCACGCCGTCTGCGCACGAAGATGTTGAGCCACGCCACGTTCCCCCATGTCCTTCAACTTAGCCGGGCGGAGAGGCGCCTCCAAATCACCTGCCCACGCGCAACGAGCTAGCCGCGCATGTCCTCGAGCTCGCGCGGGACGAAGAGCGGACGTCCGCCGGTGGCTTGACGAACATCAGCCAAATCTCGACCAGAACTTGCGGCTCGAATACCTCGTAGGCAGAGCCCGGATGGCCCAGAAAGAACGACGCATCTACGAGAACATGACGGAGCGTTTGACCTACCCGGAGAATTTCTTTCAGGCCCCGAGGACGAGCGCATGCTGCGCCGGTTCTTCGACGAAATGTAAAGCAGCGCCCCGCAACGAGCCACCATGGCCGGCGATCTTAGCGCCGCCTCGTATTGTGCGAGTAACCCTGTCGGGCGCTTCGCCGCTTGAGGATCTGCATGTGCTGGACGACGTCAGGCCGCTTGAGCAACAAGTCGGAAAACTGGGCCGCCGGCATCCGGAGCGCCAGGACATCGCTCGCCGCCTCGACGGTGACCAAGGACGGTTGACGCATCAGCATCGACTCCTGACCAATCGCGATCCCGAGCTCCATGTCTCCGATTCGCTGCCCGTCGGCCCTCCGCGTGACCACTCGACCGTGCAGCGGAATGTAGAGTCCGTCGGCGCTCTTGCCCGCTTCGAGAATCCGGGTACCCGCAAGCGCCCGCCGGACTTCGAAGAGCCGCGCGATTGCGCGGCGCGTCGTCTCGTCGAAGGCGGTGAAGATCGGGTTGGTCCGTACGAGCGTGGCGATGAGCCGCCGGCTCAGGATCTCCATGAGCACCTCACCAAAGGGCCGGTGCTTCGCCACGAGCTGGTCCAGCAACTGCTTGCTGATTCGAAGCGCGCGAACCCGCCCGCAGGCCATGACATCCTCTCCGTAGTTGACGTTCGAGAGCAGGCACGAAACACCGGCCACGTCTCCCTCGCCGAGGAGCATCGTGCGCATGTCCGTGCCCCGCCGCCCGACCACGGTGCCCTCGACGATGACGTAAAGCGCATCGGCGATCATCCCCGCGGTCACCAATCGCTGACCATCCTCGGCATCCACGAGCGTAGACTCTCGAACCAGGGCTTCGAGGATCAAACGCGGCACTTCGGCAAAGAGTGGCATCGAAGGCAGTTGCGCCAGGGTGCTCGCGCTCGGGCGCATGCTCACCGTCGACTCCCGGGCCAGAGGCCGTTGAAGCAGCTCCACCCCCGTGATGTCGAGCCGCACGTCGTTCGTCTGCTCCGCTTTCGTGAAACGAAGCTCGTCCAAAGGCGCAGTCTGGTCGGTGATCAGCGGAAGCGCGTCGGTGATCAGACTCTGCGAATCGGTTGGCGGTCCATCGTCTTCCGGAGTCGGCGGCTCATCCGCCGTCACGATCATGCTCCGGTTCTCACGGTGGAGCCGGCGGGCCGCCTCAGGATCCACACGCTCGAGCACGTCGCTCCTGTTCGGGTCGATCGCCATGATCACCTTCGCCATCGCCGCAGCTCGGGCGACGAAGCCCTTTGCCGCGTAGAGGTCGACCGCTCGCTCGTAAGCGAGCACCGCGTCGGCCTTGCGATTCATCCGTTGCAGAAGGTCCGCGCGCCGGTGCGACCAGCGAGGCTCGTCCTTCTGTTGTTTCTCGATCAGCTCGTAGAGATCGAGCGCTTCGTGAAGCCGGTTGGCCTTGAGTGCCTTGCCGAGCTGTGTGCGAAGATTCGTTGTCTTGCTAGGGCGCCTGAACATCCTTGCACCTCCCTGGAAGTCAATGCAAGACTCACCCTAACGGTTTAATTCCCGCACCCCCAAACCCGACGCGAAAATCTTTCAAATCAGCAGAATGCCCAGAAACGTCGTGCTAGCTTCGAGCTCGGTGATGGACATCTCGACCTCGGCTTCGGTTCTCGTCCCGCGCCCGCGCGAGGAGGTGTTTGCGTACGCCACCGACAGCACGAACGCGCCGGAGACCGTGCGCGCGAGCGGCCCGTTCGCGGGGATCACCAAAATCGAGATGCACGAGGGGCAAACTCTTGCCAAGGGCTCGAAGCGTCGAGTCTTCATGACCGACGGCACAGTCCTCGAGGAAGACATCCTCGACTACGACCCTCCAACGAGGCACCGCTATGGTTGGACGGGCGGGGCCAAATTCCCGTTCTCGTTGCTGGTTCGGAGCGGCACCGGCAACTGGGACTTCACCGAGGCCGAAGGCGGCACGCGCATCGTCTGGACCTACACCTTCGGGTTGACGTCCCCCCTCGCGTACCCGCTCGCCATTCCGATCATCTGGCTCTTCAAGGGCTGGTTGCAACAGGGCCTCGAAGCCATCCGTGCGGAGCTTCTCGCTTAGGAGGCGGGCGCCGCTGACGAGCTCGAGCCCACGTTCAGGGAAGCTTGTACTCTCCTTTCCAGTCGGACCAGCCCGCGCCAGTGTCACCTATGAAGTTACCCGACCTAGCTCACGTGCGTCAGTACCTCGATTTCGTTCGTGGTTAGCGTGGCTGAGCGTCCTCCAAAGCGTCGTATTCGATGGGCGAAGAGTTATCGCGTCGTCAATGCGCGCTTTCCGCCGATCGACCTCTTTGAGCGCAGTGGACGCCCCGATCTCAGGACCCAACCTCCGATTTCATTTCGATGGTGAGCGTGTCGACCGCTGGTTTCACTTCGGCGATAAGGCTTGGCAGGCGATCGCGCTCTAGGATTCGACGCCAAGAAAGGGCGTTTGTACTCGCTGTCCCCCCCACGCGCATCAGAGACTAAATGAAATCGAGCGCACAGAGGTGATCGAAGAAGGCCTCTTTGTTGTGCTTGGTTTCCTCTGGGTAGCTGCTCATCAGTTGCCCATAGGCGCTCCGCAGTAGTTGACTAGAGCGCTGCACACGTGGGTCAGCCTGTAGATGAGTAGGCAGCCCTTGCGTCTGCCAACTGTCGAGAGCGGCCCGCTGATCGTCTAGCGCACTCACAATCATGCGCACCGCGTCGCCGGCTTTCGGCGAGACCGCAAGCGCTTCGACCTGTGTTGCAATGGCGTTCAGTTCTTCGACTCGTTCGTTTGCGTCGCGTTGCGAGTGGAGCTTCTGAAGCGCGCCCACGCGAGCCACAACCCCGTAGTCCACCCAGCGGAACAGCTCTGCCAGGAAGCGCGCGTCGGCTTCGTCCAACTTGGATTGGGAGGCCGTGTAACTGGTGCGCCGGTGCGGAATCGCGCGGTAAGCTTGCGCGATCTCCGCCTCTTCAACTGGCCGATGGGGAATCGTAACGCGTGCCTTCGGGAAAGCCGGCGCGCCCGCGGGGTCGACTGCAGGCAACTTCGACTCCGATGACTCCCGCGAAGCAAACGCCCACGCGGTGGCACCGACGATGAACACCGCAAACACGAGCGTGGCCCAACGATTCGCACGAGGGGCGGGGGGCTTCGAAGGGATCGAGTCTAGTCTGCAAAGCCCGCACTCTCCGTTACTATCCAACGAAACCCGGTGCTTTTCGCAACGTTCAGATAACACCCCTGGCATGATCGCCATTGTCTCATGATCTGTGTCAACGACAAGTACGCTGACGACATCGCCGCTCTGTGTTCTTAGGGCAGGTCGCGGCGCGGAACGCAGGCCTAACCGAGTACGAAGCACGATACATCAATGCCCGCTCATTTCGACATGCCGCGGTAACCGACATGACCGCGCACAGCAACGAGCTCGCCGGAGTCTCGTACCTGGCCGGCCACAAGGAGGTGCGGACCACCTCGCGGTACGTGCATCCTCCGTTTGAAGCCGGCAAACGAGTGAACGATGCCCGTTTTCGGGACACCGTTTGGGACACGCGCGACTTCTACGAAAAGGGCATGAGCTGCGCGCACTGCGCGGGGCTCAGGCGGATACCGCAAAGCGACTCGCGCATGTCGAGCCGTCGGCAACGCACGGAAGGGTCCGAGTTCTATCCGCTTGGTCACCTTCGGGATCATCACGGCTCACATCTCGCGATGGACAACGTTTTGAGGAA
>Ga0209456_10000173_pt1 | contig 36249 bp, 26 predicted proteins | sample COG_11_FD_184755 | JGI IMG/M metagenome (GOLD analysis project Ga0209456, IMG submission 184755) | Pelagic marine sediment microbial communities from the LTER site Helgoland, North Sea, for post-phytoplankton bloom and carbon turnover... | ecosystem: Environmental > Aquatic > Marine > Neritic...
GTACGGACTGCCGTTTCGACCGATGGCCGAAACCACGACCACCGGACGAAATCCGCTGTTGCGGCAAGCCAGTACGCGCGCAGCTGCGATTTCGCGTAGCTCAGCTGTGGCAAGAGAGGTGCCACCGAATTTTTGCACAACCAACTGCGGCATAAGATCTCCATATCGTCAGCGGCGGATTCTATAGCATATCCTGAACGCTGGGCCCGGGGTAACGTCGAGGAGCTTTACAGCTTCCACAATGCGGACCAAAAAGAAGCCCTATAGAAATCTACTCAATCCACACTGTCCATGCTCGAGACATGGTCTACTAGGAATACTCGCTAACCAGGAAGCCGATACTTTGAGTACTGAACGCATTCTGCTGCTGATCTATGTCACCGCATTGTTTGGGCTGTTGTTTTTCCCTATTGGCGGGCCCGACTTCCGATTGCTTGGTTTAGATTCTGACAAATGGATGCACGCTGTATTGTTTGGGGGGCTTGCCGTGATGCTGCACTGGAATCTTGTCGAGTTTCGACAGGCGTTCTTGATTTCTGTCGGTGTTGCGTCAATCTTTGCCGCCTCAACCGAGTTGGTTCAAGCACCTCTCGTTCATCGTAGCGCGGAGTTCCAGGATTTCCTGGCCGGCTTACTGGGCGCCGTGCTTGGTGGCGCATTCGCACACTTCGTATTGTCATCCGTAAGCCTTCAGCGCTTACGTGGCCTGATGGTTAGTATGCTGGGCATAATGATTGGAATTCTGTTCCTTGCTGCCGACCTTATTGGTATGGGTGATGCCGACCGAGTTGGAATGATACAAATCGGTGGCATGGCGTTTGGTGGCCTGATCGCCCTGGGCGGCGCAAGAATGCAGCTCAGAGAAATGCGCAGCAGAGCACATCGGTCGTGAACTAATCCCAATTCTAGGTTTGTCCAGAATAGGGTTCGTTCTGTCGCGTTGTCGCCGTCTCAAATCTGCGATTGAAGGTAGTTCTCCAGCCCGGTTTTCTCAACCAACCCAAGCTGCGTTTCCAGCCAATCAACGTGCTCTTCTTCTGACACCAGGATCGCGTCGAACAGATCCCGCGTCACGTAGTCCTTGTGCGCCTCGCAATAGGCGATGCCTGCTCTTAAGTCCGGGAGCGCATCCAGTTCCATATCCAGATCGCACTGCAGCATTTCGGGGACGTTCTCGCCGATGCGGAGCTTGCCCAGGTTCTGCATATTCGGCAGACCTTCCAGGAACAAGATCCGCTCGATTAGCTCGTCCGCGTGTTTCATCTCATCGATCGACTCGCCGTGTTCGTAGTCAGCGAGTTTGATCAGGCCCCAGTCCTTCAGCATGCGCGAATGCAGGAAATACTGGTTGATTGCAGTCAATTCGTTCTTGAGCACCTTGTTCAGGTGATCGATGACAGTGGTGTCACCTTTCATAGTTGGCTCCAAATTTGGGAGGGTTGTTCTTGTTGAGCGCCATTGTAATGAAAGCGCTAGTATTCGGCTATGAAAAACCTCTTCGACATCTCAGGAAAAGTTGCCCTCGTCACCGGCGGATCCCGCGGAATTGGCGAAATGATCGCCGAAGGCTTCGTCACCAACGGCGTAAAGACCTACATTTCTGCTCGTAAGGCCGATGCCTGCGACGCGACGGCTGCGAGGCTATCCGAGATGGGAGAATGTATCTCGATCCCGGCCGATCTATCGACCATGGACGGCGTCAAAGCCCTGGTTGACGAGATCAAGTCTCGCGAGTCTCAGCTCGACATCCTTGTGAACAATGCTGGTGCGACTTGGGGCGCATCCATAGAGGAGTTCCCAGAGCGCGCCTGGGACAAGGTCATGGACATCAATGTCAAAGCCCCGTTCTTCCTGACGCAGGCTTTGCTGCCGTTGCTGGAGGCGTCTGCAACGCCCGAGGACCCGGCCCGCATCATTGACGTCGGCTCAATCGATGGGTTGAACGTTAACAAGATGGGCACGTACTCCTACGGGCCGAGCAAAGCAGCGATCCATCACCTGACTCGCACGTTCGCGTCTCACTTTGCTGAACGCAACATCACGGCCAACGCGATCGCCCCCGGGCCGTTCCCGAGCAAGATGACGGCCGGCATAGCACAGGCCATGGGCGAGGAGATCCGCGAGCATGTGCCCCTCAAGCGCTGGGGTGAGCCGGCCGATATGGCCGGTACCGCAATTTTTTTGGCATCGAAAGCGGGTGCGTATGTGTCCGGTGCGGTGATCCCTGTTGATGGTGGCATCGTTGCGAGTTCGAGAACGCTTTGATCGCCCGCTGGGGCGGGCTCCTACATGACCGATCGACTTGATTGCGTGATCGTCGGCGCCGGCGTTGTGGGCCTTGCGATCGGCCGTTCGCTGGCCATTGCCGGCCGGGACGTTGTGGTACTCGAAGCCGAGCCCGAGATCGGCATGCACACGAGCAGTCGAAACTCCGAGGTCATTCACGCGGGCATCTACTACGAACAGAATTCCTTGAAGGCGAAATTGTGCGTGCAGGGCAAGGAGATGCTCTACGACTACTGCGAAGCTCGGCATGTCCCATTTCAGCGAATAGGCAAACTGATCGTCGCATCGAAGGAGTCAGAGAAAGAGCGGCTCCTCTGTATTCGGGCGAAAGCCGAGAATAACGGCGTGACAGACCTGAGGCTTGTCGAACACGAAGAGATCAGGCAAATCGAACCGGCCGTCACGGGCGAAATCGCACTGTTCTCGCCATCGACAGGCATCATCGACTCCCATTCCCTGATGGTGTCACTGCAGGCTGATATCGAATCGCACGATGGCATCGTACTGACGCACAGCAAACTGGATCGAGTCGAGGTCTTGAGCGATGGATTCAGGCTGCATGTCGCCGACGCCGACGAGGCGTTCGAATGCAAGACCTTGATCAACTCGGCGGGCCTCAACGCCGAACGTGTTGCAAAGTCCATCGAAGGGTTGCATCCGGGCAATATCCGCGCCGTTCGATACGCCATCGGCCGCTACTTTGCTTACCAGGGAAAGTCGCCTTTTGCCCATCTCGTCTACCCGCTACCGATAGACGGTGGTCTCGGAGTGCATGCGACCAACGACATGGGTGGTGCCGCTCGCTTTGGCCCTGATGTTGAGTGGGTTGATGACATTGACTACAGATTCGACGAGAGCCGGAAGCCGAAGTTCGAAAACGCCATTCGTCAGTATTTCCCCGACCTGGATGTTGACAAACTAGCGCCCGCATACACCGGCATTCGACCAAAGTTGACTGGACCAGGTGAGGCGCCCAGGGACTTTTCAATCGAGGGCTCCGAGACGCACGGCGTGACGGGCCTGGTCAACCTGTTCGGTATTGAATCACCGGGGCTGACGGCCTGCCTGGCTATCGGTGAATACGTCGCCCGACAAGCGGGATCCTACAAATAGACATAACGTCGATGTCGCAATTTTTCGACAGGTTTTTTTTTCGATCCGAAGTGCTAACGTTCATATTAGTGTATGCCTATGTCACTACTAACCAAGTCAATTGCATTCCTTCTCTGTTGGGCGAGCCTCGCTGCATGCTCCGGTGGATCCGGCACGTCGGAGAACACCATCCCACCTCCGCCGACCGTATCCGTCTCGGTCTCTGGTGGCGACTCGGCCGCTGAAGGTGCAGCCAATGCAACCTTGTCTTTTGATTTCGCGCTCTCGATCTCATCCTCCAGCGCGACCGATATCGATTACGAGACCCGCTCCGGGTCAGCGACGCAGAATGTCGATTTCACGGGCCTGTCCGGGACACTGACGATCTCTGCCGGGACAACGTCCGGCAGTGTCGATGTCTCCATCCTCGACGATTCCATCGATGAACCGGATGAGACCGTCGAGATGCATATTACGTCGGTCTCGAGCGGCACTATCGGTACAGCTTTGGCGATCGGTACGATAGTCGACGACGACACCGGCTCAGGGTCGTCCGGCCTCGATAGCCGGCCGAGCAACCCGACCTGCATCGCGCCCGACCGTCCGTTGGTCAATGCCTCAGTTTCTACTGAGCCTGCATTTCCAAATCTTCCGGCGTTAGATGACGCGGTCGACCTGATGCAGGCGCCCGGCGATACCAGCCAGTGGTTCGTCGTGGAGAAAGATGGCCGCGTGCTGCGTTTCGATAATGTGGCCAATGTGGCGTCGACCTCGCCCTTTATCGACATCCGCTCACCCACCGATCCGATCGATGTTGACTCCGGTCCGAACGAAGCTGGGCTGTTGGGCATGGCGTTCCACCCGAACTACGGCACAGGCAACTGGTACGTATATCTTTCGTACACAATCGACGGCGCAGGTACGGGCGGGCCACTTATCTCAGTCGTATCGCGCTTTGAGAGCAAAGATGGCGGCGATACTCTGGACGCCGCCGACTCGACCGAGTTGCTGCGCCTCAATCAGCCGCACAGTAATCACAATGCGGGCCAGATCGGCTTCGGTCCGGACGGCTACCTGTACATCGCATTCGGTGACGGTGGTAGTGGAGGGGACCCGGGCGACCGCGCGCAGAATACCAACAACCTGTTCGGCGCGATGCTTCGTATTGACGTTGATGCCGGGTCGCCCTACGCCATACCCGGCGGCAATCCATTCGAAAACAGTCCCCTGGACTGCAATACCGGTTCGGCCACCAACCCTTGCCCCGAGATTTATGCCTGGGGCCTGCGCAATCAGTGGAAATGGTCATTCGATACCGAAACCGGGCAACTGTGGGTAGGTGACGTCGGCCAGAACGCCTGGGAAGAGGTCGATATTGTCGAACTCGGTGGCAATTATGGCTGGCGCTGCCGGGAAGGCGCACACAACTTCAATACGTCGGGGAACTGTCCTGACGGTCTCATCGATCCGGTTATGGAATACCCGCACAGTGTTGGCAACTCAATCACAGGCGGTCATGTTTACCACGGAAGCGCCATTCCCGAACTCGACGGCCGTTACGTCTTCGCCGACTACGCACAAGGCAAGATCTTCGCCAGCGTTGATAACGGCGACGGCAGCTTTGACTACGAGCAACTACTCGACACATCGTTTCTTATTTCCGCGTTTGCAGTCGAGAGTGATGGCGAGTTGCTTTTCCTCAACTACGGGGCAGGGGACATACGGCGTATCGTGCAGTCGGGCGGTAGCTCGAGCGACCTTGTGGCAACTACTCTGTCAGCATCGGGCTGTGTCGATGCAACGGACCCGAGCGCGCCAGCTGCCGGCCTGATCCCCTACGACATCAACGTAGCGTTCTGGTCTGATGGCGCGGCGAAGGAACGTTGGTATGCGATTCCGGATGGCACCAGCATCGACGTTAATGCAGAAGGTGACTGGCTGTTTCCTGTCGGCTCAGTGTTAATGAAGAATTTTCGTGTTGCCAATGAGCTGATCGAGACCCGCCTCCTGATGCGGCACACGGACGGCGAGTGGGCCGGGTATTCCTACGAGTGGAATGCTGCCGGGACTGATGCCGACCGACTGTACGGCGGCAAGGTCAAAGCGGTATCCGGCCAGGACTGGATCTATCCGAGCGGGGCGGATTGCATGCAATGCCACACGCAAGCGGCCGCGTTCGCGCTCGGACCTGAACACGGACAACTGAATCGGGATTTGACATACCCGAGTACCGGGCGGACGGCGAACCAACTCGAGACAGCCGATGCTGTAGACCTGCTCACCGATCCTCTCACAGATATTCCTGCGAACCTGTCGCGGTTCCCGGACCCAACCGACGCTGGTGAGAGTCTCGACGCGAGGGCGCGCGCTTACCTGCATTCGAATTGCGCTGGATGTCACCGACCCGGTGGCCCGACGCCATCGAATATGGATCTGAGATTCGACACCTCATTGGCAGCGACCAATACCTGCGGTGTACTGCCCACGTCAGGAACCCTGGGCCTGCCCGGCGCGCGAATAATCGTGCCCGGCAATGCGGGTTCGTCTGTCTTGGTAAATCGCGCCGATCGACGCGACGTGCACGGCATGCCGCCGCTCGGTAGCAGCATTGTGGATGCTGCAGCCGTGCAGTTGTTGGCAGATTGGGTCAATGCTATGGGTGGGTGTCCGTAGGCATGTGAGGAGCAGGCGTTCGGAAGAAGCGTCATTGACGACCGTCAGAATGCCCCCGTAGTCGTCAACCCTCCCAAAATGTGTACCAGGTCCCAGTTTTCCGGGCCCCGGGGCCCTATGCTGGTGCGACATAATCCAGAGGTACACGACGTGAAACTTTCATCGCCGTTAATTTTGTCGATCCTGTTGTGCGGCTTCGCCGTGGGCGCCGCGTATGGCGCCGAATTGCAGGTCGAAATCCAGTCACCGACCGCCGAATATGTCCCGGAAGACGGGGTGACGATGGTTGACGTCGAGGGCGTCGCATCGACCATTGGCGGCGTCAAGTACATCGACATGATCTTCGTCGTGGACACGTCGTCAAGCCTCCGCAAGTCGGATCCAAAGAACTATCGTTTGCAAGGTGCGGCTGGCCTCGTCAGGGGCCTGTCGCCGAAGAGTGATACAAAGATTGGCGTGGTCAGCTTCTCCGGTAAGGGCGACCTCGTCCAGCCGATGACGGCGGACCGCGACAAGGTCGTACAGGCGATCGAGAACTTGCCCCGATCCGGTGGTACGAATCTCGCGGCGGGTATCAATACGGCGCTGGAAGAGCTCGAGAAGAACGGGCGCCCGGACTCATCGCGCGTCATCATGCTGTTCACGGACGGCATGTCGAACCGCATGAAAGCCTACGACGCGACGGCCGAGGCCCAGATGCAGGGCGTTGCGATTCAGTCCCTCTTGCTCGGGGCCAGTGAAGCGGGCGCCGATACGCTCGAGGCCATGGCCTGGGCAACGGCTGGCGGCTTCAGGAAAGTCCGCGACCCGGCAGAGCTGCCCGAAGTATTCCTGAACCTGAAAACGACGGGCGTCGAAAGTGTCACGCTCAGCGTCAACGGCTCGGAACCGATACCGGCGCAGCTCACCGGCGGAACGTTTGCCGGACAGCTCCCGCTCGTGACCGGCGACAACCAGATTGTCGCGGTAGCCACCAGCCTCGACGGGCAAACGAAGGAGTCTGTCGTGAACGTGGAAATACGGGACGCCAGCTGCGCGGCCCTTGAAGTTGCGGCAACGAAATCCGGACGGCCCGTGCTGTCCCTGGACGACCGTTCTGTCGAGATCGTCGTCGATGCTTCGCGCAGCATGTGGGGACGCATGCACGGCCAGCCAAAGATGGCCGTCGCCAAGGACATCCTGAACGACGTTTCATACTGGTACCCGGATGACCTCGATCTCGCGTTGCGCGCCTACGGCAACACCAGCCCGAGCGAAAACAACAACTGCGCGGACTCGACCTTGCTCGTGCCGTTCGGTGACCACAATCGCGAGTCCATTCGCCAGGCGATTGCTCGCCTCAGGCCGACAGGACAGACACCAATCGCCTACTCGCTGCACCAGGCAGCTCGGGATTTCGATTCGCTCGATACCGACCGCGCATTGGTGCTCGTGACCGACGGCATAGAAAGCTGCGGCGGGGACCCGGTTGCCGCGGCACGCACGCTGCGCGAGCGGGGCATCGTGGTCCATCTGATCGGCTTTGGTCTTGGCAATGCCGCGGACGAAGACACCGCTAATCTCTACGCCGTTGCGAATGCGTCCGGTGGTCGCTATGTCACGGCCGGTAGCGCTGAGGAACTCAAAGAGGCATTGACCATGACCGTGGCCACAGCCTTTACGGTCTACTATGAAGGTTCTGTCGTCGCCAACGGATCACTCGGCTCGAATGAAGCAATCGTCCTGCCAGCAGGTGACTACAAGGTAGTGCTCGACAGCTCGCCGCCGCGCGAAGTCGATGTCACCCTCGCCCCGAGGGACCAGCTGACGGTGACGCTCGAGAAGATGGGCGACCACGTGACCCACGTTGAGCAGCGTGAGGTCGTGGAGCACCAGTCCTGCGACGCTGACCTGGTTTCGGTCGTAAACAACTGATTTCGGCCGCTGGGGCGGCCTCGTACAGCAGCAGCGCTGCATTTCTCCGAATTCCCTGTATTATTTCGGCTTGGAATTCGGAGCTCGTAGCAATGACAAGACGATCTATCGCAGCCGCCGTCCTCACGGTGGCTTGTTTCAGCAATGCTTATGCCAGCGAGATGAGCGACAAGCTCGCGGAATGCCGTGCCATCGAATCGGATGCTGAGCGAGTGGCCTGCTACGACGCATTGGATAGCGGAAACCAGGAGCAGGAAGCCGCGCCCGCACCCGTGCCTGTGGCCGCTCCTGTTGCCGCAGGAGCCGCTGCCGAAGTAGAAACTCCGCCTGTTGAGGCTCCGTCCGCCGAAGAGTCGTTCGGCAAGCCGGTCGACGATCTCAATCGGGAGCCCGAAGCGACTGCCAGTAGCGAAAAGGTCGATGAACTCACCGCGACAATCACCGGCATACGCCTCTATAAAATGGACCGCGTAATTATTACGCTGGAGAACGGCCAGGAGTGGCGCCAGACGTCAGCCTCGACCAAGACGTTTTCTGTTGGCGACAGGATTGAGATTCGTAAGGGCGCTTTTGGCTCTTACCGGATGACGGAGGTCGATGGTTCTCATGCGATGAAGGTACGGCGCGTCGATTAAACGGCGGGGCGGTACACCATCGGCTGCGGGGCAGGGCGCCTCCGGTACTCCGCCAGGATTTCTGACGCCGCTTCCTTGCACGACCCGCAACCCGAAGCCACACCAAGCTCGGCCTGCAGGCCCCACAAATCGGTCGCGCCTTCCTCGGCGGCGGCCCGGATTTGCTTGTCAGTGATCGCGTTACAGATACAGACGTACATAGAAATCAGTCAGTTAGCGAAGTTTCAACTATTTAAACGCAAATGCGAATGATTGTCAATACGATTAAGTATAAACCGAGACATGGGTCGGTAGTTCGGGGTAGTTCGGGGTCAGTTACCGAATACCGGATTTCTCCGGAATTTGGCTTGGTTGTTGACTTTCCCCGTATTCGGTAACTGACCCCGATTCCTACGCCCATAGTGGTATGCGCCTGCATGACCAAAATCATTTATCATTAGCGGCCCGCCTGACGGCGAAGAAGTACCCGAAAAACCGGAGCTTATGACCGATTTCCCAAAGAAAACTCTGGCTGACTGGGCCGCGCTCGCCCAGAAAGAATGCAAGGACAAGCCGCTGGATTCCCTGACCACCGATACGGCCGAGGGCATCCCCGTCAAACCCCTGTACACGGCCGAGGACCTCGACGGCCTCGAGCACGTCGGTTCGCTCCCTGGCATGGCGCCGTTTGTACGCGGACCCCGGGCCACGATGTACGCCGGACGTCCCTGGACAGTCCGCCAGTACGCCGGCTTCTCGACCGCCGAAGAATCCAATGCCTTCTATCGGCGTAACCTCGAAGGGGGCCAGACGGGCCTCTCAGTGGCTTTCGACCTGGCCACGCACCGAGGCTACGACTCCGATCATCCCCGCGTTGTCGGTGATGTCGGCAAGGCCGGCGTTGCGATCGACTCGGTCGAGGACATGAAGATCCTCTTCGACGGCATTCCGCTCGATCATATGTCCGTCTCGATGACCATGAACGGCGCCGCACTGCCCATCATGGCCATGTACATCGTTGCGGCCGAAGAGCAGGGCGTCACGCCCGACCAGCTCGTCGGCACCCTGCAGAATGACATCCTCAAGGAATTCATGGTTCGCAACACCTACATCTATCCGCCCGAACCGTCGATGCGCATTGTCTCCGACATCATCGCGTTCACGGCCGGCAACATGCCGCGCTACAACTCGATCTCGATCTCCGGCTATCACATGCAGGAAGCCGGGGCGACGTGCGCCCAGGAACTCGCCTACACGATCGCCGACGGCATCGAGTACGTCCGCACGGCCATCAACAGCGGCCTCGACGTCGATAAATTCGCGCCGCGCCTGTCGTTTTTCTTCGCGATCGGCATGAACTTCTTCATGGAGGTCGCCAAGCTGCGGGCCGCGCGCCTGCTCTGGTCCACGCTCATGGCCGAGAAATTCTCGCCCAAGGATCCGCGCTCGCTCATGCTGCGCACGCATTGCCAGACCTCGGGTGTCTCGCTCACGGCCGACGGCCCGTACAACAACGTCATGCGCGTCACGACGCAGGCGATGGCCGCCGCGCTCGGCGGCACGCAGTCGCTGCACACCAATTCCTTCGACGAAGCGCTCGCGTTGCCCACCGATTTCTCGGCCGGCATCGCTCGCAACACCCAGCTCGTCCTGCAGGAAGAGTCGGGCATCACGGATGTCGTTGATCCGCTCGCCGGTTCCTACTACGTCGAGAAGCTCACGGCTGATCTCGCCGCCGAGGCGCGCAAGCTCATCGATGAAGTCGAGGACATGGGTGGCATGACCAAGGCGGTCGAATCCGGCATGCCCAAGCTGCGCATCGAGGAAGCTGCCGCCATCCGGCAGGCACGCATCGACCGCGGCGAGGAAGTCATCGTCGGCGTCAACAAGTACCGCGCTGCCGAGGAAGCGCCCGTTGAGATTCGCGATATCGACAACACGGCCGTCCGCGACGCGCAGATCAAGCGCCTCGAGCTCGTGCGAAAGACACGCGACGACGAGGCATGCCACGCTGCGCTTGCTAAACTGACCGAAGCCGCGAAAGACGGCACCGGGAACCTGCTCGCACTGGCGACAGACGCCGCCCGTGAGCGGGCAACAGTTGGGGAAATCTCTGATGCACTCGAAGACGTATACGGCCGCTACCGCGCCATGACACGCTCGATCTCGGGCGTCTACGGCGCTGCTTACGAGAACGACGAAGAGTTCCAGGCGATCTGGAAGGACGTCGATGCGTTTGCCAAAACCGAAGGCCGCAGGCCGCGCATGCTCGTCTCCAAGCTCGGCCAGGACGGCCACGATCGCGGCGCCAAGGTCATTGCCACGGGCTTCGCCGACATCGGTTTTGACGTCGACATCGGCCCGCTGTTCCAGACCCCGGAAGAGGCCGTCCGCGAAGCCATCGAGAACGATGTGCACGTCATCGGCATCTCGTCACAGGCCGCCGGCCACAAGACGCTCGTGCCGCAGGTCATCAATGGCCTGAAGGAAGCCGGTGCGTCGGATATCATCGTTATCTGCGGCGGCGTCATACCACCGCAGGATTACGACATGCTGTACGAAGCCGGCGTTGCCGCGATCTACGGACCCGGTACCAACATCGTGGAAGCGGCGAAAGAAGTGCTCGAAAAAATCACAGAACGAAAGAGCCAATGAAAGATATAGTCGATCAACTTGAAGAAAAGCGAAAAGCGGCGTCCCTGGGCGGCGGCCAGAAGCGCATCGATGCACAGCATGCCAAGGGCAAGCTGACGGCCCGCGAACGTATCGAACTCCTGCTCGACGAGGGCAGCTTCGAAGAATGGGACGTGTTCGTTGAGCACCGCTGCACCGATTTCGGCATGGAGGACAACAAGATCCTCGGCGACGGTGTCGTCACGGGCTACGGCACGATCAATGGCCGCATGGTGTTCGTCTACAGCCAGGACTTCACAGTTTTCGGTGGCTCGTTGTCCGAGACGCACGCCGAAAAGATCTGCAAGATCCTGGATCAGGCGATGAAAGTCGGCGCGCCCGTCATCGGCATCAACGACTCGGGCGGTGCGCGAATCCAGGAAGGCGTAGTCTCGCTAGGCGGCTATGCCGAGGTATTCCAGCGCAATACGCTGGCTTCGGGCGTCGTGCCGCAGATCTCGGTTGTCATGGGCCCCTGCGCAGGTGGCGCAGTTTATTCGCCGGCCATAACGGATTTCATCTTCATGGTGAAGGACACCTCCTACATGTTCGTGACGGGTCCCGACGTTGTGAAGACCGTGACGCACGAAACCGTGACCGCCGAAGAACTCGGCGGCGCGACGACGCACTCGACGATCTCGGGCGTGTGCGATTGCGCGTACGACAACGATGTCGAGACGTTGCAGATGGTGCGCCGCTTCATCAACTACCTGCCGTCGAACAATCGCGAGAAAGCGCCGCATCGTCCGACGCCGGATTCGGTCGATCGCATGGAGATGTCGCTCGACACGTTGATTCCCGACAACCCGAACAAGCCCTATGACATGAAAGAGGCGGTCCACAAGATCGTCGACGACAACGAGTTCTGGGAACTGCAGCCCGAACACGCCAAGAACATCATCATCGGCTTCGCGCGCATGGACGGTCACCCGGTCGGCATCGTCGCCAACCAGCCGCTCGTGCAGGCGGGCTGTCTCGACATCAAGTCGTCGATCAAGGCCGGTCGTTTCGTGCGCTTCTGCGACGCGTTCAATATCCCGATCATTACGCTCGTCGATGTCCCTGGGTTCATGCCGGGCAGTGCCCAGGAGTATGGCGGCATCATCAAGCACGGTGCCAAACTGTTGTTTGCTTATGCCGAGGCCACGGTTCCGAAAGTTACGGTCATTACGCGCAAGGCTTACGGCGGCGCGTACGACGTAATGGCATCCAAGCACCTGCGCGGCGACGTCAATCTTGCATGGCCGAGCGCCGAGATTGCCGTGATGGGGCCGAAAGGCGCGGTGGAGATCATCTTCCGCAAGGACATTGGGGACGACGAAAAAATAGCGGAACGGACCGAGGAGTACCGCGAGAAATTTGCCAATCCGTTCATCGCCGCGAGCCGCGGTTACATCGACGACGTTATCGCGCCGCATGCGACGCGCAAGCGCATCTGCCGGTCGCTCGCGATGCTGCAGGACAAGAAGCTCGAGAACCCGTGGCGCAAGCACGACAACATACCGCTCTAGGGAAGAGACGAATTGTTTGACAAGATCCTGATAGCCAATCGCGGTGAGATTGCGTGCCGTGTGATCAAGTCCGCACGCAAGATGGGCATTGCCACGGTTGCCGTGTATTCCGACGCAGACCGCGACGCGCTGCACGTGCAGCTAGCGGACGAGGCCGTGCACATCGGCCCGTCGCCGTCAGCCGAGTCCTATCTCGTCATCGATCGCATCGTGCAGGCCTGTATCGACACGGGTGCGCAAGCTGTTCACCCGGGTTACGGTTTCCTGTCCGAGAATTCGTCGTTCTGTGAGGCACTTGCCAAGAAAGGTATTGCCTTCATCGGTCCCAAGACCAAAGCCATCGAGGCGATGGGCGATAAGATCACGTCGAAGAAACTGGCCGACAAGGCGAACGTCAACACGATTCCCGGCTACACCGATGTCGTCAAGGACGCCAAGCAAGCCGTGAAGATTGCGAAGGACATCGGTTATCCCGTCATGCTCAAGGCCTCGGCTGGCGGCGGCGGCAAGGGCATGCGCATCGCGCGCAATGATGAAGAGTGTCTCGACGGCTTCGAACGAGCGGCCAACGAGGCGCGCTCGAGTTTCGGTGACGATCGTATCTTCATCGAGAAGTTCATTGAAGAACCGCGCCACATCGAAATCCAGGTCATGGCGGACAGCCACGGCAATATCGTGTATCTCAATGAGCGCGAATGCTCCTTGCAACGTCGCCACCAAAAAGTTATCGAGGAGGCACCATCACCGTTCCTCGAAGAGGCGACGCGCAAGAAGATGGGTGAGCAGGCCGTAGCTCTCGCGAAGGCCGTGGATTACGAGTCCGCTGGAACGGTCGAGTTCATCGTCGACCCGAAGCGCAATTTCTATTTCCTCGAGATGAATACGCGTCTCCAGGTCGAGCACCCGGTGACAGAACTCACCACCGGGATCGACCTCGTCGAAATGATGATTCGCGTCGCCGCGGGCGAGAAGCTATCGATTGAGCAAAAGGACATTGGGATCAATGGCTGGTCGATCGAATCGCGCGTGTATGCCGAGGATCCGTTCCGCAACTTCCTGCCGTCGACGGGACGTCTCGTGTACTACCGGCCGCCCGAGGAAGACGACCACGTGCGCGTCGATACGGGCGTGTTCGAAGGTGGTGAAGTATCGATGTTCTACGACCCGATGGTGGCCAAGCTGATCACCTGGGGTGAGGACCGCGAGCAGGCGATCGAAAAGATGCGCGCCGCGCTCGACCAGTTCATCATTCGCGGCATCTCGACCAACATCGGCTTCCTCGCCGCGCTCATGGCGCACGAGAAATTTGCGAGCGGCAATATCAGTACGAACACGATTGCCGAGGAATACCCGGAAGGCTTTCACCCGGCGGACGTTCCACACGATGACCCTGCCACGATTATCGCGGTGGTCGGTTCGGTCGTACGCAAGTACCGGGACCGGGCCGCGCAAATAAAAGGCCAGCTTCGCAGACATCGGCGCAAGGTGCCGAGCGACTGGGTCGTTGTCATGAATGGGGAGCAGCATCCGATCTCGGTTGTGCCGATGGAAGGCGGGCATGATGTTTCCTATGCCGGCAATACCTATGCAGTGCGTAGCCAGTGGGAATTTGGTGAGCTGCTGTTCACAGGCACCGTCAATGGTGAGGACGTCGTTGTGCAGGTTGAGCGTCATAACCAGCTCTACCAGCTGTCGCGCGGCGGCTCGCAGTCCGATCTCCTCGTACTGAATCCCCGAGCGGCCGAGTTGTACAAGCTCATGCCGGAGAAAGTCGCGCCGGATACGTCCGGGCAGGTCACCGCGCCAATGCCGGGATTACTCGTATCTGTATCGGTCGCGGAGGGCGACGAGGTCAAGACCGGTGATGAACTCGCCGTGCTCGAAGCGATGAAAATGGAGAATGCCTTGCGCGCTGAGCGCAATGGCGTCGTCTCCAAACTGCATTTTGCCGCCGGCCAGAGCGTCGAGGTTGACGAAGTCATCCTGGAACTGGAGTAATAGGGTGTCAGTCACCTTATTTAATTCTAGTAATAAGGTGCCAGTCACCTTATTTATTTCGGAGAGGAAATAGGGTGACTGACACCCTATTTAGCGACGTGACAGACGCTGCCGTGCTCGCAGGCGACCGCCGAGCGTTGGCGCGTGCTATTACTCTCATAGAATCGACGCGCAATGATCATCGCGCCGAGGCGAGCGCACTACTCGAGGCGCTGATGCCCCACACGGGCAAGTCGACCCGCATAGGCATCTCGGGCGCGCCGGGAGTTGGTAAATCCACATTCATCGAGGCGCTTGGCAATCATGTTATCGACAAGGGCCACAATGTCGCCGTCCTGACCGTCGATCCGTCATCGGCAATCAGCGGCGGCTCGATCCTCGGTGACAAGACACGCATGGAGACGTTGTCGCGACGCGACGAGGCCTACATTCGTCCGTCGCCGTCCGGGGAGACGCTTGGGGGCGTTACTCGACGTAGCCGCGAGACGCTATTGTTGTGCGAGGCAGCGGGCTTCGACGTGATCATTGTCGAGACCGTCGGCGTGGGTCAGTCGGAAACGAAAGTTGCCGACATGACCGACATGTTCGTCTTGCTGCTGCAGCCCGGCGGTGGTGACCAGTTGCAGGGTATCAAGCGCGGCATCATGGAGCTTGCCGATTTGATTCTCATCAACAAGGCCGACGACGATCTCGTCACGTTGGCTGAGAAATCCGCCAGTGAATATCGCCATGCGCTACAACTATTGCGGCCGCGCTCGAGCAACTGGGCGGTCGAGGTGCATACCTGCTCTGCGCGCGACAACTCCGGTATCGACAGTGCCTGGGAAGTCATGACGCGGCACCAGGCGGCACTTGAAGGCAGCGGGGAACTCGCTACCATACGCGCCGGGCAGGCGCGCACGTGGTTATGGTCCGAGGTGCAGGACAGCCTGATTGCCGACCTCCGCGATAAATATGGTGCCAGTCACCTTATTTCTGAGCTGGAGAGCGCGGTAAGCGAGGGACGCATGCCCGCGACGACAGCGGCTGAAAAGCTGCTCGACACCTACCTGAAGCGCAAATGAGTGACGCATGACAAACAGGCCTTTCAAAATTCTCGGTATCCAGCAGATCGCCGTTGGCGGTCTCGACAAGGATCGCCTGCGCACGTTGTGGGTGGACACGCTGGGTCTCGAACTCGACGGCACCTACCGCAGCGACAAGGAAAACGTCGATGAAGACATCGCATTCCTTGGCAACGGTGCCCATCGCGTCGAGGTCGATCTCATGCAGCCGCTGAATCCGGAGGCGGCACCCCGTGTCCATACGCCGCCGCTGAATCACGTCGGCCTGTGGGTTGATGACCTGCCGGCGGCGGTCGAGTGGCTGACCGAGAAAGGCATGCGTTTTGCACCGGGCGGTATCCGTGAAGGCGCGTCCGGTTTCGACATTTGTTTTGTACATCCGAAAGGTAATGACAAATTTCCTATTGGCGGCGAAGGCGTGCTCATCGAGCTCGTGCAGGCGCCCGCCCAAGTTATTGAGGCTTTATCATGAATACCCTGTTTGTTTTTCCGGGCCAGGGCTCGCAGTACGAGGGCATGGGCAAGGACATCTGCGAGGCGTTCGACACGGCGCGCCGTATCTACGACTCCGCAAGTGAAGTGCTCGGCTACGATATCGCCGATATGTCGTTCAATAATCCCGGTGACCAGCTTAACCTCACGCGCAACACGCAGCCTGCGTTGCTAACGCATCACATTGCCTGCCTCGAGGTCTTCAAAGAGAAGACGGGCGATAGTGTTCGGCCGACGATGGCCGCGGGGCACAGCCTCGGTGAGTACTCGGCGCTCGTTGCCGCAAACGCGTTGAGCTTCGAAACGGCGCTCGCTCTCGTGCAGAAACGCGGCGAACTCATGGGTGAGTACGGCGAAGGTGAAATGACGGCGTTTATGACGGACGTCGACACGATCAAACCACTGGCCGAGCAATTCAACTGCGCGATTTCAGCGTGCAACCAGCCGACGCAGACCGTGGTCGGCGGGTCATCCAGTGATCTCGAAGCACTTGAGGCCAAAGCGGCAGAGGAGTTTCCCCGCAAGAAAGCGATTCGTCTGAAGACCGAGGGAGCGTTCCACACGTATTACATGGACAAGGCAGCGGACCTCTTCAAGGAGTCGCTCGCGAACGCGGAAATGCAGGCACCTGAAATCAAGGTGTTGTCGAATTTCACGGGCGGTTTCCATGACGACGACGTGGATGGCATCAAGGAACGCCTTTACCTGCAACTCAAGCATCCAGTCATGTGGGACGCGAATCTGCAGACCGCGTTTGGCGAGGGTGTCGGCAAGGTCTACGAATTCGGCGGCGGTATCGGCCCCGGCGAGCCGGAGGAGAAGCGGCCGAATCTCGAGGGCATGATCAAGAAAGCCTCGCGCTCGCTGGACCCCAAGCCGGAGTACACCGCGGTGATCAACGAGGCGACGATAGGCGCAGCCACCGCCTGATTTCCCCCAATTTGCAGCTCGAAAAGCGCATAAAACCTGCGTAATGGCATTCTTTGCTTGCAAAAAAGTGTATATGTGCTAAAACAGCACACATACACGGAATAGATGGATAGAACGGCATTGCTTCAAGATCACGTAACTCGCTCCTGCCGCCACTTCTTGCGGCCCATTGTTCGCTTCCTGCTTCGCCAGGGCCTGCTTTGGAGCAATTTCAGTGAGCTCGCCAAGGAGGTCTATGTGGATGTTGCACGCGAGGAATACGGCATTGACGGGAGGCCGACCAACAACTCCCGCGTCGCCATGTTGACCGGCCTGAGTCGGCGAGAAGTCGCCCGGGTTCGGGATGTGCTTCTGGAAGCGAGATCGAATGATTTCAATCGGCAGGGAAACCGCATCGCCCGTATTCTGACGGCCTGGTTCACGGAGCGGGAATTCATGGACGAGGAGGGCAAGCCTCGTGATCTGCCCCCTGGCAGCTTCTCGGTTCTCCTGAATTGCTATGCGGGCGACCTTCCGCACACCGCTGTGCGCAAGGAAATGCTGAAGCACGGCGTGGTCGAGGAACTTTCCAATGGCGCTCTTCGTGTATTAGAACGTGACTACGTCTATTCGAGCCTCGACCCCGAGATCGTCCGTCAGCTGGGCATCGCGCTGCACGATCATGCGTCCACGCTCGACCATAACCTTAATGATGAGCGTCTCTCGCCGCCTCGCTTTGAGCGACTGGCGGACAACGCCATGATTCCCGAGAGCAAAGTAAACGCATTCCAGTCATTCGTCGAAGAGCGGGGGCTCAGTTTCCTGCAGGAAGTCGACGCGTGGCTGGTCGAACATCAACTCGAAGATCAGGACGCTGCGAGCGCTCGCACCGTGCGACTCGGTGCCGGCGCGTACCTGATCCATGACCAAAACCAATGACAGCCAGAAGACGAGAAGGACCAATGACATGAATATTCAAACGATCAAACTGGGCGCGGCGCTCCTGGCCAGCGCATTCCTGGCCGCGGCCTGCGGTGGCAGCAGCGGGTCGGGTTCGACGAACCCGCCACCGGACGACACCGGCGGCATCACAGGCACGGGTGTCGCGACTGCGATCGGGCCGATCACGGGCTTCGGTAGCGTCATCGTCAATGGCGTGACCTACGATACTTCGTCGGCGAGCTTCACGCTGGACGGCGAGGATTCTACGCAGAGCGAATTCGAGGTCGGACAGTATGTCGTCGTGCAGGGCACGATCGAGAACGCTGCCGCCGGCACCGCGAGCTCGGTTGTATTTGATGATGCGGTCGAAGGGCCCGTGACAAGCGTCGACGAACTTGCGGGCACATTTGTTGTACTCGGCCAGACGGTCTCCGTTGGCGCCGGCACATCATTTGATGACAGCTGTCCCGCAACCCTCGAAGGATTACTCGGTGTCCCGGCTGTCGAGGTCTCCGGGCCGGTCATGGCCGATGGCACAATTGCTGCGACGCGTGTCGAATGCAAGCTTGTTGCCGGCGAGTTGGAGGTGACCGGAATCGTAAGTAATCACAATTCCGGTGCAATGACGTTCCAGATTAATGCCCTGGTTGTGGACTACAGCGGCGCGGCGGTCGATAACTTCCCGACAGCCGGCATGATCAACAACGGCGACCCGGTCGAAGCCAAAGGCAATTCGCTCAACGGCGCGGGCGAGCTTGTCGCAACTCGTGTCGAGTACAAGGGCTTGCAGTTCGGTGATGACGAGGGCGACCACGTCGAGGTCGAAGGCTTCATCACGCGTTTTGTTTCGGCGACCGATTTCGACGTCAGTGGTATCCCGGTCACGACAAACGCTGCGACAGCGTTCGAAGGCGGTGCGGCCGGCGACCTGGGCCCGAACCTCAAAGTCGAAGTAGAAGGTGACTTCGACGCGACCGGCACGCTGGTGGCAACCAAGGTCGAAATCAAGCAGGCAACCAACGTTCGCGTCACAGGTCGGATCGATTCGATCAGCGGAGGAACGATTCACGTCCTCAATATTCCGATCACGACAGATCCCACGACAACGCGCTTCGAGGACCAGAGCGACGCTGATGTCGATCCCTTGAGCGTGGCTGATCTCAACGTCGACGACTACGTCGAGGTACGAGGCCAGGAAATTCCGGCGGGTAGTGGTGAAATCGCGGCGGTTCTGCTTGAACGAGATGACCCGCGGGCGGAAACGGAACTGCGGGGCTTCGTCGAAGTGGGAGGTCTTAGTCGTCCCGATCTGGTCGTACTCGGCGTCACAATTACGACGAATGGAGCGACAGAATACTTCGATGCCAACGACCAACCTATGTTGCCTGACGATTTCTGGGCAGCCGTGGCAGAAGGCTCGCTCGTTGACGCCAAAGGTACCGAGACAGGCTTGATGAGTCTTCTGGCGGAAGAAATCGACCTCGAGTAGTGTCGGACGCATTGGCTCAAAAAAAGAAGGGCCGCCAGAGGGCGGCCCTTTTTCACAAAAGGTATCGAGTACCTTTTACGCTTAGAGACGGTAAGTGATGCCGAGGTAGGCCGTGCGCGGCAGACCTGGGCGTACACCAGCCGGGCGTCGTGCCGCGATGTAGGTTTCGTCGAGCAGGTTGTCGATCTTCACGTAGGTTGCGAGATTCTGCGTCAGGCTGAATGCAGCCAGGAAGTCCACGACCACGTGTGAGTCTATTGATTCACCTGGCAGGTATGGTCCCTGGCCAGCCTTTGTTCGCATCTGGCCGATGAAGTTCGCGGCGAGATTTACGTTGAAGCGCTCGTGCTGGAGACCCGCCGTGAGGCGTAGCTGGTGCTCGGGAATGTAGGGGAGTTCATCACCGGCTTCCACCTCGCCCCACGGGCCAAAGTTCGAGTCGAACGCGCTTTGAAATTCAGCCTCTGTTGTCCATGTGTACTTCAGGCTGAACGGGAATGTAAAACGATCGTTGCTGATGTTGTAACCGGTGCTGAGTTCCAGGCCACTGACGACAACTTCACCGCCGTCGTACTGATCGCCGATTTCGCCACCGCCGCCAGTCGAGTCGGTCACTGTGCCCACGAGATTCGAGTAATCGCTGACAAAGAAGATTGACTCGAATGTGATCTCGCTATCGTCATAGCGCACGCCCGTCTCAAAGTTGACGCTCGATTCCGCCCCCGCTGTGCTGCCAGGGCTCGGCGGGTTGTAACCCCGGTTAACGCCGGCCAGCAATCGCCAGTCTTCGCTCAGGCGATACAGTGCGCCAACGCCCGGGATCCATACCTGGGTCGAGCTTTCACGTACACGGGTCGGGCCTTGTTCACGCGTCGGGTCCGAGGTCGAGTAGTCGAGTCGTGTCATGCCGATATCTTCAAAGCGCACGCCCGGCGTAAAGATCCAGTCGCCCGCGCGAATCTGTGAGTCGACAAACAGGGAAGTGACGTCGGCGCTCGATACACGGTTGGATTGCGAGCCGCCCGCGGCCTCCGTGGTCAGCACGAGCAGGCCGTCTTCCATGCGATAGCCGTCCTGGTGCTGGAAGCGGTCTTCCTCGTCTTCGTGCAGCCGGAACCCGGTATTGAGGGACACTTCCGTATCGCCGAAACCGAAGTCCCACTCGATCTTGGCCTGGACGCCCTGCGAGTAATAGGTGCGGTTGTTTGCCCGGATCTGGATATCGTCGTCGGCACTGGTGACACCGGTCAGGAAGCCGTACTCGGCGGCATAGGTCTCCGGGTCGGCCAGGATGTTGGCGGCGCTTTCCCCGGCAACAGACTGAACCTTGTACCAGTTGCGATGGAAGTCATTGCGATAGGCTGTGATTTCGCCGCGCCAGAAGCTGTTGGTATCGAGAACGTAGGTTGCCTGGTACTGCTCGTGTTCACTGACGAAGTTGTCGTTTGCCGACCCCGCGTAACGGCGGTTCGGGTCGAGCAGGAAGTCTTCGTCGGTCAGGCCAACGTAGGTTTCGTCCGAGACCTGATCCGTGTACCCGAGTTTCACCCGGAAGCTCTGGTAGACATCGCTTGCCGGGTCAGAGTCGATCTGGAACTTCGCGACGTAATCTTCGAGGTCGTAACCGGTGTTGCCGCCGACCGGACCGTCGATCGTTTTGAAACCGTCGCTCTTTGACTGCACGGTTTCGAGCAACCAGGAAAAGCGCTCACCACGATTGCCGGCATTTACATGCGCGTCCGTGGTCGAGTGATTACCCGTTCGAACGTCGATGTTGACGCTCATCGCGTCGGGAATCGGCGTCGAGATCATGTTCATGGCGCCGCCCGTCGTGCGCGGGCCAACGGCAACCGCGGCTGGGCCCTTGAGAACCTCAACAGCACTCATGCGGCGTTGCGTCGGGAAGTAATAGGCCGACGAGGCCGCGTAAGGCGCAGGGGCGACCAGGACACCGTCCTCAAGGAGGGCGATGCGGGCAGACCGGTCGAGACCCGAGCCGCGGATACCGATATTGGGACGCAGACCAAAACCTTCCTCTTCCTGGATGTAAACCCCCGGAACCGTCCGCAACACGCGCAGAATGTCCGCGTTGACGAAGGTCTGGAGTTCCTCGGAATCGATGACATGGGCTGATCCGGGGACATCGGCGGCATCGACCTTCTTGCCAATAATCGTAACAGTATCAATAACATCGGACTCATCCGCGGACTCCTGCGCGAACAGCATGGCGGGTGAGACGAGGAGAGCGGCAGCGATGCTGGCGCTAAGCCTGAAGGTGTTCATGGCGGTGCTCAGTTATCTGTTTATCCGAGATTGAGGCAACCGTAATCTAAATGAGAATGATTCGCAACTGCGTTAACTACGTATAAATTGGGGTCAGTTACCTAACCCCTGTATCTGGGACGGCTACGCCATTCCTTGGAGTTAGGTAACTGACCCCGAATCAGGGTTTTGCGGCATTGCCGCACCCGCACATCACACGGCGCGGTGTGACCTACCTACTGCAATAAGCCGAGCGTTCGTGGCACCATGCGCCACATGAATGAACAAGCGCGCAGACTCCTCATTGTCGAGGACGATCCCGTCGTCCTGAAGGAGCTCAAACAGTGTTTCGAAGGATATGACGTGCACGCGGCTCGAAATCGCGAGGAAGCAATCGCGGAGCTACGGCGCTACGAGCCTGCCGTCATCCTCCAGGATCTGGGATTGCCTCCAAAGAGTGACGATATGGAAGAGGGGCTCGCGACGCTTGCCGAGATATTGAGGCTTGCCCCGCATACGAAGGTCATTGTTCTGATCGATAACGTCGACCAGGAAATCGCGCTGTCGGCGGTGGCGCAAGGCGCTTACAACTTCTACAAGAGGCCGACCGACCCCGATATTCTACGACTGATCGTCAATCGTGCGTTCGCGATCTACGAGCTCGAGGCCGAGAATCGGCGGCTACAAAGCAAGGTCGCCGAGTCACCGCTCGACGGCATCGTCGCTGCGAGCGAAGGCATGCTGGCTGTGTGCCGGATGATCGAAAAAGTCGCGCCAACCGATGTGACGACATTGCTACTCGGTGAAAGCGGTACCGGCAAAGAGCTGCTCTCGCGTGCGCTGCACCGACTCAGCCCGCGCGCGGACCAGAATTTTGTCGCGATCAACTGCGCGGCTATTCCTGAGAACCTGCTCGAATCGGAACTTTTTGGTCACGAGAAGGGTGCATTCACGGGCGCGCACAAACAAACTGTGGGCAAGATTGAAGTAGCGAACGGTGGCACGTTGTTCCTGGACGAGATCGGCGATATGCCGATGGCGCTACAGGCGAAGATGCTGCGCTTCCTGCAGGAGCGCGTAATTGAGCGCGTGGGCGGGCGCAAGGAAATTCCGGTCGATGTGCGAGTCGTCTGCGCGACCAACCAGAGCCTGGAAGATCTGATCAAGGAAGGACAATTCCGCGACGACCTCTTCTATCGCGTCAGCGAAATCACGATCAACATACCACCGTATCGGGATCGTGAAGAGGGACGACTGATTCTTGCGCGCACCTTGTTGCAGAAGTACGCGAAATCACAAAAGCGTGCGATCAACGGATTCGCCGACGATGCGGTGCACGCGATCGAGACTTACGCCTGGCCGGGCAATGTCCGCGAACTGGAAAACAAGATCAAGGGTGCTGTCATCATGGCAGACGGCAAGATGGTCACGGCCATGGATATGGGTCTGCAGGGCGACAACGGGGAAATCGAGTCGCTCAACCTGCGCGAAGTCCGGCAGGTGGCCGAGTCCAAGGCCATTCGTGTCGCGCTCACGAAAAGCTACGGCAACATCTCGAAGGCGGCGGAGATGCTGGGCATCACGCGCCCGACACTCTACGACCTGTTGAACAAGTACGGCCTCAGCGCCGACAGCTATTCCAAGAAAGCCGCCTCTTAAGTTTCGGAAATCCGCTACTGACGGCACCCGGTTCGGGGTAGTAACGTATGCCGAGGACTTCGATTCCGGAGCCGGGCGTGAACAACATAATTCTCAACATCAACGGGCACGACCGAACGGTCGATGTCCCCGAAGACATGCCCCTGTTGTGGGCCCTGCGAGACATTCTCAACCTGACAGGTACCAAGTACGCGTGCGGCATAGGCAGCTGTGGAAGCTGTACGGTCCTCGTGGACGGAAAGCCCACGCGGTCCTGCCGAACGCCGGCGATGCGTTTCAGGAACAGGAAGATCGTCACCATCGAAGGGCTTGATCCGACGGGCAACCATCCCGTGCAAAGAGCATGGAATGACGAAGACGTACCTCAGTGCGGCTACTGCCAGGGCGGGCAAATTTTAACCGCCGCCGCCTTGCTGGCAGAAAACCCAAACCCGAGCGACGGCGATATCGACGACGCGATGTCCGGAATTCTCTGTCGCTGTGGTACCTACCCGCGAATTCGCAAGGCGACAAAAAGGGCTGCGAAATACAGCGCCGAAGATGGGGGTGATGTATGAAGGCATTCCATCCGCACGAAGTCATCGACCGCCGCTCATTCCTGAAGGTCACAATGCTGGCCTCCGGCGCATTGCTGGTCGGTATCGGCTGCGAGGACACGTCGATAGAAAGCGAGATCACGGGTGAGACATGGGTTCCAAATTTGTACGTTCGCATTGATGTTGACGGCAAAGTAACGATCGTCAGCAAGAACCCGGAAGCCGGTCAAGGCGTCAAGACCGCGTTTCCGATGGTCGTGGCGGAATGTCTCGAAGTCGACTGGAAAGACGTCACGGTCGAGCAGGCACCGCTCGACGATCGCTACGGACGACAAGTCGTTGGTGGCAGCCGGGGAACCCCGGATGGCTGGGACGATCTGCGAATCGCCGGAACAGCGACCCGATACCTGCTGACGACCGCCGCGGCGCAGACCTGGGGAGTTAGTGTCGAAGAATGCGAGGCAAGTGCGGGTTCCATCGTCCACGTTCCAACCGGGAAGACGCAGCGCTACGAGAGCCTCCTTGAAACCGCAGCAGGCTTGCCGGTGCCCGACATCTCTGACCTCGAACTCAAACACAGTCCATCCGAATTCAAACTCCTGGGAACGTTCGTCCCGGGTGTCGATAACCCGAAAATCACAACAGGCCAGGCCTTGTTCGGATGCGATGTTCGCCTCGACGGCATGCTCTACGCCGTGTATGAAAAATGCCCGACGTTTGGTGGCAAAGCGCGAGCAGCCAACCTCGAAGAAGTTCTGGCCTTGCCAGGTGTCGAGCACGCATTCCTGGTCCAGGGTACAGATGATCCGAGAGGCTTAGCGTCGGGTGTTGCTGTCGTCGCCAGGACCTGGTGGCAGGCTCAGGTCGCCCGGAAACAATTGAATGTTGAGTGGGAGACGAGTCACGCAGACTCGACGACTAACTATGATCGCGAAGCGCAGCGGCTTGCCGAGGAGCCCGGCGAAACCCTGAGATCCGATGGGGACGTGCTGAGCGCCTTCAATTCGGCGAGCAAGATCGTTGAGGCGAGCTACTACTATCCATTCGTCTCGCACGCGAACTTCGAGCCACAAAATTGCACCGCCCTGTATCACGAGTCTGGCCGGCTCGAGCTATGGGCGCCGTCTCAGAACCCGAAATCGGGTCGCGCGCTGGTCGCCAGGACACTCGGAATTCCTGAGAAGGACATCCATGTCAACCTGACCCGAATCGGAGGCGGGTTTGGCCGCCGACTGAGAAGCGACTTCATGGTGGAGGCCGCGTGGATTGCGCGTGAAGTCCGGCAACCTGTGCAACTGCAATGGACCCGCGAAGATGACATGGCCCACGATTTCTACAGACCGGCCGGTTGGCATCACTTCAAGGCAGGGATCGACAACACCGGTAGGATGACGGCGTTCGATCATCATTTTGTAACGTTTGGATCGGGAGGCGATACGGTATCGGGAGCTGGTCTTTCCCGCGATCACTATCCCGCTGGTTTGGTACCCAATTTCAGGCTGAGGCAATCAACGATCCGGACCAGCGTACCGACCGGACCCTGGCGTTCCCCGGGGCATTCCGCCTATTGCTGGGCATACCAAAGCTTCTTTGACGAAGTGGCGCTTGCTGCAGGACGTGATCAGCTGGAGTTCCGTCTGGATCTCTTGTCGCGTTCTTACGGCGATCCGCCGCTGGATCTCGTACGTACGAGTGGCACGCTCCGACTGGCTGCCGAAAAGGCCGGTTGGGGGCGGCGCGAACTCGGAGCAAACCGCGGTATGGGCCTGGCTTTCCACTATGATCACGGCGGTTTTGTGTCACACGTTGCCGAAGTTGTTGCGGATGGCTCCACTGTGAAAGTTGAGAAGGTCTACTCCGGCATCGACGTTGGACCGATCCTTAATCTGAGTGGCGCGAAGAACCAGGTTGAAGGTGCGGTCGTCGACGCATTGAGCACTGCGCAGCTGGAGATCACATTTGCGGACGGCGCAGCGGAGCAAAGCAACTTCCACGACTACGAGTTGCTACGCATCGACCAGGCGCCCGAAGTAGAGTGTCACTTCATCCAGAATGATGTTCGGCCAAGTGGGCTTGGTGAGCCGCCATTTGCACCAGCGACTCCGGCAATAAGTAACGCGATTTTTGCGGCTACGGGAACACGAATTCGGACATTGCCGTTTCGCAAGGCCGGGATCCAGATTTAGCGGCTCTTGAACGTGTCCGGGTTCAGGTCGTGGCGGGCGAGGAGCTTGTAGAAGTCTGTGCGATTCCGCTTCGCAAGACGTGCCGCCTGGCTGACGTTCCCCATCGTGATCTGCAGAATCTGCGACAGGTAGTTGCGCGTGAATTCATCGCGCGCATCGCTGAACGACGCGAGTTTGCCCGCGTGCTCACCCAGCGACTGCTGTACGAGCTCTCCGGAGATCACCGGTGAGCGCGACAACGCCACGTTTTGCCGCACGACGTTGTAGAGCTGGCGAATATTGCCCGGCCACTCGGCCGTTACGAGCATTTCGACTGCCTCTGGCGCGTACACCTTGCGTTCCTGGTCGGCTTCCTCGGAGATCGACTGCAGGAAGTGTGCGACGAGCAGCGGGATATCCTCGCGACGTTGGTCGAGCGTCGGCAGTTTGATGTTCACGACGTTCAGCCGGTAGTACAGGTCTTCGCGAAAACGACCCTGTGTCATCAATTCCTGCAAATCCCTGTGGGTTGCCGAAATGACACGCACGTCGATCTGCTTCGCCTCGGTGCTGCCAACCGGGCGTACCTGGCTTTCCTGCAACACACGCAGCAACTTCACCTGCAGGCGCATCGGCATGTCGCCGATCTCGTCCAGCATCAACGTGCCACCCTCGGCCGACTGGAACAGGCCTTCGTGGCTGCGCGTCGCGCCGGTAAACGAACCTTTCTCGTGACCGAACAATTCCGACTCGAGCAGATTCTCGGCCATGGCGCTGCAGTTGATCGCGACGAATGGCTTGTTGCGGCGCTCGCTCGCCCTGTGAATGGCCTTCGCCAGCAACTCCTTGCCCGTGCCGCTTTCGCCTGTAATCAGGACTCGCGCGTCAGTTGCAGCCACCATCTTGGCTTGCTGCAAGATTTCTTTCGTCGCGGCATTGCGTGTGATGATTTCGGCTGCCCAGCCTTCATCGACTTCGGCGGAGCCTGAGACTTTCAGCGCACGATCGACGAGGCCCATCAGTTCGTCTTTGTCGACCGGCTTGGTGAGGAAGCCGAACGCGCCGTGCTGAGTGGCGGTTACCGCGTCGGGAATCGTGCCGTGCGCGGTAATAATGACCACGCGCAGGCCCGGTGACTTGGTTTGCAGTTCCTTGAGCAAACCGATGCCATCCATCTTGTCCATGCGCAGGTCGGTAACGACCAGGTCAGGGCTGAAATGGCGCAATGCGCCGAGCGCTTTGTGTGCTGACTCGACGGCTTCTACGTCGTATCCCTCCGCACGCAAGCGGATACTCAGGAGGCGCAGCAGTCCCGGATCGTCATCGACGAGCAGGATCTTGCCTTCGCGTTGGGCTTGTTTGGCGGGCATAACGCGAAGGTTATCAAAAAAGGGATGCGGGGACCCGCCTTGCGAACTTTTTCGGGATTATTCCTGTTCGCGGATCGAGCGCTCGATCGAGGTGATTGCGTCGAGCTTCTGTTCGGCTTCCTCGAGCGCTGCCCGCAGACGCGCGTTCTCCGCCTCTGCAGTCGCAAGTCGCTGGCTCAACGCCTGCCCCTGGTTGCGCGCGGCCCGGGAATTTGATTCCTGGAGGCGCGCGGCCTCTGTCGAAACTCCGATCACGCTGTCAACGTTGTTCAGAGCGATCGTGGCGAGAGCAATTTCCGCCGTAGTGAGGAGTTCGCTTTCGTTCAAAACCCCGCTCAGCAGGCTCTGGGCGCGCACTGGGTCGGTTTCCGGGTGCCCGGGTGTGGCCAGGACGAGCCCGAGTCGCAGATTGGAACTCGGGCCTGGCGTCAGTCTCGCAGTGTCGGATGCATCGGCATATATGTCGGCCTGCACCTGACTGTCTCCGGACACGAGCTCATTCAGGCCGCGCAGGTACTCATCCGCGGACGGCGCGCCCAGGACGACATAGTCTTCATTCTCCGGCGGACTCTTGCCCGTCAGCCAGTCGGTCGCTTTGCCGACGGTCGAGCAGCCGGACGCCATCGAGACGACTAAGGCAATCGCCACGATTGGTGCAAATCGACTTTTCATGCTTCGTCTATCCATTTGCCGCCAGCTTCGGTTGTGCTACTTCCCGCTTCTGCGGGATATGAATCTTGAAATGCGCGCCCGGGAACTCATCCGAGTCGATCAGTTCGACTGTACCGTCGTGCGCCTGGATACACTCCAGGACAACCGACAAGCCGATACCGGTCCCACCTACCTGGCCGCCTTGTTCGCGGCGGCCCTGGAAGAATGCCTCGAAAATTCGCGGACCTTCTTCTTCTGGAATGCCCGGTCCCGTGTCGCCGAATTCCAGCATGAAACTCGTCGGCTCGCGGCGCGCACGAATCGTGATCAGGCCTCCTCTCGGCGTGAACTTGATCGCATTCGACAGCAGATTATCAAGCACTGTGCGAATTTTGTCCTGATCCGCGTTCACAATAATGTCGTCAATTTCGAGCTTAAGCTGGATATTTGCGGCTTTCAGGGCCAATCGCTGGGCTTTTGCGATCGAAATCACCTGCGCGCGCAGCGGGAAGTCGCTCAGGGTCAGGATCTCGCTTTTGGTCTGCCACGCGCTAAACGACAGCAGGTTTTCGATGAGTTGCTGCAGTTTCAGGCCGTTCATGCGCAGGATGTCCGTAACTTCTCGCTGCGGACCCTCCAGTTCGCCGACCGAACCGTCGAGCAATAACTCGGTGCCTTCGCGAATATTGGCGAGCGGCGTCTTGAGTTCATGAGACATGTGACGCAGGAACTTGTTCTTTTCCTGTGCGAGTTCGAGGAGCCGCAGGCGCAGCCACTCGAGTTGCCGGCCGAGTTGTTCGAGATCGGTCGGGCCCTTGATGTCGATGGGCTTCGAGAAGCCGCTCTGGCCGAGCTGGTGAATCGCGGTATCGATCTGCGAGATCGGGCGCGCGACCAGGAAGATGAAGATCAGCACGAGCACCAGGGTTCCCGGGACGAGTGCCGCAACCTGCCAGGCGGATATTCGCTGCGCGTCTCGCGCCGTTTCCTGGAGCAATGATAATTCGGTGTCGACGTAAGTCGACAGGATGTTGGTCAGGCGGTCGACGCGTTGGCGCATGGGTGCGAAGCGTTCGATCGTCGCCGCGAGTTGTTCGTCTTCAATACCGGGCTGCGATAAGGCGGCCACGATCGTACGCGCGCCGCGGCCGATGGAGTTGGCCAGGTCTGTCGCTTTGGCCTCGGCCACGAGCGGCGCCATCTCATCAAGCTGGGCCTGGAGTGCTCCGAGGTCGTCCACCATGATCTGCAGGGCTTCGGGATTACGCAGTACCTGGTACTGGCGAGCAACGCGCTCGAGCGTGCCGAGCTGTTCTTCGAGTCGGCGGTTGTTCTCCGCCGCGGACACACCCGTAAACACGAGGCGCTCGCTTTGTTCCGCAACCCGGTCGAGACTGATCAGGGCCCAGATCACCGCGAGCAACAATGGCAGGGTGACGAACCCGAAGCCAACCAGGATAAGGCCATTGAGTGATCGTGGACGGCGAAACTTCATCTTTCCTCAGGCGGCCCAGTAGGCGCTTGGATCCTGGGACGCAATCTTGCGTTCCGACTTAAGTATCATCTTGTTTTTCATAAGTTTTTTCGGCATCCGTGGGAAACATTCCCGGAAATTTGAACGGTCCGTTCGTTCAGGAGACAAAGTTTATCAATACTCGCAGCACATTATGTGGACTTGGGTCGCAATGTGACCTGAGATGCAAACGCGTGATTTAATGAACCCGTTGCCACAGCAGCAACGGCCCCCAGGATAATTATGATGACAAGAATGAAAATCTTCTGCCTGACCCTCGCCGTAGCAATCGTCGCGAGCGCATGCGGTGCCGGCGACAAGGCCGACCAGGCGGCGGCAGTTGAAGAATCCACGAGCACCGAGCAGGTGGCCAGGCAGCCTGCTGCGGGCAGCCCGTTCGCGATCACGTACGAGCTGGTCGGCACGCCGATAGTCGGCAGTCCCGTGACGCTGAATCTGACGATCGTTTCAGCGGTAGGTCCGACCCCGGTCGAGATTCGCTATCGCATCGTCGATTCAACGGCGCTCATGCTGCACGAGGCGCAGCCCGAAGCGCTCGAAGCGGAGATGACCATGAACGAGACATCCGTCGAGGATCGGGTGACGGTCATCCCGCAGCGAGAGGGGCGCGTCTACCTGAATGTGGAAGCCAGGGTGACGTCGGCGGACGGCCGTATTAGTACGACGATGGCCATTCCAATCCACGTCGAGGCCGTTGACACATTGCCGGTCGAGCAAGATGAACTCGAAACCAGTGAGGACGGCGAAACAGCGGGTTCCCTGACGAGCGAATAGCAGCGCGCGTAGGGACTTCTACGCACAAGAAAGGGAAAAATTTCCCAAAAAACTTTTCAGAATTGAAGCTACGTCACAGTTGGCGCGGGCTCCACTCCTTTATAGTTGCAGACCAGGCTAAGGGAAGAGCTGGTCAATGCAAGGCGATTTAAGGGAAAAAATCAAAGCTGCAACAGAAGAGTCGGGGATCACCAGGCCCGATTTCATCGCGCTCCTGCAATTGATCGACCAGCATTATGACAAAATGGAAGCGACCATCACGCAGTCGCTCCAGATTCAGACCCAAACCCCTATTGAGGCCATCTTCGACAGTGTTACCGACGCGTTGTTATCCGTCGGCGACGATGGCGTCATTCGTAATTGTAACAAGGCGTGTATGCGCTACTTCGGGCGTCCCCGCAAGGAGCTGATCGGACTGCCCCTCAGCACGATACTCCCTGGTCTCGATGACACGTCGCTTTCCGAATTTCTGTCGCCATTCACGTCGAGCCTCGAAGATACGAATCTCGAAGTCATGAGCGGCGAGGTTAAGGCACTGTCGGCCAATGGCGAGGAGTTTCATGCTGAGCTGAATGCCAGTGTGCTCGAGTCGGTGGGCGGTGACGTCTACGTCATCAGCCTGCGCGACGTATCTGACCGCATCAGGGCCGAGATCGCCCTGCGAGAGAACGAGGAACGCTATCGGGCACTGGTCGAGAATGCGCCCGAAGCGATCATCGTCTTCGACGTCGACAATAACCGATTTACCGACGCGAACGACAAGGCATGCAAGTTATTCAACCTGTCGCGCGCCAGGCTGCTGACGGTCGGTCCCGAGGCGATCAGCCCGAAGACCCAGCCCGACGGCACCCCGTCCTTCGGGGTCCGCCGCGGATTCGTCGACGCCGCGCTGCAGGGTGATCATCCCACCTTCGAGTGGATGCACAAGGATTCCTCGGGGCGCCGCATTGCCTGCGAGGTTCGCTTCAGTAGATTGCCGTCCGACGACCGGCGTCTGATCCGCGTCAGTATTTCCGATATCGAGGAACGCAAGCGCAACGAAGCGCTCGCGCATGCGCAGAACAAGATCCTGGAAATGATCGCGGCCAGTACGCCGCACGATCGTACGATGCGCGCGATCTGCCATTTCGTTGAAAAGATCGGCGCCGGCTTCAGGGCCGCCGTTATGAATCTTGATGTCGTGAGCCAGACGCTGTCGGTCGAGCAGGCGCCGAGCCTGCCCGATCCGTTCAAGCTGTGCCTCGATTTCGTCAAGGTCGATCCCGAGAGTCCTACCTGCGGCGCCGCCGTGTATCACTTGCAGGACCGCATAACGACGAATATCGCGACGGACCCGAGCTGGGATGGTGCGCGCAAACTGGCGGCCGAACATGACATAGAAGCGGCCTGGTCGTTTCTCGTTTATGGGGCTGCCGGTCGCGTCATAGGTACCCTCGATGTCTATCTCGACGAGGCTCGCGCACCGACCACCGATGAACTCGACAAGCTGAGCCGCATGGTGCGTCTCGCGGGTATCGCTATCAAGCGACAGCTCGATGAAGATCGACTCCGTACGAGCGAAGCACGCTATCGTGGTTTGTTCGAGAACGTTGTCGACGGCGTGTATATCGCTTCGCGTGAGGGCGACATCATTACGGCCAATCCCGCGCTCGTCGAGATGCTTGGATTCGACAGCGTCGAAGATCTCAAATCAGCCGGGCAGACGACGATGTTGTACGTCAACCCGATTGACCGCGAGCGCGTCTTCGCGCGACTCGAGGCGCAGGGCTATGTGAAAAACTTCGAGTACCGTTTGCGCCGCAAGGACGGTACGGAAATCGTCGTGCTCGAGAATTCGCGGGCTATCCTCGACGAAGCCGATCGCGTCATCGCGCATGAAGGCACCATTACAGACATCACTGAACGCAAACGCGCTGAAACGCGCGTGTTCGAGGAGAAGGAGCGCGCGCAGGTTACGCTGCAGTCGATCGGTGACGGAGTCATTACGACCGATGCCGATGGCAACGTTGACTACATCAACCCGGTTGCCCAGGACCTGACCGGATGGGACATGCGCGGCGCTCGCGGAACACACGTAACCGAGCTCATGATGATCGTTAACGAGCACACGCGTGCGAGCTGCGAAAACCCGGTCATCCGGTGCCTGAAGGAAGGGCGTGTCATCACGTTGCCCGAAAATTCAGTCCTCATTACCAGGAATGGCGAGGAAGTGCCTATCCAGGATTCGGCGGCGCCGATCCGCGATCGTATTGGCAACATTATCGGCGCCGTGATGATTTTCCATGATGTGAGCAAAGAGTCGCGCCTGTTCCGTCAGCTCAGCTACCAGGCGTCGCACGACACATTGACCGGCCTGATCAATCGCCGCGAGTTTGAGAACAGGCTTGCTACAGCACTCGACAAGATCAACGACAACAACGAGGAAACGCACGCGCTGTTGTACGTTGATCTCGACCAGTTCAAAGTCGTCAATGATACGTTCGGCCACACGGCCGGTGACGCACTTCTGCGCCAGTTGTCGGAGGCAATACAAACAAATATCCGCTCGACCGACGTGCTCGCTCGCCTCGGTGGTGATGAATTCGGAATCCTGCTGGAGCGTTGCAGCCAGGAGCGGGCGGTTGAAGTCGCCGAAGCGATTCGCGGGTCGATCGAAGGCTACCGCTTCGAATGGCAGGACTCGTTTACGACAGTCCGCTGCTCTATCGGTGTCGTCCTCGTAACCAGCGAGAACGCGGACGTGGCCGGACTCATGAGCTCAGCCGATGTTGCGTGCTACTCGGCGAAAGACATGGGTCGGAACCAGGTGCATTTCTATCGCGACAGCGACGCCTCGTTGCGCCACGAGGAAATGAAGTGGGTGTCGCGGATTACCAGTGCTGTCGAAGAGGACCGCCTGGAGTTATTCTTCCAGCCGATTATCGGTATCGGCGAAAATAACGGTGAACGGCGGGGTCACTACGAACTGTTGCTGCGCATGCGTGATGAGAAGGGCGAGCTCGTGGGCCCTAACCAGTTCATCCCCGCGGCAGAACGCTACAACCTGATGTCAACGCTGGATCGCTGGGTTATCCACGAGGCCCTCTCTGAGCTTGCAGACCGCAGCAATGATGGCAAGGCCAAGTACACGATTGCTATCAACCTGTCGGGAACGTCGCTCAGCGAGGACCGCTTCCTCGACTTCGTTATCGACGAACTCGAAAAACAGAAGCTGCCAGAAGGCGCGATCTGCTTCGAGATTACGGAGACGGCGGCCATCTCGAATCTCGCACGTGTCGTGCACTTCATGCAGGCGCTTAAGAAGCTCGGCTGCATGTTCTCGCTCGATGATTTCGGTAGCGGACTGTCGTCGTTCACGTATCTCAAGAACCTGCCGGTCGATTACCTCAAGATCGACGGCCAATTCATCAGCAATGTTGCCGAAGACAGCGTTGATGAAAGCATGGTCAAGGCGATTCACGAAGTTGGCAGCGCCATGGGTATCGAGACTATTGCCGAACGAGTTGAGACGAGAAAGGTGCTCGAGAAACTCGGCTCACTCGGCGTCGAGTTTGCCCAGGGCTACTACATTGCTCGCCCGGCATCGGTTGAATCCTTCGAGCCGTGGGCCGGCGACGATTCCGCCAAGCTCCACGCCTGACCCCATCCGCATTTGCCACGGGTGGCGTAATCGACTGGTTACGGTACACTGATCCGTAATCAGGCAAACCGCAGATAAGGAATGACACGAGAGTCCCACCCAGGCGTCGTGCACGCATTACTGTCACCGGATGAACCGGGGCCGTTCAAGGTGCTTAACCCATTGGCAGAAAAGCCAATTCTGCTCGTCTGCGACCATGCCAGCCACCGCTTTCCGAAATCCCTCGGTGATATGGGACTCGACCCGTTTGCACGCCGCTGCCATCTTGCGGTCGACATCGGTGCCGGGCGGGTAACGGAATCGCTGGCGAAAACCCTGGGTGTCACAGCGGTGGTGCACAATTATTCGCGACTGGTTGTCGACTGCAACCGACAACTCATGGATCCCGGTGCGTTCCTCGAATATGGCGATGGCATCCTTGTGCCCGGCAATCGCAACCTGCACCCGGAAGACAAGGAGCTGCGCTCGAGTGCGCTGTACTGGCCGTACCACTGCGCGATCGACGAACAGGTGCAACGGTTGAGCAAGGCCGGACCGTCACCTGCGTTCATTTCGATTCACAGTTTCACACCGGTCTTGAATGGCGAATCCCGCAAGTGGGAAATGGGCATCCTTTGGGACAAGGACGAGCAGCTGCGCGAGATTTTCCTGGACGGCTTGCGCAAGGCCGGTTATCTCGTCGGTGATAATGAACCTTACTCAGGCAAGGCACCCCAGGATTTCACGATCGATCATCACGCCGAGGAAGTCGGACTGCCGCATGTCGGCATAGAGATTCGGCAGGACCTTATTGACGATGAACCCGGTGTGGTAGAAATTGCAAAAGCGATGCATCAGATCATCGCGTCAATTCCCGAACGGGTAAATACAAAGGAAGAGCGGATTACCGCCTAGGTACGCAATAAGAAAAGGGGCAGGGGATGGGGATCAATGAGCCGTCGTTCACGCTCGGCGTAGAGGAAGAATACCTGCTGGTCGATAAGGAGACGGGTAGTCTCGTCATCGATCCTCCGGAAACACTGATGGCCGAGGCCGAGGAGAAGTGCGGACCGCAGGTCACCTCGGAGTTGTTGCGTTCGCAAATCGAAGTCGGCACCAAGGTCTGCGAGAATATCCAGGAAGTGCGCGAGGACCTGTCGTGTTTGCGCAGGGGCGTCATCGAGGTTGCCAATAACCACGGCCTGGCACCGATTGCTGCCTCGACGCACCCTTTCGCTTCCTGGACCGACCAGAAACACACCGAAAAAGACCGCTACGATCAACTGACTCACGAGATGCAGGGTGCCGCACGTCGGCTCGTCATCTGCGGCATGCACGTGCACGTCGGAATTGACGATGATGAATTGCGTATCGACCTGATGAACCAGATGTCCTATTTCCTGCCGCACCTGCTGGCGCTGTCTTGCTCGTCGCCGTTCTGGATGGGCCGGGATACGGGCCTTAAGAGTTATCGCCTGACGATCTTCGATGCTTTGCCGCGCACAGGCGTGCCGGAGCGCTTTGCAAGCTGGGCCGAGTATGAGCGGCATGTGGCCATCATGCGCAATGCCGGGCTGATCGAAGACTCCACTCGAATCTGGTGGGATTTACGCCCGAGCGGCCGCTTTCCGACGCTCGAAACCAGGATCATGGACGTGTGCACGCGACTCGACGATACGATCGCGCTCACTGCCCTGCTGGTCTGCATCATGCGGATGTTGTATCGGCTGCGAACACGCAACCAGCGCTGGCGGCTCTATACGCCCATGTTGATCCGGGAAAACCGCTGGCGCGCGATGCGCTACAGCTTCGACGAGGGTTTGATCGACCTCGCAAAAGGCGAGGTAATCCCCTTCCCAGACCTAATGGACGAGCTGTGTTCGCTGATCGCAGAAGACGCACGTGCCCTCGGGTGTGAAAAAGAGGTCAAAGGCGTGCACGATATCCTGACTCGAGGTACCAGCGCCCACCGGCAATTGAGAGACTACGGGCTTGAGCGGGCATCCGGTGCCAGCTCCGAAG
>Ga0209456_10000174_pt1 | contig 36053 bp, 43 predicted proteins | sample COG_11_FD_184755 | JGI IMG/M metagenome (GOLD analysis project Ga0209456, IMG submission 184755) | Pelagic marine sediment microbial communities from the LTER site Helgoland, North Sea, for post-phytoplankton bloom and carbon turnover... | ecosystem: Environmental > Aquatic > Marine > Neritic...
CATGATGGAATTTGGCGAGCGAGGCTATGCATGGGCCGCAGCAATGGACAAACCGATGCTCTGCATAATGAAGCCCTACGATGGTCAACCGGCAACGGTGGGTAATGGCGTGATGGCCGGCATTGCGGCCGATTCGCGCGACCAAGTCGATCGAATCTATAAGAAGGCAATTGAACTCGGCGGCTCCGACGAAGGCCCTCCTGGCTTGCGCGCCGAAGGCGGCGACGGCTTCTACGCGGCCTACTTCCGTGACTTGGATGGTAACAAACTCGATGTGTTCAGCTATGGCTGAGATATTGCGCATCCCGACTTGCCGGGATGCGAACCTTTAGGCGCTATCGTTGAAGAAGCCGCTCGACTGATAGACGACTGAACGACCGCTATTCGCCCAAAGTCCGCCGAGCCAACCACCGATTGAGCAAGATGAATACGACCAGAGCGATGCCCCATTGCATCAGGCACGTCATGACGCTGAAAGGTTCGAAAGGGTCGAACCAGCGATCCGGGGTGTAGACGCTGCCTGCCTGGTAGAGCCACCAGCCGAGGAGCACAACAGCAAGTGTCGGAATCACGAAGCGAATCGCCGTATCCCAGAGAGGCCCCGCATTCCAGTCGTGCGGCTGGTTGTCGATGCTCTCCGTGCGAAATCGCGTAGCTCCGCGGCGAATTACGGCAAAAGCGATGAATGCGCCGGATATCATCAACGCGACTCCCCAGACGAAGTCCTGGTTCGCAAAGAACTCCAGGTTGATTGCCGATGGAATGCCCAGCGTGAAGCCGATAACGCAAACACCGAGGATTGCCTGGCGCGGTGCAACGCCGAAATCGATGAGTATTCGGGTGCTTAGCTTGATCATTGCGATGAGAGAACTGAAGGCGGCGAACGACAGCCCAAGGAAAAATAGTACGGCGAACACGTTGCCGGCAGGCATCTTTGCGAAAAGCTGCGGCATCCATATAAACGTCAGCCCGGTTGCTGCTGGGCCGCTCGTTTTCATGATGTCGAGGACCTCGGCCTTGCTCATCTCGGCGCCGAGAATCGCGAATACGGTGCCAAATATGACGATAGCCGCCACCAATGAAACCGTGTTGTTGCCGACGCCGGTGATGACTGCGTTTTTCACCACTCCATGGCGGCTCTGCATGTAAGCGCCGTAGGTCATGATCAGGCCCCAGCCGGCGCCCGTATCCCAGGCGTTCTGGGTTAGCGCTTCAAGCCAGATCTGGGGGCGCGAAAGTGTGGACCAGTCGGGCGTGAATAAAAAAGCAATCCCCTCGGACGCGCCATCGAGGGTCAGTGTCCGCACTAGCGAAATTATGACGATAAGCAGCAAGGCGGGTATGAGCACGAGGTTCGCGCGCTCGATCGATCGAATTCCGTTCCATACGACGACGGCACCCAGAGCCATCGCGAGTGCATGAAATGCAACCGGGAAGCCACCACCCTGGAACCCGTCCCAGATGCCTTGCGCTGCCTCGGCGCTGAGGGGCAGGGGCTCAGTTGCCATCTTGATCAGGTAATAGACGCACCAGCCCGCCACAACCGAGTAGTAGAACATGATGGCAGCCGCCACGAAGCCGACGAACGCGCCCATCCACGCAAATTTTTCCCCGGCGATTTTCGCGAAGGTTCCAACTACGCCCATGCGACCTTTACGCCCGAGGGCGTACTCCGCAATGATCAGCGGCACGCTCCAGACGAACAGGAATACGATCCAAGCCACAAGGAACGCACCTGCACCGTCGTCGCCGGCGTTCTGGGCGGCAATGCGCGGGAATCGCCAGATATTTCCGGTGCCAACCGCGATGCCGAGTACGCACAGGAGCATCCCCAGGCGGGAGGAAAAACGTTGATCCGTGTGATCTGTCAAAAAAAGTCACCTTAGGGATGCGGTCTGGACATCGGGAATCCAGATCGCAACGACAATGTGTAAGGAATCACGAGTTCTTGCGTAATGCGGAAGAGGGTGGTTTCCTGAATCCCTCAGACAACAAGCGTCTGATCATATTACACATTGTAATTTTCGGGCCAGTACTATTCGATTAGACTTCCATACGGGCTCCGCCACAAAGTCGGAAAACGAACGACGTGCTCGAAAAACGCTATGCAGGGATATTTGTCGCGGCGATCATCGCGATAGTCATCATTTGGGCACGGCTTTTCCACCCCACATGGGATTACTACCCTCCCGACAGCTTGGTCGATAGCCTCGAGCGCAGCTGGTTTGTCGGTGCCGGTGTCAGAGACCTGGCGTTTTTCGGGTACGTCGTTGTTGCGCTCGGCATGATGACGATATTCTTCTCAATAATTCAGCGCCGCTGGGCCCTTAGCGCCGCGTTGAAAGGATTGTTGTACGGGACATCGCTCGGCGTCATCTGGGCGTTCGGGTTCCTTACGGGCTGGGCGTTTCTTGGGACAAGCCTTCGCGCCGAGATTCTAAACTGTCTGATCGATCTCATCGGATTGGCGGCCGCCGGATGGGCCGTAGGACTGATGGTCGGTCAGGATCTAGCGCCGGCTGAGCGTGAAATTGCGAAACCATGGCTGGCTGTTGTCTTCGTTGCGTTTGGATTCGTAGCTGTTCACACCCTCGGGGCCATGTCCTTTGCCGTTCCGTTCGGCGAGACGGCGGAATTACTTCTACGTCCCAGATCATCGTTGCAGTATGGATTGCTTGTCGCGCTTGGTGCCTGGGCCGGCCGGATGTTCGTGATGCTGCGCCATGCACTGCCGTTCAAAAATGTTGTGGCGCGGTCAGCCTTCTTCGCTTTCGGCGTTTTCGGGCACAGTTGGCTTTTGTTTCATCTCTTTTTTGTCATCGAGTTTGCTGATGTCTTCGCAACAACACTGCTCACTGGCGTGATGGGATCAGTAGGAGTGTTTATCGGCATTGCGGCATACGAATGGACTGCAGGCGACAAACTGCGAGAGCAAGTCTACTAGGACAAGAGGATGCCGACACCATCAAATGACCTGACTTCGAAAGACATCGGGCGAGCTGTAGAATCAACTTGGAACAAGCAGTGGCGCATTGGAGAGACCGAATCATGAAAAGACTTGCCACCGCATTAGTCGCAATTGTGGCTGTTGAGCATCTGTACATTCTGGTCCTGGAAATGTTTCTTTGGACTAAACCAGCGGGGATTCGCGCGTTTGGGCTTACTTCGGAGTTCGCGGAGCAAACAGCTGTGCTCGCTGCGAATCAGGGCCTCTACAATGGGTTTCTTGCGGCCGGTTTAATCTGGAGTCTTTTGCGCAAAGACGACGGGATTTCGGTTCGAGTGTTCTTTCTGAGTTGCGTCATCATCGCCGGTGTCTTCGGCGCAATAACAGCGAAGCCGTCTATTCTATTTGTGCAAGCCGCTCCAGCTTTGCTCGCGCTAGTTGTGACGCTACTGGCACACCGTTAGTCGATCTCAAGGTTAGAGTGGAACAAAGCGCGTAATGTATACAAGGGCGAGACTTCTATCTCGTCTTTTTCTCTACTTGTCATCGCCTTAACAGAGTGCAAGCATGAACCCGAATGCAATAACGGTTTTCTTCTACGGGCTTTTCATGGATGAGTCGTTACTGGCTTCAAAAGGCGTTTGCGCAACGGAATCTACAATTGGATACGTCGATGGATTTGGCCTGCACATCGGGGAACGCGCTACGCTGCTACCTGAGGCAGATAGTCGTGCATATGGCGTGTTGATGAAGATCACCTCGGAAGAGGCTGCAGCGTTGTATTCCGAACCGAGTGTTGCCGACTATGTCGCCGAGCCTGTTGTTGTGAAGTTGCCTGGAGACAACGAAGTGTCGGCTATTTGCTATAACTTGCCGGCGGCAAGACTGACGGGGAGAAACCCGGAGTACGCGGCGGCCTTGCTAACGTTGGCAACCAATCTGGGTTTACCTGACAGTTACCTCGGACACATTATGGGTTTTCAGCCTGGAGACGCATGAGCGCTAAAAAGCAGATGGGTGACATGATCATTTGTCGAGGCAGCGTTGACGATGCTGCGGAGCTTGCAGACTTTGCCGCTCGTACCTTTGAAGAGGCTTTCTCCGAAGATAATGATCCGGAAAACCTGCAGGCTCACCTCAGCACCAACTACGGCTTGGAACAACAGGCCGCAGAGCTAGCTGATACGGATGTCACAACAATCCTCGTTCGCTCGAAAGAGGTGCTCACTGCATACGCTCAGATCCGGCTGAGTCCACCGCCACCATGCGTAACTTATGCCTCTCCGATTGAGCTTCACCGCTTCTATGTAGATCGTCAGGCACACGGAACAGGACTGGCGTCTTCACTCATGCTGGAGGTTCATCGAGCTGTGCGCGAATTTGGGGGCAGTCATATCTGGCTCGGTGTTTGGGAGCGCAACGCTCGGGCAATTGCATTCTACAAGAAAGCGAAGTTTGTCGATGTCGGCAGCCAGTTCTATTTGGTTGGCGCGGACAGGCAAGTGGACCGAGTGCTGGTCGCAAGTGTCAACCCTGAAAGCCCCAGTGTCCTCTAGGTCTTCAGCGCGCTCAATGATGGCCCGAATTCTCGGATCGCCCTGAGTCTTGCCGCTAGAGTTCGCTGTGGTTGAGTCCACCTTTCAACACGGCTGTCTCGAAGCCCCGCTGTTTCAATATGAAGGCCGCCGCTGAACTGCGCCGTCCTGTATCACAATAAACGACGTAGGGAGTCTTGCGATCCAGGACATCAAGCTTATGGCGCAGCAGGTACAACGGCAGATTCGTGGCGTTCGCTTTGCTGGATGCTTTGAATTCGCTCGGAACCCGGACATCGAGCCACTTGCCGCCTTGTGTCACTGCTTCATCAGCATCGTCATGATTCAAGGACACGATCATTGGTTCATTGAGAAGAGACTGAAAATCGTCCCGACCCAACTGCATCAAAGTACCGTCAGTCCGCATTGTTATCGTCGCGTTGCGAGCTTCATTTGAGATCAATGCTTCCTCCCCGAACGTAGCGCCAACGCCCAGTTCGGCAAGATCGATGTTCTCCTTGTTCGCCGGCGTCTCGCGAGTGACCATGCAACGACCGCTTTTTATGATATAGAAGTGGTCGCCTTTGCTACCTTGGCGGATGACGACGTGTCCTGCTTTGTAATCAACCCTCTTCAGGCGCATGAAGATCATTTGGATATGTTGAGGCGGTATCAGCTGAAAGGTCTTGGTTCGTAACAGGGCGCTCATCCAGTCGCCTTCGGCTCCATTCAGCTCAGAACTAAGGTCGCTGACTTCATAGATGCCTGTTTGGTCCAACGTTAGCGTCACATCGAGGAGTTCGCTGTCGATACTAAAGTAGCGAACATCGTCCATTGCAACAGCAGACTGTCGGCGGGGTAGTACCGGAGCGATCGGGTTACGCGCCTCATCGGTGCCGCCTGCAACAGTACTCAGGACCTGATCGCCGTCTCGCAACGAGATCGTACCGGAGAGCAGGTATATAGCGCACTTTCCGGTGTCGCCCTTATTAAACAGCACCTGGCCCTGAGTCGCTTGCAGGACTTCAATCTTGTCTAACAGATCGGCGAGATTGGTTGATTTTAGCGCGTTGAACGGCGAGAAATTGCCGAGTTGTGCGACATCCATGCCCTTAGTCATTGGCCTTGTAAACTCCAAACTCAGGCGAAATCATTTCGCGAGGTGTCAGAGATTAGCACTCGCCGTTGCGTTATTTCGGGACGCAATTCTCAGAATATCGAAGCCGACAGACGGGTGTGTGGCTGCAGGGCCACATTCGGGCCGCGAAACCTGAATGGGGTAGGGCGAGCGGTCGTTCAGACCCTTGGTTTTCGACTTCGAGAACTGAGGTGGGCGGCTACGCAGGTCGTTGGTCAGCAGCATTCCTGAACTGGACGCTGCCGCGGCCAGGTACTACGCTTGGGTGAGATAACAAGAATAAGAGGGGTGGGATGTCATGAACTGGAAAGCAGTCATTCTCGGTGGCCTTGCCTACTACGCCACCGCATTCATCGTGTCCATGGCGGGCGGTGTGTTCATTCATGAAGGTGTCCTCGATGCTGCTTATCGAGCCACGGAAACATTCTGGCGGCCCGAACTCGTCCAAGATCCGCCCGACATGGCTGCATTGATGCCCATGTGGATTACGACGGGGATCCTTACGTCCTTCATTCTCGCCGGGATCTACATGGTGTTTCGCGGCGGGCTGAGCGGACCTGCCTGGCAGCGTGGCCTCAAGTTCGGCTTGGCCATGTGGCTGTGGGGCGCATGCCTGATGGCTGCCTGGTCTGGTGTATTTAATCTGCCGAGCAAGATCTGGATATGGTGGGGCATCGATGCGGCCATCTACACGATCATTGGGTCGATCATCCTCGGCATCGTGGCGCAGAAGCTAGCGCCGGCTGACTAGCGGAGCGAGCGAGATCCGCAGTTCCTCCGACACCTTCGTCGCCGGACCAGAGCCGGAATGGCGACTTGCGTGCGCCTCACGACTCCAGTCGAAACAGGAATTCCTGCATGCCGTTACTAAGTAGCCGTGCGCGGTCGATCACAAAACCGCCCATGCTCTTGCCCAGTTCTTCGGGCGAATAGCGTGGGGCCGTGATCGCTGTGCTCGTGGCGTTGTAATCGACAAGATCGCCATCCGCGGTCGGGACGAAGCGGCCGGGATGCTCCTTCATGTCGCGCTCTGCATAGCAGATCAAGGCATGGGCGAGGGCGCCGGGGCGGGCGCACCGCCCGATTGCATGCATCAGTGCTGACAGGGCACCGAGCGTCAGGTAGTTCGGTAGATCCCAGCAAAACACGAGGTCAACGCCGTCAACTGGCTGTCGGTTCGGAATCAAAGATCCGGCCGCGTCGTCAAGTGCTGGGCCAGGCTCTATCGTGTTCAGCCGGTCAATGCCACCGAAATGCGCGAGGTCCAGGATTTCCACGCGGCAACGGGACCGACCCAGCAAAGCCAGCATCGTTGTCGACGCGGCACCGAGGTCGACAACGACATGTCGTTCGGTCGAATCCAGTCCGGCCACGAGATCGCGAAACAGGGGCGCATGAAGCTCTACCGGCGAGTCCGTTGGTACTCGGGCGCGCGCCCGGCGCAAGGAGACTGCCACGTCCGTTACGCGGTCTTAGCAGACGGCTTCACGTTCGAGCTGGCGTCGTTAGCCGGCTTTTTCGGCACGGCCTTGGTGTCGGGGGCCCTGCCCAGCACCTTTTCTATGGCCGCCGGGTCCATCTCGATCGAACCCTGGAATTTCGCGCCTTCCTCGATGCTGACTTTGGGCGCGATGATGTTGCCCTGGACCCGGGCATTGACGTGCACGCTGACGAGTTCGGTCGCGTACAGGTCACCCCTGGTTTCACCGTCTACGACGATCGACTTGGCGTACACACCGGCCTTGACCTTGCCTTCCTTGCCAATAGTCAGGGCGCTGTTCTTGAGTTCGACGGTGCCGCTCACGTCGCCTTCGATGCGCAGGTCCTCATCGCCGCGCAGGTCACCGTTGATCTGGATAGAACGGCCGATAACGGCCGCACCACCTTCACGGCCAGCCGCTTTGGATCTGAGCGATCCAAAGGTCTTTTCCGATTTGGTCCGGTTCACATCCTGCAATTCGACGCTGTCGTCGTCTTTCTTACCGCGCTCAAACATATCGCTCTCCACCAGTCATCTGGATGATAGTAACTATCACGGGGCCACTATGTTAACAAGTGTCGCTAAATTGCGACGGTAAGCACTTGATAAACCAACTGATGTCCGCGCTGATGTGAGAGATGGCCACGATACTGGCCTGCGAAGAGAAGCCTCGCCAGATTCCTGACTGACTCAAGGAGCTGCCGAAAGACTCGCCCGCCAACGTTCCGCACATGGCCCCCGAGTGGGCCACCAGCTGGCAAAGCGAGCGAAATAGACCGGCCGATAGGCCTCCCGACTAATGGCGCAAGCGATTCTGGCTGGTGGTTGTCCGCATGCTTAGCAATTGTGTATTAGTTGCGGAGAGCTCAGGCTTAAATTCCTCACAAACTGGCGATTTGAACGTTGATCCCAATATGGGATCACGTTAGAGTCATTTGGATGCGAATAATCGCGAGACGCACCTTAAGGGAATTTTGGGCAAAGCATCGAACTGCCGAGCAACCACTCAGGTCCTGGTATCGGGAGGCTTCACAAGCTAAGTGGGATGGACCGGAAGACATCAAGCGCAGATACAGGCATGCGAGCTTCCTTAAGGGGAATCGCGTCGTTTTCAATATTGGCGGTAACAAGTACCGATTGGTCGTACACGTCAATTACACGTATCGAATCATGTACATTCGATTTGTCGGAACCCACGGTGAATACGACCATATCGATCTGGAGAAAATCTGAATGACTATTCGTCCAATCCGTACTGCCAGCGACCACGAGCGTGCCCTGAAAAGAATCGAGGCAATAATGTCGGCGCAGAAAGACACAGCAGAAGGCGATGAGCTTGACGTGCTGGCGACATTGGTCGACGTGTACGAGAAAGAACATTTCCCGATCCATGCGCCGGATCCCGTAGAAGCCATCAAGTTTCGCATGGAGCAAATGGGATTGGATCGGAAGGACCTCGAGCCGTTTCTGGGGTCTCGTGCACGAGTATCCGAAATTCTCAATAAACGCCGAGGGCTTTCACTGGCCATGATCAGGTCATTGCACGAAAACCTGGATATTCCGCTAGACGCGCTTATTGGACGGGAGACCTAGAATAATCCGGATATGCGTATAATGTATATTATGTTAAATAGGGTATGGATGCGTCTCGAGGCCAGACCGATTTGACTGCCCTAGCGGATCCAACCCTTGCCCTCGGCGTGCTTCGAGTACCAGATCAATGCTGCCGCCAAAACAAGAGACATCAGAGTACCGACCCAGATCTGAGGCGACGCTAGTGTTGTCGAACCGGCCATGCCAAAGGTATGGATCGTCGCCAGGATCACACCAAGTAGCGACGCGACAAACACGTGGAATGCAGCTGCATTCCTTAGAAGTAGCAATACGCAGCCAAGCGCGCCGCCGAAAACGGCTATCGCAAATCCCCCGGTGGCCCATATGGGTCTTCCCGCAACGAGCACGCGCGCCGGCTCAGGGTAGCCAGCGAGGGTCTCGGGGCTCATCTGCATGATGAAATTCATGACGCCCATCGCATTCCAGATCAACGCCCCGGCGCCAATTATCCAGAAACTCCAGTGAACACCGCCGTTAGTCTCTTCGTTCATTGCGCCCCCCTGTTCTTTTTTGTTCTGTCGCAGACGCCCAGACTCTTGATGAATCCTCCGCTAGACCTGTTTATCTGGAGTTCTATCCGGTGGCTGCAGGCCACAACCATGCAAATGTGCCAGCCACCACGAGGCCGTAAATCAATGCATCCAGCAGATACCTGGCAGTCATGGACCACAAATGGCCAAACCAAATACTGTACGGAATAATGGCCCAACCGAATGTGAGAAACCCTACGGTTGAAACAAATCGAAACACGGCGAGGTATTGTGCCCCTGGTTCGAGCGCGAGCGTTGCACAGTAGGCGATCAAAATGCAGCCGAAAAGAAAGAAGCTGATCTGCTGAACCATTAACTTACCCATGTTCGGCAATCCATTGGGAAGTACCGTCACCAGTCCGACAGGCCCTTTTATGAAACGCTGCTGAACGGCTTCATCCTTCATTTCTTTCATGTCGACACAGTATGGAAAGCTGTGAATACCGAGCGGCGGTGACGCGTTACGGATCGCGTCCATGACCTCGTCTTCGTTCGTCAATCGTTGATAGTCAGAATTGTGATACTTGACGATGACGTGAATTACCGCGCTGGCTATCCAGGCGAAGAATGTACCAAGGACAATTGGTAACCACAGTTGCGATAGGTGTAATGCCACGAGACTCTCCTGAGTAAGTTCTTGTTGTTGGTCACGTTGCCGAGTTGTACCAATCAGGATAGCAGATCAATCAGGCCGAGGACCTTCGCCCCTACGCCCGCGGTATGCGCATTGAGCGTCGAAACGCCCGTACGATGGGCAGACGCTCATTCCACGGGGACGCATCCGCACGATCCGGATCGACCGGGCATGCCGGGCCGGCAAATTCCGGCGGAATCTGGCCATCTATCTCACCGGTACCGGCATTGTCAAAAAACTCGTAACCCGGGATGCCAAGATCTTCATCGGCAACTACGTCGACAGTTCGTAAGCCGTAGCTCGAAAGTTCAACAGTGAACGCCTGGGGATTCACGAGCCAGACATGATGTGGGCCAACAACGAACAGGTACTGGATCTGCTGGTTCATCGATGCGATTCGATATTTCCGAATTTCGCCACCGTACATAGAACTGCGCGATGCGGAAACGTCAATAACGGCAGTGAAATCGGGTTCGAAGCCAGGCTCGATCTGCAGCGACCGCGGATCATCGTCGTCAGTAAACCACGCAATACTGCGATCGTTGTTGATCCGATTGGCCCTTACGGACATTGCGCGAGCGCGGGGTGCTTCGAAATCCTGGTACGGCCATACCCGATCTGGCGGCGCATTGCGTAAGACTTGCAACAGGATTCTATGATCGTTCTGCTTGCGCGGGCCTCGCTGGCTCACGTCATCCAGTGCCGCCTGCATCTCGAATGGGAGATTGGTGGTTTCCTCGGCACTGAACCAATCCCGGGTGCCTCCCTTTTCGCGTAACCGCACTGCCCCCTTTCCAAGCCATCGCTCGTCAGGCGTGTTGATGTAATGAGAGGCGGACCGCCACACTAACGAGGAGTCCTTGTAAAAGACCCTGGCGTAAATCGTAGGCTTCCCTCGGCGCCACTGCCGCGCCGGGAGAACGTACGCGGGCAGGACCTTGAGCCCGTCGGCGTCACGCTGATTGCAGAGAAAAAAGCGCGTATCGAATAGCTCGATCTCGTATTTCGGTGTATAGCCGATTCGAAGCAAGATGCTTGGATCTGCTTTGGCCTGGCCATCAGCGCGAAGCCCGTAACCGGAATCGAGCAAGCGGCGAAACTGTTCTCCTACCTGGCGTGACGTCTTATCTTCCGCGACAACGTTGGTAACTGTCTTTGTTGGAATACGTGTAACTTTGCTCAACGAAATCTGCCTATAGCCCAGGGTAGAAGCCCAGTTTACTAGCGATATCGTTACTGGACGAGAGTCCAACGCTGCGGTGCCGTTCAAGCCTCTTACATTTTGACGATCTGTGACCGAGGTCACGAATGGGCGGTGCCGTTCGACTAGGATAAGACGATCAGTTATGAGGAGGCCGTCCGATGTTTCGAGAAATGGCTGCGAAAACCCTGTACGTATTGCTTGCTGTGACAATCACTGTAGCTCCCACGATGAATACCGCTGTGGCTGGCGTTATTTCCACCGAAGAGACATTCGCGTCGGAGCTGCGTGAATCGCGTATCGACGAGGTTCAACGACTACTTTCAGAGGATCACGTTCGCAACACGCTTATTCGATATGGTGTGGATCCGGAGATGGCTTCCGAGCGTGTCACTGCGTTAACGGACGTAGAGCTGATGACACTCGCAGTCCACCTTGACGAGCTGCCGGCCGGCGGCACCGGCGTGGTTGAGGTGGTGGGCATCGTCGCGATTGTCCTGATCGTGCTGGAGCTTCTCGACGTAACCGACATCTTCAAGAGCTTCTGACAGGTCGCGTCATGCGCGAGCGGCACCTGATGGCAAGCCTTGCTTTCCTTGCAATAGGTGCATCGGGCTGTGTCACCGTCCCGGACTGGCAGACCGATAATCGCGAGCCCGTCGAATTGCGGGACGTGCCCTTTGTCGCTCAAACCACCGATCAATGCGGTCCCGCATCGTTGTCAATGTTGCTGTCACAGGCCGGTGTCAACGCGCCGGCAGATGCGTTACGCGAACGTGTCTACCTGCCGGAGCGCGAAGGCGCGTTGCAGGTTGAATTGCTGGCGGCAACCCGCGAGGCGGGTCGTGTCGCGCTTGCAGTGCGACCAAATCCGGACGACCTGCTGGCACACCTGGATGCAGGTCGTGCGGTACTTGTTCTGCAAGACTTGCGAGTAGCCTGGCGATCACGCTGGCACTACGCTGTCGTGGTTGGGTACTTGCCGGCGGAACAGGCATTCGTGTTGCGTTCCGGCCCCAATCCACGGTTATTGATGAAACGCAAAGCGTTTCTCAAGTCCTGGCAACGCGACGGCAACTGGGGAATGGTGGCGTTACCGCCCGGTGATATCCCGGCCAATGTGTCGGAAAATGAATACCTGCGCGCGCTGGCAGCGTTCGAATTGGCAAGCCCTCATCAGCTGGCGTATGAGGCCTATGCGGCCGCACTGCAACGGTGGCCCGACAGTGTTGGGGCTCGCTTCGGTATGGCAAACATGCTTTACGCGCAGAATGACCTGCATCATGCGTTGCCATTGTTTGTTTCGATCGTCGATGCGCACCCGGATTATCTTTCGGCATCGAACAACCTGGCCTTGCTCTATCGTGATCTTGGCCAGCGACAACAAGCGTTGGACAGTATTAATGCCGCGATTGGTCGTGCTGAGCAGTCCACGCTGCTACCCGCCTTGCTGGAAACAAGACAAGAAATTCTGGCCCAGTAGGCACGACTGAGAATCAGTCGCCCTGCCCTTTGGTCTATAACTAGGTATTTATCCGCATTGCCGATTTATGTCGCGATGGCAAATCTAAAGCTGTGCGTCCGAGAGCAGATATGGGGGTGACAGAGATGACGGAAATTGACCTCAACAAGGACACCGTGCGATTCATCATCGACAAGGCACACGAGTTTCATGCGAGAGATGACGTTACATTTCCGGAAGAACCCGAAGTCGCCGATGAATACTGGTCCGGCCAGGTTGTCGCCGACTTCGGTCAGGACACGTATTACCAGGAGCTGAAAAACACGATCAACGACCTCGAACCGGACCAGCAGATCTCTTTGGTCGCGCTGATGTGGGTCGGTCGGGGTGACTTCATGATTGGTGAATGGGCCGCTGCGTTGCAGAGTGCCCAGGAAAGTTGGAACGATCATACGGCAGATTATCTGATTGGTACGTCATTGCTGGCTGATTATCTCGCAGAGGGTTTGCAGCAATTTGAAACCGAATCAGTTTCTTAGGACAATGTGCTAAGAAAGGACGTTACGCGGCGATCAATTTTCCCTTGAGACCATACCTTATTGCACATAATCTAGTGTGAATTACCTGGAAATTTGCAGCCAGGAGCACAACGCACAGGGGGTCTCTAGCTTGCTTCGGTACAACTCCAGCCGACACCGCCAATTGATGACGGCGTCGGAGCATGCGTTACAAGATGCGACAGAATCACCGGTTCCGCGAGAATCACGTATCGCAAGCACGATCGTGGGTGATAGCCAGAAATATCGCGAGTGGGAATTACGCCATGCGAATCTCCTGCTACCCGTTGCCGAGCAGCGTGCCAGGAAACGACAAGTAGTTGCGTTGCGCAACGCCGAAATCGAACTTGTTCACCGACGTGCCCTGTTTACTTACCTGCAAACGCATGAATTACGAGACGATCAGCGTCAACGCCTGTTTCGAATTTTTCACAGTACGCTCGACTATAACCAGGCGATTCTAAATGAGCATCGACACTACATGCTGGCAGTTTCCAGCCAGATATCGACGGATTACATTATCGATGTGATGCGGGACGTGTCGAGCGATCGTCTGTTGCAACAATACGAGAAGACGTTCGCGCGCTACTTTGAGATGAAGTGCTACATCGCGAGTTCGAAGGATAGCCACTGCATCCAATTGATCAGCTCGTCCTTGCGGGACGTGAAAGGACAATTGTTGCGGATAAGGCGGCGCATTGAGACAGAAGCCCCGGTTGTCGACCGCGCCGATTTTCGCCAGTTGGAACTGCTTGCCAGGAGCAGCCGATACGAAATGCGAAATTACCTTTACGTGTAATGCTGGTCGATCTCGGGCAAGCCAGCCAGGTATTCCACCCAGATCCACTTTCATCTTTTCCCTAAGGTATAGCCGATTACGTTGAGCTATGCTGGTCGCATGCTTGTTAGAAGTTTGCCAATATTTGCTGGAATTGCGCCGATAATAGGTGTTACGTGCGCCTACCTGCTCGGCGTGAGCTACGATGTGCTGCCCTCCTGTATGCCGTTTATCGACGGCTGCACATCCATCAGCGCGACGGGACGGAATATGCCGGGGAGACTGGTTTTTCGTTCCGTGATGTTCCCACAGTCCGTCTTGCTCATAGTCGTCTGGTATCTGGGTGTACGATGGATACGCGATATGACGCCGTCACGCATTTCCGCCGTCACGGTAACTGTATCGGGTTGTATAGGTGCGTTCGCGCTGGTGATTTACGTGGCAACGCTCGGCACGAGGACACCACTCTATGACTTCATGCGCCGTTTTGGCGTGTATTTCTATTTCCTGGGAACAGCAACCGCACAAGTGACGCTTGCCGTCACTCTTTTGGCACACGCAAAACGCACAATGGCGATGTCGTTGAAACGGATCGCGACGGGCATGCTTTGGTTCTGTGGACTGCCATTTGCATTGGGTATTTTGAATCTTGCATTGAAAGCGGTGCTGGATGACACGGATTTCATCGAGAATCGCATCGAATGGATTTCTGCGCTGCTGATGCAGTTCTACTTCGTTGTCCTGTATATCGCGTGGCGAAATACAGGTTTTCCTGCTGCTGCCGCATCGCGTTAATCAGAGAACGGGTCTAATAACTGTTCGTCGGACAATACATCCGGGTCGGTCAGCGATTCGAGAAACTCGATGAGGTCGTGACGCTCTTCATCCGAGAGTTCAAAGCCGCGAACAAACTCGGATTTGTAAGGACTCAGTCGCCCATCGCCGGCGGTAGCGCCTTCGGCAATCAGGCGCCCTCCTCGCCTGTAATGTTCGATCGCATCGCTCAATGTCGCGACACTACCGTCATGCATGTACGGTGCGGTCACCGCAATATTGCGCAACGTCGGCGCCTTGAAGCGTCCCATATCGCGCCGCTCGCCGGTCATGTCGTATAGGCCCGTGTTGTCCGCAGGGTAAGCCCCGTTTCCATCCAGGTTATAGAGTCCCGTATTGTGATAGCCGACCTGCTCGATAGCGGTGTTGGCGTGAGTCGTGCTGTCCGTAAAGTTGAATCCACCGTGGCAATGGAAGCACTCGAGTCGTTCTGAAAAGAAAAGCTCCATGCCTCTCCTTGCGGCATCGCTGAGTGCCTCATCGTCGCCACGGAGGTAGTGATCATAAGGCGACTCGAAGCTGACGATCGTACGTACAAACACGGAAATAGCCCTGACGCCGTTGAGTAATGAATACGGATCAGTGTCGCCTGGAAAAGCCCGTCGGGTCAGCTCTTTGTACCTGGCCTCGCTTTGCAGCAAGGCCGCAAACGCGCCAGGATTTCCGCCCAGTCCCATCTCGACGGGGTCGTCGCCCAGCAACGGAGTCAACGCCTGGTCCTCTAGCCGGTCCAGTAACGGGTTTGCCCAGGTCAGGCGGCTTGCATACGCGGTGTTGACCAGGCTCATGGAGCCGCGAGGGTGTACTTCACCGGTCGCGCCGATTGAGCGCGCCTTGCCGTCCGTGAACGCGAGCGCCTGAATATGGCAGGTTCCGCAGGACATCGTCTGGTTTCCCGACAAGCGCGTGTCATAGAAAAGCCATCGGCCAAGCTCGACCTTTGCGGCCGTCATCGGGTTATCGATCGGAACGTTCGGCGATGGGTAGTCGGCGGGCAGTTGCCACTCGTAATCATCCTGTCCTGATCGCCACCAGGCGACGGCGGCTAATATGGCGATAACGCCAAATATCAGCAGGATACTTCTCATCGATCGATTGCAAACACTCGCTGCCGCCCCAGCAGTTCGCCGCTCTCGAAGTCGATTCCCAGCGCCGCAAACGGCGCATTGCACGCTGTTTCGGGTGGGCCCGATGAACAGTCGGCCGCCTCCCCGTCCGTCAGATCGGTTCCGGCGAACAGTTCTTTCAGATCGACGGCGATCGCGTCATGCCCGGGCGAGAATTCGCTGAGTTCAATCGGTATTCGATTGGGAAAACGACAGCCGCTGATATCCCTGATGGTGCCTTCGCAGCCGGCGCTGCCAACATGAATCCAGAAGCCATCTGTGGTTGACCTGACTCCGGCTCGCAGGAACTTGTAACCCGAGCGCCAATGCCAATGCATCGCGGGGTCGTCCAATGGTGCCTCCGCTTGCAACGGGTCCGAATGGTTGATTTCAAAAGGGACACCGATCGTGAATCGGAGTCCGGTATATTCTCCTGGCGGAGCGCTGCCAACCAGGTGCGCGTACATCTCGCTGGTGCCGTTTCTGCAGGCACCCTGGCCATCTTCGAGGTCGATCAACGCCAAATTGGGTTGTTGCCATGGCAATTCTCTTTGCAGTACGAGCGCCCGGGCTTCGCCTTTCGCATTCAGAAGCTCGATTTCGGAGACGTAGAGGCGCAGATCGGTTAGAGCTATTTCTGTGCCCGTGCAGTGAACCGTATCGTCACCCCAGGTCGCGACAAACGGTATCTTCACTGCGGAATAAGGCTCCGAGCACGAGGTGCCAAGAAGCGCCAAAACAACGATTAAGTTCAGGCGTAGTCGCACGGTGACGGCTGTTGGAACGGTCAGGTAACGGCCCCACCAACTTCAGGTCGCCCGTCATTTTCCGCAGACTCCTCTGACTCGCCATCACCCACAGAAGTTTCGTACTCGAGCACACCCGTGGCGAGCATGTCCTGCGATGCCTGGACGACCGACAGCTCCGTCTCGACCTCGCGAATCTTGGCCTCCGCATGCACGGTTTCCGCCGCCCTGTCGGTCAATTCAGCACGCAACTCCCGCGTCTTGATAACCGATTCCTTCAGGTCTTTGGCCATGGTTTCGATCTTCGCCTGTTGCTCGGTGATGACGTTGTCACGCCGCTCAAGACCTATCGTGGTTTCCTCGAGTTGTTCTTCCAGCTTGGCGCAGTCGCCCTTCGAATACTCGCTGTCGGCGCGGGCAACCCGCAGTTCCGCTTCCAGCGCCCGGATGCGGTCATCGCGCGCATCGCGTTTCCTGGCCTTGAATCTGGAGCCCAGCCTCGAGTTGATGGACGAGAGCAGCCAGCCGAGCACGAATACCCCGAGTCCCATCAGAATCATATTGTTGGAAATATCGGCAAGCATCGCGTAATGATTATCGGGATTTACTGTTGATAAAAGGACCAGGTTCTCAATACTGCAACAACCGGCGAGTTTGAACTCGACTCCGAACTTCCTGAACAAGAAAAAACATAAAGAAATAAATCAATATTTAACAATGAATTATAAGTCTATTTTAATAACAATTCTAGAATTTGGTCTGTTTTTTGATAATCATCGGCGGCACCAGAAAACGACTCCCTGAGTACTTAGAAAATTCTCGGCTTGCGCGCCTTTGAGCATCCCCAGGGTACTGATCATGCCGGCCTGGACACAGGTATCGGCGGCTATCGTAATCGATCGAGGGGCGTCCGGTACAGGCCATCCGGTCCTGGGATCGAGAATATGGCTATAGCGAACGCCGTCTTTCAACAGGAAACGACGTGCATCGCCGCTGGTGGCGAGAGCCCCGATTTTGAGGTCGATGATGCGATTGGGCACATCGGGCTCATCTCCTTCTACAGCTGCTTTCCAGCGTCGGCGGCGGAGTGGTGGCTCTGTAGCCACGAGATCGCCTCCAAAATTGATAAGGCACGGACTGCCGCCCTGCTCTCTCAGCAGCGCCGCGCAGCGGTCGACGGCATATTCCTTGCCGATGCCGCCCAGGTCGATTTCCATTCCGCCGGGCATCTGAAGTTCCGGCCGCCGCCAGTCGACCCGGTGCCATCCGACCAAAGAGAGCATGTCCTCGACACTCTGACGGCTCGGAACTTGATCGCCACCGTCGAAGCGCCATATGCGCCTCAATACGCCGGACGTGATGTCGAAGCGACGTTCGCTAAGGTCGTACAGTGTTACTGCAAAATCCAGAAGAGCGGCCGTTTCTTCGTCAACGTCTACAGGGCGGCCCGCCGCCGAATTAATTCGTGCGACGATATTGTCGTCGAGATAACGGCTGAACTTATCCTCGATTCGCCACGCTTCCGCCGCGACAAGCGCGGATAGCTCAAGGGCATCAGCACGCTTGCGAGCTTCGCAGATCAGTTCGCACGGGCTCCCCATCGCCTGAAATCGGCAGTGCCAGGCGTCTTCGGCAAGGTCGAGCCGAATATCTCGTGGCTTTTCCCTGTTACTAAAAGCGATAACCGAGCTGCACAATGATTGCGTTGAGATCCGGGTAGTTGTCGCGCGTGGCCTGGTTACCGATGATCTGGTTTCCCGGAATGCTACCCGTCTGTCTATAACCCTCCACGCGAACGCTCATTTCGTTGTCGTTTCGCGTTTTCCATCCGTATTTTATGCCGAGCGTGATCGCATCGAAATCGCCAAGGCGATAGTCAGCGGATGCAAAACTCGGCAGTGGCTGCGAATCCGAAATGCTCAGCATGTAGAACTCGGCCTCTGTCTGTGTATAGAAACGCAGGTGTGGCTCGAAATAGCGATCCGCGCCGAACGGGATGCGGTAACGAAGGTCGACCGTGTGTGAGTCTATTTCCCAGTCGTCCGTCATAAAGCGATACGATGCATCGAGCACCTTGCCGTTCATGTAGTACTTCGCCTGCCCGTAAATGCTGTGCTTGGTTCGATCGTCGGGCCGGTTTTCGAAGAGAAACTGGTGCGACGGCCCTTCAGCCCCGGGCGCCGGGACTCGCGGAAGAGTATCTCCCGTCGTGCTGTCAACGAGGCTCAACACCTTGTACGGATCCGTGAGGTAGCCATCCGAGTTGCTGTAGGAATAGTTTGCCTGCACGATGAGATTGCGGGAAACGACCTGGGTCACTCCGACCACGATATCGAGCACGTCTTTGTCTTCGTCACCGCGTCGGTTGCTCTTGTCACCGACGTCAAGCATGGGCGTCAGGGGCGTCGGGGCACCGCCGACCGGGTCGAGACTATCCATCGAGAGGGCGATGCCGGCCGACAATGTCGTGTTGCGCCGGTTGAAATCGCGTGCGAATTTCGCGTTAAGGCCGATGTGAGTGTAGTCGTATTCACGCGAGGCACTCGCGCCAATATTGATCAGGCTCGTTTCGCCTACGGGCTGTTGCCAACTGACCGTGAATGCAGCACGCGTGTCCTTGAATGTGTCGTCCAACGGTAACTCGCCAGCCGCGACCGTGTAAGCCCCGTCACCGGATGGACGTGTGAAGGTCTGCGGAACGTCTTGCTTGATCGCGCCATTCGGCGTGGCGCCTGTCAACACGTCAACGGTAAGACCAATCGTCAGGAAACGATCGTCAACGAACATGCGCCGGGCGATAGCACTGACACTGTAGTCCTTGACCCGGTCGTCGTCCTCACCGTAGTAGAGCAGCGATGTGTTGAAATCCCAGGCCGGTTCTTCCTGGGCATCGACAGGCGCCGGTATACCGCCGCCCAGCAGAGAACAGGTAGCTGCCGCCAGTGTTACAGAGATCGAACGATTATCGCTTCGCGTCATCGGCGCTCCCTCAATTGCAGCCACAACCGCCGCCGCCAAATCCTCGGCCGCCGCTGGATGCTTCCTTACTGAAGTAAATATGATCGTCCGTTGCTGCTTCAATCTCGTCCGTTGTCAGCTGCATTTCGTCCTTGGCCAGGATATCCCGCTCCCAGGGCTCGACACCCATCGACGAGCATCCGGCGCACAGCAGCGTCGTGACTGCCGCAATTCCAACTGTGCGCTTCATTCCCTTGTCTCCTGCTGCAGGGCTGCCACAATCGCGGCTTCATAGTCGTCCTGGCGCCGCACTTTGAATCCGAGATGATGGGCCACGATTTCGCCGTCACGGTCGATTACAAACGAACTCGGCATGGCTTGCACGTTAAACTCCCTGGCGAGCGTTCCGCTGGCATCGTAGCGGATCTGAAACCTGGCCGGGTATTCCTGAAGAAATTCAGCCGCACTCGCGGGATCCTGATCGAGATTTACACCGACGATGACCAGGCCGTCGTTCGCGTACTTATCGTTCATGGCGTTCAACCAGGGAAACGATCGACGACACGGTACGCACCAGGAAGCCCAGAAATCCACGACAATCACTTTGCCCCGGTAATCTGAGAGATCCAGCCGCTCGCCGGACGGGAGATCTGACGACGCGATTGGCGCTGCGGCGAGCGCCCAGGCCATCAAGGTCACCCTGAGGAACAACGATTTCTTCATCAGATAGATACTTCCACGGTCAGGTTCCGCGCAAAATCATTGGAATAGAGGCAGGCTAACGGGGATTCCTTAGCAAAAACTTAAGTGCCCGATCAGGAAAATCCGTGAACAGGCCGTCGATCGCCAGGTTGTCGACAAAACAAGCCAATAATTCATCGAACGACCCAAAGCCCTCCGGAAGCTCATCGGCACGGAATGTATAAGGGTGAACCGCAAGCCCCGCCTTGTGTGCCCGTTGTACCAATCCGGTGGCCCGAATCTGCCCATCGCCGCGTCGCAGGCGGTAGGCCCGCTGGAGCCAGGGCCCGATGCCATCGACCGTCCTCGCGAGTCGGTCGAGACCCCTCTGGGTACGCAGATTGGCGAAGTGGGTTGGCGATTCTCCCCAACTGTCCTCCCCGATCAGCTGCACCAGTTTCAGACGGCAATCCATCTTGTGCCTGATGCGGCGCAGCTCTTTCGCATCAAAACACTGCACATAGACGGGATCGGAGTGCTCGCGATAACCGTAGTCGGTGAGGACCCGAAGAAACTCCGGCGTGATATCCGTGCCCTCGCGCCTGTGCCATTCGGGTCGCTTGATCTCCGGGTATATGCCTACGGTACGACCATGTGCGGCATGCAGCGAACGTACGAACTCGAGTTCCTCCGCAAAGGTCTGAATTCGAAACGTTTCCTCCGAAGAACTGAAGCGACCGGGGTACACGGGCGAACCTTCGATGTCCGTGCGCTCATGCACTTTGAGACGCCGCAGCTCCGCAAGGTCGAAATCCCTGACGTAATACCGCCCGTCGCTCCTGCTGCGAGCCGGGTAACGGCTTGCAACGTCGGTGACCCGATCAAGGTAGATATCGTGCAGTACTACGAGCGCGTCATCGCGCGTGGCGACGACGTCCTGCTCCAGGTAGTCGGCGCCCATCGCGTAGGCAAGGGCCTTGGCTGGCAGGGTATGTTCCGGCAAGTGCCCGGACGCGCCTCGATGAGCGATCACGACTGGTCGCATCTTCTAGAACACTTTAACTAAAAGCAATAAGACATTGTTTTTAAAATCTATTCTATTGGCCCATCTGCGTCGAAACCGGGGAAATCGAGTACCTCCCAGCGCGAAGTATCTTCTCCGCGTGCCTGGCGTCGCAGCGCATCGGCCATCTCGCGGTCATTCCATTCGATGACCTCCTGTACGCGATCCGCCAACTCCTGCGGCATTTCGGCGACGCCGCCAAATGGCCGGATGCCGATCATGTTCTTTTTGTTGGCACGAGCTACATCCATCATGAATTTGACCAGGTCCGGCTTTTGCTCATGGAGGCTGGACAAGATAAACATTGCCTCGCACGCCTTTATCTGGCTGATGAGCTCATCCTTGATTGCCTGCAGGCCTCCTGTCGTCGGAATGTTCTCGGGTTTGCTGACGTTGATGTAGTAGAAACGGTCGAGACTCTCGAGAAACTCAAAGACTCGCAGATAGTCGTCGCTCTCTTCAAAGCTGTGGGTAGCAAATACCCGGATCGGATTGTCTTCTGACACGGCAAACTCCGTTAGTCGTCCTACAGGACCCTAGTTTAGCCAATTCGGAGCGTCCCCGCGAAATCGTCGCAACAGATTGTTCCGGGTGGTTTCCTTGCCCCGGGGGTTTAGGTATCGTAGCGCCGCATGCGGCTTCTTTTATACAACATTCGATACGCTGTCGGTGGCGGCGCCAGCATGCACATGGCTTTGCCCGGTGCCAGGTACGTGCTTGGCGACCAAAGCGTGCTGCCGGCGATAGCGCAGTTCATCAAGACAATAGACCCCGATATTGTCGGTCTTATCGAGGTCGATACCGGCTCGATCCGCAGTCGAAATGTTAACCAGGCCGAGAAATTGGCCGACGAACTCGGCATGAATTCCTCTTACGAAACGAAGTATGGCCTGAAGTCGTTCAACCAGTTGTTGCCGATCGTGCGCAAGCAGGGAAATGCATTCATGGCGGCGTCGCGTGTGCATGGCGAAACGTTCCACTACTTCGACACGGGCATCAAGCGCCTGATCATTGAACTCGAGATGGACGACTACGCAATTTTTCTTGTTCACTTGTCGCTGAAATATCGACATCGACACCTGCAGTTACGTCGCCTCTATGACCTTATTCAGGAGACCCAGAAACCGGTCGTCGTTGCCGGTGACTTCAACACTTTCTGGGGCGAGAACGAGATCTACCTGTTTATGAAAGCGGCCGGGCTTCGTTCCGCGAACATTGACAGTCGCCCTACCTATCCGAGCCGTGCGCCGCGCAAGGAACTTGATTTTATTCTCTATCAGGATGGCATCAAGGTGACCGAGTTCGACGTGCCCGATGTCAAATTATCAGATCACTTGCCATTGGTTTGTGATTTCGAACTTGCCTGACCCGAGCAAAATACCGATGACCCAACACTGGAAAACGACGACTGATGATGACGGTATCGTCTGGCTTTGTATTGATATGGCCGACACCGCCGCGAACGTACTCTCTTCCGAGGTCTTGCTGGAGCTGGACAGCATTATTGCGCCACTCGAGACGAGCCCGCCGCCCGGGCTTGTCCTTTACTCGGGAAAACCGGGCAGCTTCGTCATGGGAGCCGATATCAAGGAATTCGTGGGTATCGATACTCCAGAGCTCGCCTATGACCTGGTTCGACAGGGGCAGCAGCTCTTCGATCGGATCGAGAACCTGCAATGCCCGACTGTCGCGGTGATCGATGGCGTCTGTCTCGGTGGAGGCCTGGAACTCGTGATGGCCTGCGATTATCGGCTCGCCATATCGAGTGAGAAAAAGATACTCGGGCTTCCCGAAGTGAAACTCGGGCTTCATCCGGGCTTCGGCGGCACGGTCCGCGCAGTGCAGATCTGCGGCGTTCGCGCCGGCATGCCTCTGATGTTGACCGGTAATCCGATTACGGCGTCCAAGGGCCGCAAGATCGGCCTCGTCGATAGAATTTGTAATGAAGACGACTGGCGCGGGGCGGCATTGGAACTGATGCGCGCCGCGAATCCGAAGCAACGGGCGCCCTTCGTCGATCGACTGCTGAACCTGAGGATTGCCAGACCGTTTGTTCGCAACATGCTGGTGAAGCAGGTGCGCAGCAAGGCTCGCGAGGAACATTACCCGGCGCCGTACGCCATGATCGATATCTGGACCTCGGAAGGCGCTTCTGCAAAGACCGGCTATGAAGCCGAGGCACGCAGCTTCGCGAATCTCATGTGTACCAGCACGTCGCGCAACCTGGTACGTGTGTTCTTCCTGCAAAGCCGGTTGAAAGCACAAGGCAACAAGACCCACCAGAAAATCAAGCATGTGCATGTCGTGGGCGCCGGAGTCATGGGCGGAGACATTGCGGCCTGGTGTGCATTGCGTGGCCTTAACGTGACATTGCAGGATCGCGAACAGAAATACATCGATCCTGCGATCGAGCGTGCGAGAAAATTGTTTGACAAGCGTGTGCGCAACGTCGAGAAGCGTCGGGCGACAGAGCAGCGCTTGCGCGCCGACGTCCATGGCGAAGGTGTGCGCGATGCGGATCTGATCCTGGAAGCGATTTACGAGAACATGGACGCCAAGCAAGAGCTCTACAAGGCACTCGAGAAGGAAATGAAACCGGGTGCCCTGCTCGCCAGCAATACATCGAGTATTCGCCTCGAAGACTTGCGTACGGTACTCAGTGAACCCAGGCGATTTATCGGCCTGCATTTTTTCAATCCGGTCGCGATGTTGCCCCTGGTCGAGGTTATTCGGTGCAAGGACACAGACCAGGAAGCGCTGGATATCGGTTTTGCCTTCACCAAGGACATTGGCAAATTGCCCCTCGAGTGCGCGAGTTCCCCTGGGTTCGTGGTCAACAGAATTCTCGCTCCCTACATGGCTGAAGCGATGCACCTGGCGGAAGATGGCGTGCCCCTGGTCGAGATCGACAAAGCGGCTGAAAACTTCGGCATGCCAATGGGACCCGTCGAACTTGCAGACAGTGTTGGACTCGACGTCGCACTGCATGTGTCGAAAGTGCTGGGCGCAACGATGAACCGGCCGGTGCCAGAGCGACTTGTGAAAATGGTCGATGACGGGTATCTGGGCAGGAAGTCGGGCCAGGGATTCTATCGCTGGGAGAGCGGCAAAGCCGTCAAACCTGTGGTGAACGATGTTCCTGTGCCCGAGGACATCCAGGACAGGCTCATCTTGCCAATGGTCAACGAGGCCGTGGCTTGTCTCCATGGGGGCGTTGTCGATGATGCGGATCTGCTGGATGCTGGTGTGATCTTCGGGACCGGATTCGCTCCGTTTCGTGGCGGGCCGCTAAACTACGCCCGGGAACGGGGCTACGACAATGTCCTGGCCGCGCTCGAAAGCCTGGCGAGTGCCCACGGTGACAGGTTCTTGCCACACAGTGGTTGGTCCGACCTGTGAGGTCTGTCACACCTCGCCCGGCCTTGCGGGTGAAACTGTGCGGTGATTCACGCTGCTATGCTTAATCGGTACCGGAAGTCGTTGAATTGAAGGTAGAATACGCGCTGGCAAGCAAGAACCAATACGAAGAGCGAATGTTGAGCACTAACGGGTCAAGAAATGTCGGCTGAGCAGGCCAGTACTGAGCTGCTCAGGGGATTCTCGCCGCTGGACGGTCTGAAGCGCGATAATCTCGCAGCGCTTGCCCGCAAGGTGCAAGTTCGTGAGCTGTCTCCAGGCCAGGTGCTGTTCAAGGAAGGCGATACCGAGAAACGCACGGTTTACGTGATTTCAGGCACCCTAGAGATGTTCGATCAGGCCAACGTCGTCGGTACCATCGAAGGAGGAAGCGAACTGGCACGAAATCCGGTTGCACCCGTTTTTCCGCGCAGGGTCTCGGCGCGCGCCCGTGATCGCGTGCAGTTTCTGTCAATAGACAGTGATCTGCTCGATGTCATGCTCACGTGGGACCAGACAGGTACCTACGAGGTTTCCGATTTGCAGGACCAGGAAGACCAGGGCAGTGATGACTGGATGACCATGTTGCTGCAGGCCAAGGCCTTTCACAAGATTCCGCCGGCGAACATCCAGGCGATCTTCATGCGTATGCAGCAGATCAACTATAAGGCCGGTGATGTAGTCCTCAAGCAAGGCGCTGAAGGCGATTATTTCTACGTGTTGATTCGCGGCTCGGCACTTGTGACACGAGAAACGCCGCTAAGCAAGGAAGGCATCAAGCTTGCAGCGCTTCACGTCGGCGACACGTTTGGAGAAGAAGCGCTCATCTCCGAAGCCAAGCGTAATGCGACCGTCACGATGAAGACCGATGGCTCCGTCATGCGCCTCGGCAAGGAAGACTTCAAGACACTTCTTAATGAGCCCATGCTCGAATGGGTTAGTCGCGAGGAAGCGGAGGAGATCGTGAAGGCGGGCGGTCAGTGGCTTGATGTGAGACTACCCAGCGAATTTGAGAATCAGCACCTCGATGGCGCCATCAATATCCCCCTGTATTTTATTCGCCTGAAAATTTCAACGCTGGACCAGGAACAAAAATACATCGTATGTTGCGATACCGGGCGGCGCAGCTCTGCCGGCGCCTACATCCTGAGCGAGCGTGGCTTTCAGGCGTACGTCTTGCGGGGTGGTATCAACAGCGACCAGGCCTGAGCCGCTCCTACATCGTGTGGGTCGGCTTGTCGCCGCCAAGAGCGCCAGCCAGGTAGTTCTCGATCTTCTTCTGCGTGTTGCCCTGATCCTGATCGCTGAATTGCACGCCAATGCCCGCTGTGCGCTTGCCCTGCGCGCCTTTTGGGGTCATCCAGATGACCGTGCCCGCGACAGGGATTTTCTCCTCTTCACCCATCAGGTTGAGCAGCATGAAAACCTCGTCGCCGAGTTTGTAGGAACTGCTCGTCGGTATGAACAGACCGCCATTAATGACATAGGGCATGTACGCGAGGTACAGCGCGCTCTTGTCTTTGATCGTCAGTGTCAGCAGTCCTGGTTTGCTCATTTCTTGCCCTTTGATCTAGTTGGCGCGGGTTAACGCGGTTCAGAGACTGGCCAGCATTAGGTCCATACCGTCATTTGGTGGCTCGAGGCCGCAGTCCCTCAGGCCGCCCGCCCAGTCGATCAACAGCCCTTCGAGCGTCAGCTGTACATTGTAAGAACCGCCCGGCTGGCCCCGAAGTTGGTTGATTATGTCTAAATAGCAGAACAGATTTCGCCTGTCCATGCGTTGCAGCACAGAATCTTCGATTACCACCCCGATAGCGCTGTCCCGACCCGCAGAGTGCGCTATTGCCGCCAGCCTCACCTGTTGTGCGAGCCAGTTAAGTACGAAGCCTGGGTCCAGTTTGGCCCACCGCGCGGCGACGTCGACCGGTGAGCCTTCGCAGCGTCCCAGTGCATTCAGGTCTCGCGCCATAGTCTCACTCGTTTCGAGACTGTCCAAAGTGGCAATGGCTGCTAATGGCGCGCCGCCCGCAACCCTGAGCGCCGTCACCCACGCGGCGCCCGGACGCAGATGATCAAGCCACTGAAGCGCCTCCGCCTCATTCGGTGGCGCGAAATCGATGCGCTGGCAGCGGCTGAATATCGTGGCAGGCAGCCGCCCCACCCGGTCCGCGACAAGGACTAATAGAGCACTGCCCGGCGGCTCCTCCAGCGTCTTCAGGAGACTGTTGGCCGCATTGGCTGTCATCGCATTGGCCGGTTCTATGACCGCGACTTTGCCCGCTCCTTCGAAGCTCGTCAGGCTCAGGTCGGCGACCAGCTCCCGGATTTGCCCGATGCCAATCGCCTGCTTGTCCTCCGGTGGCGTTAGCCAGCGCAAGTCCGGATGCTCGGGGCGCTCGAACGGATATGTCGGCAGCGCCCCTTCCGCGCCAATACCGAGTGCCTGCTGTGCGATCCAGGAAGCCGCGGAGCGCTTGCCGACGCCGACCGGGCCCACCAGAAGAACCGCGTGAGGCAGACGCTTGTGCACTACCCGGTCATGCCAGGATCTTGCAAATTCCGTATGCCAGCTAATTTTCATAAAAACAATAGTTTAGTAAAGCTTTTTAATGTTTAACATTAAGTAGAAGTTGCTCAGCTATGGCCGCAATATCGGCTTTGACGTCATCGAGTTCCTGCGTTGTGTCGACGACAACGAAGCGCGATGGCTCGCGGCTGGCGAGCTGCAAATAGCACTCCCGAACCCGCTGAAAGAAATCATGGCGCTCTTGTTCGAAGCGATCCGGTGCACCGCGGTTCCCGGCGCGCTGCATGCCGATTTCGACCGGCGCATCGAGCAGGATCGTGAGGTCCGGCCAGGCGTCGCCGTGCACCCAGTCAGCCAGGCGATCGATGGTGTCCATCGGAATGCCGCGCCCACCCCCCTGGTACGCCCGGCTGGAGTCGGTAAATCGATCGGAAACAACCCACGTACCGGCGTCGAGTGCAGGAATAATCACGTTATTCACGTTGAGTGAGCGCGCCGCAAACAACAATAACAATTCCGCGATTTCCGGAATCGGCTCGTCACTGCGATCTTTCAGAATGTCGCGGATGTCCTCGGCCAACGGCGTCCCACCAGGCTCCCTCGTGGTTAGAACCTGGTGGCCGGCAGCGGAAATTCGCTCAACGAGTACCTTCATGTTGGTGGATTTGCCGACGCCCTCGATGCCCTCAATCGTAATGAATTTGCCTCGCTCCATCTCAGCCGCCTTGTCGCCGTCGCTGCCGTAGCCGCTTCAGGTACTCGGCAACAGCCGCATCGTGTTCGGCCTTGGTCGTGGAGAAGCTGTGACTGCCGTCGCCCAGCCCGGTCGCGACGAAATACAATTCCTGGCCCGGCGCCGGGTTCAATGCCGAGTGGATGGCTGCCCTCCCCGGCATCGCGATCGGGGTCGGTGGCAGCCCATGTCGCGTGTACGTGTTGTAGGGTGTGTCGGTCTGCAAATCCTTTCGCGTCAGGTTGCCGTCGAATTCGGGCCCGATGCCATAGATGACCGTCGGGTCGGTCTGCAGCCGCATGCGCTTCTCCAATCGGCGCGCGAAAACGCCCGCAATGCGAGACCTTTCATCGGCACGAGCCGTCTCTTTTTCGACAATTGATGCCAGTACCAGCGCCTCGTACGGAGACTGCACTGGCGCCGCCACGTCACGCGCGCTCCATTCCTCCGCCAAAACGGATTGCATGAGTGCGTAAGCCTGAGTGAGCAGTTCCCGGTCGGTGGTGTTACGTGCGAAGTGATACGTCTCGGGCAGGAACAGGCCTTCCGGATGTGTGGCGCTGGCACCCAGGTCCGCGAGCAGCCCTTTCCAGTCCTCATCCGTCATGGAAGCGGTGAGCGCTTCATTGGCGTGCAAGGCTGCGAGCAGATCCCGATGATTCCATCCTTCGACGATCGTAAAGGAATACAGCCGTACATCACCGCTGGTGAATTGTTCCAGTATCGATGCCGGCGTCGCGCCGGCCTCGATCAGGTATTCTCCAGCCTGCACGGCCGCGGCTTCGCCACTCCAGCGTGCGTAGAGGCGAAACCACCGGTCGTTTGCAATCACACCCTCCTCGACGAGTTGGCGCGTTACGGCGGCAAATGAACTCCCGGCCGCAATCTCGATCACAATTCCGTTCGCCGGCACGGAAACGGTCGTTGTCATGAATCGATCGACTTTCCAGGCACCGATGCCAATCGACGTCACGGTCAGTATGATCGCTATGGACAGGACGACGGCAACACGCTTCATACTGCACACTCCGCGATGCCATTGTCTGCCATCTTCGACATGACTTCCCGCGTTACAGGGCGAACTCGCCAGACTTTTCCGTCGCAGCGGCGCACGGGCAAGACGCCGAATTGGCTGTTAGTCAGGAAGACTTCATCGCTGCAATAAAGCTCGGTCACGCCGACATCACGAACCTCGACAGCGATACCGCTGTCTCTGAGCGTTTCAATTGTGTGACGCCGCATCACGCCTTCGACGCCGCAACGGTGAAGCGACGGTGTAATGATGGATTGATTTGCGACGATGAACACGTTGCTCATGGTACCGCAGATGAGCCGCTCATCGGCATCGAGGGTCAGGCCTTCGAATGCCGAATGACCAACCGATTCTGAGCCCGCAAGAACCTGTTCCAGGCGGTTGAGCGTCTTGAGACCGGCGGTGATGGAGAATAACGCAAGTCTCGTGCTGCATACCCGAGTCTCAACGCCGCGGCGGTAGTGTTCAACGCCAACCGGCAATGTCGCAAAGACACCGATATACGATTTTGCGTCGGTGGGGCTTTTACGCGCATAGCCACGCGCGGAAACGCCGCTGCTAATAACGATCTTTGCGGTGCAATAGGCAGGATTCTCGTGGCTTCGCCTCACCGCATCGTCGAGCTGTTGCCGCAGGTCTTGAATGTCCGGCACTGCAATACGCATGCGCTCGCAGCCCATCGCGAGGCGGTCCATGTGGTATTCCCACAGCCTTGGCTTACCGGCGCGAATCGCGATCGTTTCGAAAAGCCCGTCACCGTATTGGAATGCCCGGTCATCGATGGCGACGAGATTGGCCGATTCGCCTTTGTGAAACCAGCGACTCATCGAGCTAACGCCTTTAACAGGCCTTTGGCCTTGGCGCGGGTTTCCTCGAGCTCCGCACAGGGATCCGAGTCGGCGACAATACCGGCCCCCGCGCGAAATGTGAGCTTGTTTCCCTGTTTAACCATTGTGCGAATCAAGATATTCAGGTCCAGGCTGCCATCCCGGTTCAGGTAGCCGAACGAGCCCGTATACGCACCACGCGGCTCCTGCTCCAATTCAGCGATAATCTCCATGCAGCGGATCTTGGGGCAGCCTGTGATGCTTCCACCTGGAAAGACCGCCGCGATCGCCTGTCCGGGCATCACGTCGTCCCGTAATCGTCCTTTGACGTTCGAGACAATATGATGAACATGTGCATAGCTTTCCAGCACCATCATCTCGTCCACCTCGACGGTTCCGGCGTCGCAAACTCGCCCCAGATCATTACGTTCCAGATCAATAAGCATGACATGTTCTGCGAGTTCCTTGGGATGGGAAAACAGCTCAGCCGACAGCGTACTGTCCTGAGCATCGTTGTCGGAACGCGGCCTTGTGCCGGCGATGGGCCGGGTGGCAGCAATCCCGTCCCTGATGCTTAACAAGCGCTCGGGTGACGAAGAGATGATCTCTACATCTTGCCAGCGAGCGATGCCTGCGAACGGTCCGGGGTTGGTCTCACAGAGCGACGCATAGATTTCGCTGCCGCTCACCTGGGCCGAAATTTCGGTCGACCATTCTCTGGAGAGGTTCGCCTGGTAAATATCGCCTGCCGCGATGAAATCCCGGGCCTTTGACACAGCGTCGGTAAACCGGTGGGGATGCTCCTCGCTTACGGACTTCAGGATGCCGGTGCGTAAGGCACGCGTCTCGCACATTGCTCCGACATCTTTCTGTAGTTGCATGCGATCTGCAATCTCAGGCAACTCGGAAACGAGGTAACAGGCAGACTCTCCGTGGTCGAAAACCAGGGCTGTATGACAACGCACCGCAAATGCCGACGGCAGAACCGGGTCTGGACAAAGCTGCAGAGCCGGTTCGATTTCCCCGGCCAATTCATAACCAAGGTAGAGAAACCAGCCGCCCACAAACGGCAGACGGTCGCCCTCGGACGGCGTTCGTTCCGCCGACCACCAGTGGTCGAGAGCGTCCAGAAATGAAACCCCGGGTTCCGCGCCATAGCCTCGCAATTCGCCTGATTGCGTGAGTTCGAGTGATTCACCGGGAAAAGCGAACAGGATGTCGAAGCGGCCCAGCGCGCCACCAGCCGATGTACTCTGTAGCAGGAAAGGATACCGCGAGGGATGTTCGCGATGCAGTTTTTGAAGATCACCGGGGTTGGCGATCTCACCAAGAGGCTCAATCAAGTGCGCGAAGTACCAGGCTTCCGTTTGTGCCGCCGAAACCGAAAGAGTTTGAGGCGACGATTTTGACCTTGGCATCCCGGGCCTCATTTGGCACGTAGTCAAGGTCGCATTCGGGATCTTGATTCTCCAGGTTCGTCGTCGGGGGGATGACCTGGTTCTTGATCGCCAATGCGCAGAAGATAGCCTCCGCGACGCCAGCTGCCCCGAGCATGTGGCCCGTCGTGGACTTGGTCGAACTCACGGCCAGGCTTTTGGCAGCGTCGCCGAAAGCGCGCTTGATGCCTACCGTTTCACCTATATCGCCCGCCGGTGTCGACGTTCCGTGGGCGTTCAAGTAATCAACGTCCGACGGCTCGATGCCAGCATCTCTTAATGCGGCCGTCATGCATTTGCGTGCACCTTCTCCATCGGCTGGCGGCAACGTGATGTGATACGCGTCGCCGCTCATGCCAAAACCGATCAGCTCCGCATAGATCTGCGCGCCGCGAGCCTTGGCATGTTCGAACTCTTCCAGAACCACGCACCCGGCACCGTTACTCAGAACGAAACCATCACGTCCGATATCGAAGGGGCGGCTGGCGTGCGTTGGATCGTCGTTGCGTGTGGACATGGCTCGCGCGGAACAGAAACCGCCCAGGGCCAGCGGCGTGGTCGAGAACTCCGAACCGCCGGCAAGCATGACTTCCGCGTCGCCATGTTCGATGCTGCGAGACGCCAGACCGATGCAGTGCGTCGATGTCGCGCACGCGGTCACTATTGAAATATTGGGCCCGGTAATATGTTGCAGGATACTGACTTGCCCGGATGTCATATTGATGATGCTACCCGGAATAAAGAACGGTGAGACCTTGCGGGGACCACCTTTGAGCATCCTGTAGAGATTATCTTCGATGAACTTGATGCCGCCAATCCCGGAACCCATTGCGATTCCGATCGTGTGGCCGTTATCTTCAGTGATCTCGAGACCCGCGTCGTTGATCGCGTTTATTGCGGCGGCAACGCCGTAATGGATGAATGGATCGTTCTGGCGTTGCTCTTTCCTGGACAGGTAATCGTCAACCTCGAAATCTTTCACCAGTCCGGCGATGCGAGTCGGATAGGCGCTGGTGTCGAAGTCGTCGACGAGTGATATACCGGATATTCCTTCGCAAACGCTGTGCCACGCGTCGTCCAGGCGACTGCCTACCGGCGAAATAATACCCATGCCGGTTATGACGACACGTCGTTTGCTCAAGAGTCTATCCGTTGTTGAATAGCAGAACTGCCGTTCGGAACTGAAGGGAACAGGCGCGGCGACGGGCGCCGCGCCTTAATACTCAACCCTCGCTTTGGCGAGCGGTTACAAAGTCGATTGCCTGCTGGACCGTGGTGATCTTTTCGGCATCCTCGTCCGGGATTTCTGTTTCGAATTCCTCTTCCAGAGCCATGACCAGCTCGACGGTGTCAAGCGAATCCGCACCCAGATCATCGACAAAGGAGGCATCGTTCGTTACCTCATCTTCTTTGACACCGAGTTGTTCGGCAACGATGCTCTTAACTTGTTCTTCGATACTGCTCATAGTGGTTGCTTCTCCTAAGAAGACTCAATTTTGCTTTGCGGTGGACCCTAACCGCGTTGTTAGTCCGGCTGGACGGCCTTTGCAGACCATTCAAACGGCGCTCAATTTGGTCCATTTACACGATCGATTAGCCTGTAAGTTCTTGATATTCAAAGGCGCTCTTCGGACGTGGGTGGCTATTGTATGTGAATCATTCTTTGCAATCCACACACCCGGGGCGATAAATCACGCCAAATCAGGTCCTGCCTGAGTCTGCCACCTCGGCGCCTAGTCCATCACCATGCCGCCATTGACGTGCAGGGTTTCTCCGGTGATGTAAGCGCCGGCGCCGGACGCGAGAAACAGCACGGCGTTGGCGATATCGGCGCCGGCTCCCAGCGCGCCCAGCGGCACCTGGCTCAACATGGCGTCGCGCTGTGTTTCCGGCAGATCTTTGGTCATATCTGTGTCGATAAACCCGGGTGCGACAACGTTCACCGTGATCCCCCGGGAGCCGATTTCACGAGCCAGAGACTTCGAAAATCCAATCATCCCGGCTTTCGTCGCGGCATAGTTCGATTGTCCGGCGTTGCCCATTACGGCGATTACCGACGCGATACTGATGATGCGCCCCTTCTTCGCTTTCATCATTCCACGGAGGCAGGCCTTGCTGACTCGAAATACACCGGTCAGGTTCGTTGCGATGACATCGTCCCATTCGTCCTGCTTCATGCGCATGAGCAAATTGTCGCGGGTAATACCCGCATTGTTGACGAGAATCGTCGGGCTTCCCTCGCTGGCCTGCATGTCCTTAACGGCGCCCTGTACCGATTCTTCATCAGCAACATTCAGCACAATGCCGCGTCCCTTGTCTGCAAGCGCCTGTGAAATACCATCGGCGCCGGACTGGCTTGTTGCCGTACCCACCACAGTGGCACCCGCGTCCGCCAGGGCCCCTGCAATCGATGCGCCGATACCGCGTGATGCGCCGGTAACCAGCGCGACCTCGCCGTCAAGGGCGTCTGATTTGAAGAGCTTGCTCATGATTCATCCTTTGGGTTGCAATGGGGTCAGCCCCGCAATGCTTTTTGCAGGCTATCCATATCATTGATGAACGCGACCGGGGTGCCTTTGTCGATGCGGCGAATAAGGCCTGCCAGTACCTTGCCGGGCCCGCATTCGATGATCGAGTCAGCGCCCCCTGCGATCATCGCCTGAACGGTTCTCACCCAGAGTACCGGACTGTATACCTGCAGCGATAACTTGTTTCGAATATCTGCGGCGTCCGTGTAAGGTTCGGCAGAGGCGGCGCTGATAACGGTAATTCGCGGTTCCTGGAACTTCGTCGCATTCAGTGTTTCCGCAAGGGACATGCCGGCTTCACGCATCAATGATGAATGCGATGGCACACTGACCGGCAGCACTATTGCGCGACGGGCGCCATGTTCCTTCGCGTATTCGACGGCCTGGCTCACGGCGGTAGCGTGTCCTGCAATCACTACCTGCCCGGGCGAGTTGAAGTTAACCGGCTCCGCAACGCCAATCGTTGAAGCCTCGTCGCACAGCGAGACGATGGTTTCATCGTCGAGTCCCAGTACCGCGGCCATTGCGCCAATCCCGACCGGCACAGCTGCCTGCATGAGCTCTGATCGCCGTTTTACGACGCGCATTGCATCGGCAAAGCTGACAGCTCCCGCACAAACAAGGGCTGTGTACTCGCCGAGGCTGTGACCGGCCATCTGCGACGGTTGCGCGCCTCCGGCCGTCTGCCAGACGCGAAATGCGGCTGTGCCCGCCGCAAGCATTGCCGGCTGCGTGACCACGGTTTCCGAGAGTTTTTCCCCGGGGCCGTCCTGTACCAGCTGCCAAAGGTCATAACCAAGGATCGCACTCGCCTCAGCATAGGTTTCCTGGACGACCGGATGCTCTGCCGCCAGGTCGGACTGCATGCCCAGTGACTGGGACCCTTGACCGGGAAATACCATTGCGATTGTCAATATCGTCTCCGCTCGCACACCGTGAATGCCCGCACAACCTGAAGTGTGGGGGTCGAATGGCGCAAATTATATAGGTGCGGCCGGCCGGACTCTATTCCGCAGAAAGAACGCTGCCGCTGCCCCTCCGAGCGCGCCAAACAAGTGGGAATCGACAACTACCGTGCCACCGGCCGTGCCCTCTGATCCCGGCAGAGGGCCGCTGAGCTGCTCCCAGACCAGTTTGCCGACCAGCAGCAAGGTGAGGACGATCGTCTCTTTCTCGGGCTTCCTGAGCCGTTCTACAAGGCCTGCAGCCAGAATTCCATGCAGGAGGCCTGACAAACCGACGTACCATATGAGTTCCGGATCGAAGATCCACAATCCAACGTCCATCGCCAGGATGCTGATGGCTGATATGAGAATCCACCGATTCCTGTCGAAAACGTCACCCACCAGGTACCAGACCAGCGCGAGACCGGCGGCGTTTAGCGCAAAATGCGGCCAGCCCAGGTGCACGAAATGACCGGTGATGAGGCGCCAAAGCTCGCCGGAGCGGATGCCCTCGCGGTCGAACCGCAGCCAGTCGCGGCCCAATTCGCCCGCCAGTTGCAGCGCAACAGCAGCAATCAGCACAATCGCAGGCAGCCACCATCGCTTCGCTACCGAGTGCTTGCCGGTGTTTTGATCGAGTTTGTGTAACCCCATGTTTGATATACTGACGTTTACTTTAATTGAGAGTCAATTCAGTGGCTTCGCCAGAGGTGCGAAGCCGCTTTGGAGCAGAGCCAGTGAGTCATAATTCGAGGGTATCGCGTCGCGTCGCGCGGCAGCAGGGTTTTACGCTGATTGAGATCATGGTCGTCGTGATTATCATTGGCATTCTCGCCGCAATCGTTGCGCCCAACGTCATCGGTCGGGTTGACGATGCGCAAATCACCAAAGCAAAGGCCGAGATTTCCAATATCGAGAATGCGTTGAAGTTTTACCGGCTCGACAATTTTGCCTACCCGACAACCGAACAAGGCATCGAGGCGCTGGTGACCAAGCCTACCGACCCCAGTATTCGCAACTGGAAACCGGGCGGCTACCTGGATCGTCTGCCAAAAGACCCCTGGGGCAATCCCTATCAGTACCTGAATCCCGGCAACAACAGCGAAATTGATATTTACACGCTCGGTCGCGATGGCAGGCCCGGCGGCGAAGGGCTGGACGCCGACATCGGCAATTGGAATCCGGAATAGGCTTGCCAGCCGATTAAGGGTCCGCTGCCCTGATGTCAATGTTCCAAAAAGCGCGTGGATTCACGCTCATTGAGATCCTCGTTGTGGTGATCATCATCGCGATAATATCCGGTGTTGCTCTGATGTCGATAAACCTCATCGGCGATGACCGGGAACTGGACACGGAACGCAAACG
>Ga0209456_10000175_pt1 | contig 36033 bp, 31 predicted proteins | sample COG_11_FD_184755 | JGI IMG/M metagenome (GOLD analysis project Ga0209456, IMG submission 184755) | Pelagic marine sediment microbial communities from the LTER site Helgoland, North Sea, for post-phytoplankton bloom and carbon turnover... | ecosystem: Environmental > Aquatic > Marine > Neritic...
CAGCTTGAGCCCGTTGTGAGAAGGCGGCCTTCTCATTCCATCTCACACGCCGACTCCACCCCATGTCGCGTTTTTCCGACCCCCTATGGACGACTCCTCTCACGAAACAGGATCACGTCACCGTAGGCCAATGTCATGTCGACGTATGGAGGGGCTCAGCGCGACGCGACATGGGGATGGGGCGGCGCCGCGAGTCAGGCGCTCGCGTGGGGGCGGCGGGGTGGGGATGAAGGGTTCACACTTCCGCGAAACACGTTTCATTCGTCGACGTGAGCTAGCCGGTAGCCGGGAACACGGACCCGCGCTCCCCACCCCGCCACCCCCACACGAACGCCTGCATCTCCGTGTCGTGTCGCGCTGAGCCCCGTCCGTGTCAGTGTCTAGCAAGCCCCGTGGAAGCGTTTGGCGTCGGCGGGGAAGATCTTGCCGGGGTTTAGGATGTGTTTTGGGTCGAAGACGTCTTTGATCTTCTCTTGCAGGGCGATCAGCTCGGGGGACTGCTCCATGGGCAAGTACGGTGCCTTCAAGATGCCGATGCCGTGTTCGCCGCTCAGGGTGCCGCGGAGGTCGATGACGCGTTGGAACAAGGCCTCGATTGCCTTGTCGACGCGGACCTTCTCGTCCGGATCGTTCCAGAGGAAGTTCACGTGCAAATTGCCGTCGCCAGCGTGGCCGTAGGTTGGCATCACGAGCGCGTGCTGGTCGGCGAGCTCTGCGCAGTAGCGGAGGAGATCGGCCATTTTTGTGCGCGGGACGACGACGTCTTCGGCGAGCTTGTTCTTGGCTTGCCGCTTTAGACTGTGGCTGAGCTCACGGCGTGACGCCCATAGGCGTTCGCGCTCGCCGCTGTGTTGCGCCACCAACACTTCGAGGGCGTCGAGGTCGAAGAGAATGTTGCCCATTCGCTCGAGGTCCGCTTCGAGCTTTGCTTCTTCGCCGTCAAGCTCCAGCAACAGGACCGCCTTCGTTTCGTTTGGGATGGTCAATCCAGCTTCGGGGCGCACGATCCGAATCGCTTCTTCGTCGAGGAGCTCGATGCACGCAGGCAGCTGGCCTTGCGCAAGCAATGTCGAAACGACGGGTGCGACTTGATCCAGGTTGGAGAAGCAAGCTAACGCCGTCACCGTGGCTTCGGGCTTTGGGACCAGTCGAAGCGTTGCTTCGGTGACGATCCCGAGAGTGCCTTCGCTTCCGACCATCAAGGACGTCAGGTCATAGCCGGTCACGCCCTTTTTCGTCTCGCGTCCGAGCGTGAGCACCGTCCCGTCTGCGAGCACGACCTCCATTCCCATGACGTACTCCCTGGTCACGCCGTACTTGAACGCGCGCGGGCCGCCCGCGTTGGTCGCGAGGTTGCCGCCGATCGCGCAGGAGTCGCGCGAGTTCGGGTCGGGCGGATAGAAGAGCTGTTCTTCCTCCGTGATTCGCTTGAGCTCGCCGGTGATCACACCGGGCTGCACCCGCGTGGTGAGCTCGTGCTGGTCGATGCCCTTGATCGCGTTCATCTTCTCGAACGCAAGCACGATCCCACCGGGCACCGGAATTGCTGCTCCAACGCGGCCCGTCCCGCCGCCCCTCGGAGTTACCGGAACTTCGTGCTCATACGCGGCGCGCATGACGGCCGAGACCTCGGCGGTGCTCGATGCGCGCACCACCGCTTCGGGCATACAAGGCTCTGCTTCGCTTTCGTCCTGTGCGTAGCCTTCGAGTAAGCTCGGATCCCGAATTACCGAGCTGCTTCCGCACGCCCGCTCTATCGCGGTCAAAGCGCTATCGAGTGACGACATGCCTTGAGCCTTGGGGCGGTAGTTGTAGGCGGTCAAGCCCTCACGAGCGGTGGGGTGCGGCCGGGGCCCTGAGGCGCTACCCTTGAAGCCCCCCACCGGCCCATGGCCGTTCAGTCCCTAGACAATGCGCTTCTTTGCTTACGTTCTGCTGGCCGCTGCAGCCGCGGTCGGCTGTGGTGAAACCGCTGCCTCGACACCTCAACTCGGTGGGGGGGGCGACGCCCCCGTCGATCTGGACGGAGGCATCGATGGGGGCTCCGGCGGCGTTAATGGCTCCGGGGGCATGGGAGGAAACGGTGGCTCCGGCGGACTTGGTGGGTCTCGGGGCGGCGGCTCATGGTGCACCACTTCACCCGACGGTGGTTGCCCGGCATGTCCAGACGAGGACGCACTGTGCGACGACGCGGACATGCCCTGTGCCGTGGGTGAGGTCTGCGTTTCCACCGGTTGTAAAGTCTGTCTGCCGACGGGTTGCGATGATGTCAAGCGCTGTTTCGTCGTGGGCGGCGGCGCTTGCGACGACAAAGCCGATTGCGGCAACCCGGCCTACGAGTGCAATGAAAGTATTGGACGCTGTCTGCGCACCGAGCTGGGTTGTGACGATTCCAACGACTGCCTTGCGGGCTTTGCGTGCGAGGACAATGTGTGTGTCGATCGCCGCGTTCCCTGCGAGACCGGAGCGGATTGCCCACACGGCTTCACCTGTTTCTTCCCGAGCCCCGATCAACGGTTCTGCCGACGCATCACTCGTCCGTGTGGCGGCGATCTTGACTGCCTCGTTTTAGGCGTTCCGTGCGGCGACGCGGACAGAGACGGCTTGAAGGAGTGCATGCCGTCGCGCATGCCTAACGTGCCCACTCCTGTTTCGTGCGACAACACACAATGCACCGACGAAGCGGCGCCCGTGTGCGAGTCCGTCGTCGAGGGGACGGTCGCGGTCTGTGGGCGATTCGGCTTGTGCGCCTCGATCGACGATTGCGTTACAGGTTTTCAGTGCCGAGACCTTTGGGGTGACATGCGAGCGGAATGCGTCCTGCCGGGCGGATCCTGTGTAGATTCGAGCGAGTGCAGCACTCGGAACGTTTGTGCATCGGCCCGCCCGGGTGAGCCACCCGCCTGTGTGGGTGGAGCGGCGATGTAGGCCTTACACAACCTTGTAATTTGCTGTAGTGTGGTTTCCCTCGAATGTAAGCAATTTCACAATGATATCGCCCCTACAGACCGCCCGACTTTCGACGCTTTGCGCGACGCTACTCGCCGTCGCCTCGTGCGGCGAAGGCTCGGGTGTGACCGACAGCGAGAAGATCATCGATCCGCCGGCGCAGTGTTCGCCCGACCGGCCCGACTGCTCGGTCAGCGAGGACTTTCCCGACGGCAGCGACTTGAACGCGACCAACTCGGCCGGCCTTCGCTTCTCGGATGAGACGGGCTCGTTGGTCGTCGACCGGGTGAGCTCACTGCCCGACAGTGATGGCGACGGCGTTCCCGACGACGCAGACGATTGTCCGGGCATGCCCGACTGGATCACGTGTGACAACGATCCCACCAATGATGGGCTCTATCAGACGGTGTTCTACGATCCGTCGGGCGCGGCCGAAGTGGTGCGGACGTCCATTGCGACAACCACCGCCGACATCCCCAAGATCGATGTGTACTTCTTGGTCGATGCGACCCCGACGCTCGAAGAAGAGATCAAAACTCTCCAAACCGAAGACGAGATCCTCACCATCATGAATGACGTTCGCGCGACCTTCCCGGACGCGCAGTTCGGTCTCGGGTTGTATCGAGAGTACCCCCTGGCTCCGCTCGCGCCCGCGCACAGCCAGGCGCCGTATCATCACATCCTCGACCTCACCGACGATGACCTTCTCGTGCAGGCCGCCGTCGCTACGCTCGACTACGCTGTGCCGAACGCGACGGTCGCTTCCGCCGCGACCCAGGCGCTCTTCACGGTCGCCAGCGGCCTCGGCCTCGGCGACATGGTTCCGAATCGCGGCTCATGCCCGGCCACCCCGGACGCCGACATCGGCTATCCCTGCTTTCGCGACGGCGCCCTACACGTGGTCATGAACATCACCGACGCCGAAGTGTTCAACGGGCCTACGACGACGGGCCCGGACTACGAAGACCCGGAATTCGCGCCGGGGGTTGGGGTGGGCGTCTTGGGCGTCATGGACTGGCCGCCTGTGGAGATGTTTCCTGGCCTGTTGGAGGCCGACAGCGCCGCGACGGCACTCGACCTCGGCGATCTGTCCGGGAAGTCGCTGACGCTGATGGGCATGAGCACGCTCCTCATGGACCAGGTCAAAACCTCCGAAGCGCTGGGTTGTGGCTCGCCGCCGGGCCCGCTCGGCTTCGATATGGACGGCAACGATGTGGTTCTTGCGCTGCGCTTCGACTCGTCGATAGCGGGCGCGAGCGCTTTTGCCAACAACACCCATTGGCCCGGCGCAAACGTCGCCCTCTTCGATAACGCTTTGCTCGACCCGGCGATGGCGCTCGAATGCGATGGGGGCGCCGTCGGCGTTGGCAATTGGGGTGCCATCAACTGGATGCCCGTGGCGTCACAGCAATACTATCTCGTCGCCGATGGCATCATTCCTGCGACCGAGCCCGGGCACACGTCCAAGGGGGCGTTCAGCATTTCAATCGTGCACGATGGCGATCCCGCCAACTCCGCGTGGCTCACTGCGAACGCGCCGGTTCCGTGGGACGACGTCGAAAACGCGTTGCTCGGGAGCGACGTCCGCGTTGCGAGCGTCGTGACGTTGAAGGACGCGATGGACATAGAGAGCGATGGGAAAGACGACGCTAGGCTCATGGCCGTGGCTACCGATGCGCTCACTAAGATCAACGAGGAGTGGGTCTTCGAGCTCCCCTCCGCAAGCGGCACGGGCCTCGGCTCCGCCATCAGCATCACCATTGCCCTCGCGAAGACAGTCTCGGTATACGACATCTCTCTGCTTGCCGAGGACAACGATGCTTCCATGGTCGACGAGCGTGATTTCGTTTCACTGATTCGCCACCACGATTGCGCGCAAGGGGATCCCGACGAATGCGACAACGGGTCGGGCAACACCTGCACTCGCTGCGACATCGGTGCCTTCTTGGAGTACGACGTGGTCTTCAGCAACACCTCGGTTGCGCCGACCGGGGCCTCGCAGGTGTTCGACTTCGAAGTCGTCGTGTGGGCTGACGATGCGGTCCTGGTCGAACGGATTCCCGTTCGCGTCATGGTGCCTGACGCCGCTGCACACGACTTCAACGACGCCCCTGGGTCGAACTTCTATCGCAACGTCTATGACAGTACCGCCCGCTGCGTCACGCCCCCCGAACGCCCAAAGTGGGGCGACCTCATATGGACCGGAAGCACACCGGGGGCCTCGACTATCGAGTTTCAGATCCGCACCGCCGCCACCACAGCAGAGCTGCAGACCGCGATCCCGGCCGTGGTAGTCATTCCGACCGACACCACCGGCAACACGCTCAACCTCACTGAAGAGCTCATCGCGGACGGACAGCCCTGGGGTCTCCCCTACATCCAGATCACAGCCGTGCTCAGTCCTTCGAACAGCCCGCCGGAGAGTCCCACCCTGGAAGGTTGGACGTTCGAATTCGTCTGCGAAGCTGCAGAATGATCTGACCCCTGCTAGCATCGGGACGGCGTGGCCGAAGCAGGGCGAAAGCTGAGCCTCGCTGTGTGGGTTTGGGTGTTGATTGCCGGCCTGGCGGCGTTCGAGCTCGTGGTGCATCCGCTGATCCGTGCGGCGATTCCAAGCGACGAGTCGTGGGAGGCGGCCTCGACGTTCGTACGCGCGCACTACCAGCCGACCGACCGCATCGTTGCGGCTCCATCGTGGGCGGATCCCATCGTTCGCGGTCATCTCGGAGACCTCATCTCATTACGCGCGGCCGCGCCGAGTGATCTCGCGGGCTTCGATCGGGTGTGGGAGCTCGGCATTCGCGATGCCACCACGTGGGACGAGCTCCCGGCGGTGGAAGAGGATTTCGATGGTGTCCGCGTTCGCATGTGGCCCGTGTCGACCGACGAAGTGGTCTACGACTTCGTCGAAGAAGTCGAACATGCGCGGGTCGAGCTCGTCGGTACCGACGAGTTGCAGGCTTGCCCTTGGGTGAGCGCGCGCCCCGCACGTGGAGGCCTCGGTCAAGGTCCGATGACGCCGCCCGAACGATTCGTCTGCGATCCACGGCGTCCGTGGCTTTGGGTCGGCGCGACTGTCCTGGCGGACCTCGAGCTCCAGCCACGGCGGTGCATCTGGCAACACCCCGCCGGGACGGAGCCCGTTCGCGTGACCTTTCCGAACGCACCACTCGGCAAGCGTCTCGTGATCCACGGAGGCATCGACTACAACAACGAACGCCGGCGTGCATACAGTCCGGTCACCTTGCGTGTCTGGATCGACGACCGCTTGGCGGGCGAGCTCGTGCACCACGACGGCGATGGCTGGTCGAGCATCGACATCGACACCTCCGAGCTCGGTCTCGACCGCGCCACCGTCCGCTTCGAGACCACTACGAAGGACCCTAGAGCAAAAGCCCGCTTCTTCTGCTGGGCGGCTTCCACGCAAACGGCATCCAACCGATGAGTGACGCAAGGGCATCGAAGGGTCGCGACCATCTGATCGGAGCGAGCTTGTGCGTCGCGTACGTGCTGTTGCTGATGGGAACTGCACCGGACTTGGCGATGTCCCGCGACGAAAGCTTCTACGTTCATGCCGCCAAGAACTACTCGAGTTGGGTCACCCAGCTCTTCACGGACCCTCTTTCAGCATTCGAACGCGACAGCATCGACCAAGCCTGGTCGTACAACTGGGAGCATCCGGCTTTGATGAAGCTGAGCTTTGCCTGCAGCTGGCTGGCGCAAAAGCACCTGCGCCTGTTCCCGAGCGAGTCACTCGCGTTCCGCTTTCCCGGCATGCTCACGGCGGGCCTCTTGCTTTGGCTGATCTATGCCTGGGGTGCCTCGGTCATGCGCCGCCAAGGCGCTCTCTTCGCGGCCCTGGCTTTCGCTCTGATGCCCCGTGTCTTTTATCACAGCCATCTCGCATCTTTCGACGTCCCGATCGCGTTCTTCGTCACCTTGACCGCGTACACATACTGGCGGGCGTTAGCCGACCGCCGCTGGGTCCCATTGGTCGGCCTCGCGTTCGGTCTCGCGCTGGCAACGAAACACAACAGCTGGATCTTGCCCGCGATATTCCTCATCCACTTCATCTGGGTTCGGCGAGACGAGACACACGCCGATCGCATCGAACATTCTTCCATCGCGTGGCTTCCCTCGATGCTGATCCTCGGACCACTGGTAGCGATCGGAACCTGGCCGTGGCTCTGGCACGACACCTGGGGCCGCGTACTCGCGTACGTGACCTTCCACATTCGTCACGTGCACTACACGTATGAATACCTCGGCGTGAGCTATTTCGAACCGCCGTTGCCTCTGTCGGTTCCTTTCGTGATGACGCTCTTCACCGTGTCGCTCACGGTGCTCGTTCTTTCGTTGATCGGTCTCTACTACCGGCGAGGCGAGTTTCGCCCGCCGCGTTGGACGAAGGAGGGAGACATCACTGACCGTAAGGCCGACGTGCTCTGGCTCGGTTGTATGCTCGCACCGCTCCTTGCGATCGCGCTTCCCACTACGCCGATCTTCGGTGGGACCAAACATTGGATCACGGCTTATCCGTTCTTGGCACTCTTCGCAGGTTGGGGCCTTCTCGCTGTCACGGAGAAGGCCGAGCTCGGGATGTGGGCGGGGCGGCGCTGGCCGCAGTGGGGGTTTGCGGCGTTCTGTCTCTTGCCCAGCGCGATGGAGACCGCGCACAGTCACCCGTTCGGCTTGTCGCACTACACACCGGTCGTAGGCGGAGTGCCTGGCGCAGCGGACCTCGGAATGAATCGGCAATTCTGGGGCTTCACGACCGGCAGCCTGGCGAAGTGGTTCACGGAGAAGCTTCCCGAAGGCGGTTCGGTGTGGACGTGCGACACGACCGCAGGCGCGTGGGCGATGATGCAGCGAGACGGCTCGATCCCTTCGAACATTCAGTCGGCGGCGTCGATGAGCTCTGCGGATTTCGTCCTGGTGCACCATGAGCCGCACTTCAACGAAGTCGACTATCAGGCTTGGGTCGCTTACGGGACCGTGCAACCCGCCTTCGTGCTCCGCTACGAAGGAGTTCCGATCATTTCGGTATATGAGAACCCGGCGCGTGACGACTAGGCGGACCGCTCACTGGCCTTGTCGATGCCAGCGCGAGCCTTGTTCATCAGCACGATCAGGCTCTCGACGATGCCAATGATCACATAGGCCGCGAGCAACCACACCAACGCCATCGACGGGTGTATCTTCAGAGCGATCCACACCGTCACGCCAAGTGCCACCGAGATAGACAGCACCGTTCGCCAGCTCAGCCGCAAATCTTTGAAGGACCGGAACGGCATCGAGCTCACCATGAAAACCGAGAGGCTGATCACGAGGATGGAGATCAGGATCGGCGAAAATGGCAGTTTTCCGGTCAGCGTGTTTGCAACTACGATCGAGATCAGAATGCCGGCTGCGGCTGGGATCGGCAGCCCTTGCGTGTATTTGCCAGGCCGATTTGGCCGGCCGTCGTCGTTTGTGGAAGCGACGTTGAATCGTGCGAGTCGGACCACGCCCGATGCCACGAATACGAAGCCGACTAGCATGCCGCCGGTGCCTAGCTCGGCGAGCGACCAGTAGTAGACGAGGATGGCTGGCGCGACGCCGAAGGAGATGACGTCCGCGAGGGAGTCGAGCTGAACCCCGATCGCCGTCTGCGTCTTGGTCAAGCGGGCTACGCGGCCATCGATCCCGTCGAAGAACAGCGCGAAGACGATCAGAAGCGCAGCGCGATAGAAATCATCGCTCGTAGACCGATCCGAGAGGATCAGGATCGCGTAGTAACCGCAGAGCACACTCGAAAGAGTGAAGAGGTTAGGAAGGATGAAGAGGCTCTTCTTGAGGTCGACTTTCACGCCAGGCTCCACTCTTTCCGCTCAATCCGAACCAATAGGTTACGAGACGCGGAATTCCGTGTCCACTCCGGTGGTCGTATCACGGGGAGCCCGTCGGTAAAAGGGCGGCGTGGAGCGTGCCAAGCGCAAGATTGCGCAAACGAAGCTCGCCTCTGGCGGCATAGAGCTTCTCCAACGACTTAGAGGCGCGATCGGGCCGATCCGCGAGCACATCGAAGAGAGCGGCCGCCTCCTGCGAACCAGAACCACCCGCTTCGCGAAATGCGACCAGGGCGTCCTCCCGTTTCGGAAGTGGCTTGCCCCAACCGTGTAGCGCCAGCCAGCCCCAATACGCCTGGAGCTCGATCTGCGAGAAAGCCTCGACGAACGGCCGCCGATGGACCGAGTTCCAGCGCGCCTTGTAGAACACGCGCAGCGTGAGCGGCGGCGCAACTACCACGCCTCGATACACGGCCCCGTACTGCTTCAGGATCTCGCGGATGCCTCCGAGCACGCTTACTTCGTAGTCATCCCGCGCCTCGTCTGCGCCATCGCCGAACACCGCAACAAAATCCTCCACGGCGGCAGCCCTCATCGCTTCGAACGCGGCCGTTCCGTGTTTTTCGACGAGCGCCGCGGTCGCGAGATGGATTGCAGCCTGGCGCTGGTCGTATTCGTTCATCTCGTACGGCGGGTTGGCCTCCGAGCGCCCGTGATCGAGGAAGAGCGACCGAAGCGTGCGTGCTTCATCGGTGTCAGGCACTTCTTTCGCGAGTGTCTCGTCGAGTCTGACCGCGTCCGACACGGCGGCACGGCCCAGAACCAGGCTCGGCATCTCCCAGGGGTCGACAGGCTGCGGGATCGCGAGCATCGCGCCGATCAAACTCAGGGCGACGACCCACGCAATCAGCTTGAGTCCAGACTCGGTCACGTGCGACGAACTGTAACATGCTCGGCGGAGCTGCCCTGTTTTCGATGCCTGCTAGGCTTCCCCAACGCCATGAACGTCAGCGTTCACTATTACGCGGCCGCTCGAGAGCTTGCCGGATGCAACAGCTCCACGTTGGAGTTCGCGAGTGAAAGCGTGCCACAAACTGAGCTGCGCAAAGCAGTCATTGATCGATTTCCCTCGCTCGCGCCCTTCCTCGAGCGAATGCGCTTGGCGGTCAATGGCGATTTTGTAGACGCATCTCGACCCCTTCACGATGGGGACCGCGTCGATGTGTTGCCGCCAGTTGCCGGCGGGTCACCCGTCGTTCTTTGCGAGATCAGCGCAGAAGAGATCTCACCCGATGAGGTCCGCGAAGCGGTCGAGCATCCCGGAGCAGGTGGCATTTGCATCTTTCATGGGGTCGTTCGAGACCATGCCGACGGAAAGCAGGTCTCCCGGCTCGACTACGAAGCCCACGACAGCCTCGCGCACAAAGAGATGAAGCGAGTGCTCGAGGGCGTTGCTGCCGAGTATGCAGGTGTACGAATCGCCGCCGTTCATCGAGTCGGCACGCTGGGGGTCGGCGACGTCGCGGTCTGCGTCGCGGCGAGCGCTTCACATCGAGATGACGCGTTCACCGCGTGCCGCAAAGCGATCGATCGAATCAAAGAGACGGTGCCGCTTTGGAAGAAGGAGTGGGGGACAGACGGCGAGGCTCATTGGGTGAACCTCGACGGCTAGGCTCCGACGAGGCCGCGCAGGTCCGATAGCAGCGCCTCGTCCAACACACCCACGCACGTGAGGTGGGCGTCTTTCGGATCGAGATATCGCTGCACTGCGTGCTGGATGTCGCCCGGGGTTACCCGCGCCGCTTGCTCGGCCACCGTCTCGATTCGCTCCGGAAGGCCAAACAGCGCGCTGCTTCCGACGAAGTGAGCCGTGTCTTCGGGATCGTCACGCACCATTCGGAGATCCCACAAATATCTCCGCTTTGCCTTCTCGACCTCATCACCGGTCGGCGGGTGCCGCCGGAGCTCCTCGATCAGCTCGAACACGGTCTCGACCAGCAGCGGCGCTTTTCTGTGTTCGACCGAAGCTCCGAAGTCGAACACGCCACAATCTTCAAACGTGTCGTTCCCGGCGAAGGCCTCGTAGGCAAGCCCTCGCTCCTCGCAAATCGTCTGATGCACGCGGGTGCTGAGCCCGTCGTCGAGCACCCGCGCCAACAACAGAAAAGTCGGCGCTTCGGCGCTCGCTACGCCCGGCGTGTGAAACGAGAGCCGAACGTCGGTCTGGCTCCCGTGCTCATGCACGTAGGAGAAGCGCCTCTGGGTCGCGCCCATCGATGTACGGCTCGGCTCGATCGGATCGCCCGCTTGCATGCCGTTGAAGCACGAGCGAATCGTGTCGCCAATCCCCTGGGGCTCGAACGCCCCCGATACGCAGACCACCGAGTTGCACCCCGTGTAGTGACGGGCATGATGTCGGCGCAAATCGACGGTTTCGAAGCGATCCAAGTTCTCGAGGGGGCCGGCGATGGGGAAGCCGAGCGGGTGGTCGGAGTAGAGCAGTCGCCGCGACACGTTGTCGATATCGATCTGTTCGCCGTTCTCGTTGAGGTCTTCGAGGATCTCTTCGCGAATGATCTGCTTCTCCGTGTCGAGATCCATCAGTAGCGGCTGGCGCAACACCTCGGCGAGCAACTCGACGCCTTTGTCGATCGTCTCGGTCGGCAGCGTCAGATCGTAGCTCGTGAAATCGACGTGGGTCGCCGCATCGAGTGTTCCCCCGAGCCGTTCGATCGCCAGGTTGAGCTCGTGCGCAGCGGGATGTGCCTCGGTCCCGCGATACAGCATGTGTTCGAGAAAGTGGCTCAAGCCGTTGGTCTCAGCCGTTTCGTAGCGAGAGCCGACCCGAACGAAAAACGAAACGGTCGCAGATTGCAGGTGCGGCAGCGGAATGAGGCGCACGCGAGGGCCACTGCCGAGCGTCAGCGCCTCGGACGGAAGCTCAGGAAGACTCACGCCGTTAACTGCGGCCATCCTCGGTTTGCAGTGGGTTGACGCGGAGTGCCTTGTCGGCGATTGCTTTCGCGCGAAGTTGCTGAATGTAGAGATCGACGGTTTCTTTCTTCTTGAGTGTCCGGAGAACCTCGCGCGTAGACTCTCGGACCGTATCGGTGAACGCCTCCTCGTCGGGCCGTTGGCGGTCGATCAGCCGGAAGATCACCCATTCGCGACCAAGCTTCAGGGGTGTAGTTGGAAACGAATCTCCGTTGGGCAAGGCGAACACCGCGTCGAGTAGCGCAGCGGTCGATACACCGGGGATCGGCGTGTCTGAGTGGCCGAACTCCACCGTTTCTTCGAGCGTCGGGGTCAATGCAGACTCGCCGCTCTTCGTTGCCGCTGCCGCTAGCGTCTGCGCGATCGCGTCGTCGTCCTTGCTCTGTCGCCAAGAATCGAGCGCGCCTACCGCCGCTTCTCGGGCGCGGGCTTCGAGCCAGTCGGCGCGGTAGAGACCCTCGGCTAGCTCGAGCTTGGCTTCGTCGACGGGCACGTCCCCCTCACGAATCGCCAGAACCTTGATCACATGGAAGCCGTAGGAGGTCTCGACGACCTCGGAAATCTCGTCGACCTCCATCGAGAAGACCGCCTCGTCAAACGACTCGGGCATCGTGCCTTTCCTGAGAAAGCCGATGTCTCCGCCGTTCTTTGCGGTGATCTGGTCGCCGCTGTGCTTGCTGGCGAGAGCGGCGAAATCCTCTCCCTTGGCGGCTCGCTTTCGCAACGCCCCGGCTTCCTTCTTGGCCTCCGCCTTTTGCTCGGCCGTCGCGTAGCTTCCCGCCTTGATGAGAATGTGGCGAGCGCGAACCTGCTTCTCGAGGTTGGTGTACCGATGCTTGTTGGTTTCGTACTCGGCGGTGAGGCGGTCTTCGTTATTGCCGATCCATGCGTCGAGCGCCGCCTCGGAGGTCGGCGGCTTCTGCTGGGCGTAATAGGTGGGCGAGAACCGAACGTACTTGATCTTCGCGGTGTCGTTCTCGCGGACGTAGTCGTCCCAGATCTCGGCCTCGCTCACGTTCACCGAAGAAGCGATCAGCTCGCGCATCTGTGCCGCTAGGTGCTCGTCCACTTGGGCGTCGGCGAACTCCCCAACGCTTCTGCGAAGCCCGTTCTGGATGTAGCGCTCGGCGAGGTCCTTGTTGAAAGCGCCTTCCTTGTCGGAGAAAGAAATCGGAATCTCGCCCTGAGGAAGCATTGGCGGTGCCCCGACTCCCAGTGACAGGAGAATGACGCCATCGTTTACAAATCGCGCCATGACTTCGTCTTGGGTGACTTCGAAGCCCACCTTGCGCGCTTCGCGTGCGAGCAATGTGCGGTCGATCAGGCCATCGAGCACTAACTCGGGCAGTCGCATCGAACGCTGCGTCTCTTCGGGGAGCCTTCCGAAGTTCCCCACAGAGTATGCCGCTTCGAAATCGCCTCGGCTAAGCGTCTGGTCGTAAACGCGTGCGAGATATGTGCTGCCCCCCGCTGCGCATCCTTCGGCCTGACCACCCCCAAATTGAAGAGCAAATACCGCCGAAAGCAGCACCACGAGTAGAACGAGAAAGAAGCCTTTGAACTTATCAACCATCGCCAATTGCCATTTAAAGAGGCCGAACCATAGAGGAGACGTCGACTTGCGGCAAACTGCGGTTTTCGGGGCTCGGGAGTTGGCTTGATCGGCCAAGGATTCTACACTCCGGCTTCGAGTGCGCCGCGCCTCGACGTGGGGAAAGTGAGGGGAATGTGACCCTGGGCTCGAGCCTACCGCCGCTGAAGAAGAACGATGGCAAGTACGGTCTCATCGCTTTGCTCATCCTGTTAGCTGCGGGCGGCCTTTGGTTTTTCCTCAGAACCGGCGATTCCGAGCCACAGGCCGAGGTCACCGAACCGGCGCCCGAGGTTCCTCCCCGGGAGCAGTTTGCGGCCGAAATCGAGATTCCGGAAGACGATACCGCCGTCGGGCTCGCCGGATCCCAGGACGAAGAGACGAGCGCCAAACGCCGCCAACCGTCACAGACCAACCCTGCGGATTGGAACTGTCCGGGCACACTCGCAGCCGCCGAGCTCACTGCGATCATCAGGGGACAGCCGAGCAAGCAAGTGCAGACTTGCTATGAACGGCGCTTGAAAGACAACAACCTGCTCCAAGGCCAGATGAAGGTTCTGCTCACCATCGGCTCCAGTGGCAGCGTGAGGGCTGTGTCGGTGGACGGGACACTGAACGACCGGCAGGTGTACTCCTGCGTGAAGCGCGTCGCCAAGACGTGGAAGTTCCCGAAGCCCCAAGGCGGATGCGTGCGGACCGAGGTGCCGTTCCAGATGATGCCCAAGCTCTGAGCGGCTCAGAAGCGCGCGAATCGCAGTGCGTCCGCTACATCGTCCGGGCTACCCATGAACACGGGCGTCCGTTGATGGAGCTCTTTTGGCTCGATCGTGAGAATCCGGTTCTTGCCGTCCGAAGCGGTGCCGCCCGCAGCTTCTACCAGGAACGCCATTGGCGAGGCCTCGTAGAGAAGGCGGAGCTTGCCCCGCTTGTTCTTCGCGTCTGGCGGATAGACGAAGATGCCGCCGCGCAGCAGTGTCCTATGCAGGTCGGCAACCATCGCGCCGATGTACCGCAAGCCGTACGCCTTCTTGTCCTCCGAGGGCTTCTTGACCCAGTCGACCCACTCCCGAAGGCCGTCATCCCATTTGTGGTAGTTGCCCTCGTTGATCGAATAGATGCTTCCCCGCTTTGGGATCCTGATGTTTGGGTGCGAGAGAAAGAACTCGCCGACGCCAGGGTCGTAGGTGAACCCATCCACTTGGTCGCCTGTCGAGTAGACCAACATGTTGGACGACCCGTAGATCACATAACCCGCCGCCACGATGTCGCGGCCAGGTTGCAACAAGTCTTTCAGTGTCCCCGGCCCGCCATCCGGCGTGACGCGCCGATGAATTGAAAAGATGGTTCCGATCGACGCGTTGATGTCGATGTTGCCCGAGCCGTCCAGGGGATCGAACTGCAGAACGTATTTGCCCTGTGGATACTGCGCCGGAATCTGGATCGGCTCTTCGACCTCCTCGCTTCCCATCACGCAGACATGTCCGCCCGCCTCGACCGTGCTCACGATCGTGCTGTTGGCAAAGTCGTCTAGCTTCTGGACCTGCTCCCCCTGGACGTTGGTCGTGCCGGTACGCCCGAGGATGCCCGAGAGCCCCGCTTTGCTGACGCGGCTGCCGATGATCTTGGCGGCCAGGCTGATCTGTTGGAAAAGGCCTGTGAAATCGCCCGTAGCCTGCGGCATTCGACGCTGGCGATCGAGCAGGTGTCGTTCTAGGGTGGTCCCGATGGGGCTATCTCGTGCGGGGCCTATCGATACTGGGCTGCTCATCGTTGCGGGGCATACCAGAGCACCAGGAGGCACGCTAGGAATCCCCAAATGGGGATACCAATCCCGCGTCAGCATATTGTAAACTTACCGTGTTGGGGCAACTGTGACGAACTTCCGAAACTGGCTGGAAGCCACCCAAAAGCGTCGGTCGGGCATGCCCCGCATCCGCAGCGCGAAAGGCCTTCCAGGAGTGCTCGCCCGTGGGGACCTCAGTGTCGTGTACCAGCCAATCGTCTCCCTCACGACGATGGAGCCGTTTGCGTACGAAGCGCTCGTCCGGAGCGACTCGCCTCATTGGATCAACCCGCCGAAGCTCTTCGACGAAGCGATCAAGTCTCGATGCGTCGGCGCACTGGGCCGTGCGATTCGTGAGCTCGCGACGACCCACTGCACCGAGAAGCCACTTTTCCTGAACGTGCACCCGAACGAGTTCGACGAATCTTGGCTCGTGCAACCAGACGATCCGATCTTCACGCACGACCAGCCGATCTATCTCGAGGTGACCGAGTCGGTCCCACTGACTCACTTTGCCTACTGCCACAGCGTCCTTCGCGAGATTCGCGGTAAGGGTGTGTCGCTTGCGGTCGATGATCTAGGCGCAGGCTATTCGAACTTGAAGTACATCGTCGACCTCAAGCCGGAGATCGTGAAGCTCGATCGAACGTTGATCGCCGACCTCGCCGACGATCGCCGCGCACAAGTCCTCGTTCGTCACATCGTGCGACTCTGCCACGAGCTCGGGGCACGCGTGGTCGCCGAGGGCATCGAGCAGGAAACCGAGATGAAGGTCGTCGTCGACTGCGGCGCCCACTACGGCCAGGGCTACTACTTTGCCCGTCCCGCGTATCCAGCCCCTGGCGTCAGTGCCACGCCGCGCGCCGTGATGAGCAAAGGCGCCTGAACCTCGCGACTCAGAACGGGACGGACTGGTAGCTAACGTCGCCGCCCTCGTGCCCTTGGACTTCGAGGACTGCGCTCACCCGCTGGCCCTCAGGTCCGCGCTGCATAGCGACGACGAGGTCGACTGCGCTACCCACGAGCTGTGCGACGCATGCACGTTCCGCCCCGCCACAACCAGCCGCCAGCATGAGGCCTTCGATGGCATCCTTGGTGCTCCAGCAGTGCACTCCAAGCAGGTGTCCGGGCTCGCGTCCGAGTACGGTAGACAACGCCGTCATCGTGTCTGCGCCCGCGAGATCATTGATCACGAGATGCTCTGCGTGTAGGCGTGTCCCGTGCTCGATCGCTTCACCAAGCGAGATGCCCGAGTCCGCTGCGGTCAGCGAGACCATCCGGCTCCGATCGATGTCGAGATCGGGAACCGCCTCGACTGCGACGGCGTTTTCCGTTTCGGGGAGCTCTCGGGCCAACGCCGACAACACCTCGGTCACTCCAGAGCCGCGAGGACCCGCGACGATGATGTTGCGGCACTCCGCGACGGCCTTGGCCAAGTAGGTGGCGGCGTCGGCGCTCATCCAGGCGTCTTCGGCTAGTTGCTCGAGCGACTTCGAGCTGCGGACACGAAGCTCGATCACAGGGCCGTTCATCACGAGAGGTGGCTGCAGAATCGTCAGCCTCGGGCCAAACGAGAGCCGTCCGTGGAGCACGCGTTGGTCCTCGAGCGCTTGGCCGCACTGGGCGGCGAGGCGCCGCGCCACTCTTTGCAGCGCACTCTCCGAAGAGAATTTCAAGGAAGCCGCCTCGAGACCTTCGCCCTTGTCGACGAACACGTGATCGGGGCCATTCACGATCACGGTGCGGACCGATTCGTCGGAGAGCACGTCATCAAGCGCACCCAAACCCACAGCCTCGTGCAGCGCGATGTGCGCAATCTGGCGCATGTCGATGTCGGCGTTCACCGATCCGTCGGTCTGCATCGAGAGGAAAGTCTCGGCGATTGCCGCTCGTGCAGCCGACCAACGCTCCTGGGTCTTCATCGCGCGAGGATCGACATTCTCGATGTCCATGCGCTTCGCGAGACGATTCAACAGGGCGCTCAATGGGTCGGAGATGGGAATCGCGGTTTCGGTCTTCGCCGGAGGCCGCGGTGCGTCAGTCTCCCTGCTCTCGATGCGCGGCGGCAGGCTGGTGGCACCCACGTCGTTGGGCGCTGGAGTTCTAGAGTCCGAGGGTATCGGGCGACGCGCGCCGAGAGACCGCCTGACTGGCATCGAGCTGCCCGACGGCATCGATTGTTTGGGCGGTAGTGGAGGTGGCTCCGAAACACCCGGGGCCGAGCTTGGCCGCTGCGAGCCGTCGTTGGAGGGCTCGAGCGTGATGATGAAGTCTGCGATGTAGATCTTGTCGCCCCGTTTCAGCGGCTGAGGCGAGGTGATCTTGCGACCGTTGACCCATGTTCCATTCGTGCTGTTGAGATCGACCACGAGCGCTTGTTCGCCCTTTAACGTCAAGCGCGCATGCTGCTTGGAGACATTCCGCTTCGACAAGACGATGTCGTTGCCCTGGACTCGGCCAACGGTCAGCTCCGGCTTCGAAAAATCGAGCTTCCGCCGAGCCCCCCCCTCATCGGTAATTACGACCGCGTACATATTCCCCAGGTCATTGAAAAGGCGGCAGCGCCTCCCGTCAAGTCACTGCCAATTATCGCCCTGCTGGCTGAGGTGGCTCTTCCCGGTTCGCCCCCTGGGCCTAGTTCAAGAACTGGCAGAAATCATTGATGATTTCCCTCTCGACTGACCCGTTCTGCGATGATTAGGGTTAAAAAACCACATGCCCTGACGGGAATCGGTACCACCAAACGGGTCAACTGGGGTAGCTTACGCCGCATGCCGGGAGGGTTTCTGATTGTCGAGGACGAGCCGACGCTGGCTCGGACGCTCGCTCGTACATTTGGGCGTCATGGTCCAGTCGAGGTCGTGCACAGCATGGCAGCAGCCCGCGACACGCTGGAAAACCATGCTGAGTGGACCGGCGTCGTCTTGGACCTGATTCTGCCAGACGGATATGGCTTGGATCTGCTTGCGGAGATCCGGCAAACCCATGGCGCGCTGCCTGTTCTCGTTCTAACGGGCGAGCTCAATCGTGATGTAGTTAACAAAGTCCAGACGATGCGGGGCGAGTACGTCTGCAAGCCGGCCTCCACCGACAACCTCAACCCCTTCATCCAGAGGGCGCTCGCCCAGGAGAGGGTCGATGACGCCGCGATCGGCCAGCGCATCGAGCATCTCGCTCGGCAGCTGAAGCTCACCCGCCGGGAAACCGAGCTTCTTACTCTTTCGGTCGATGGGCTTTCCCGCAAGGAGCTGGCTGAGGCGCTCGGCGTCGCCGAGAACACTGTCAAGGCGCAGATTCGGTCACTCCTCAAGAAGAGCGGGGCTCGAAGCCTCGCGACGCTCGCACAAAAGGTCATCAAAGGGGCGACCCGCGACACCGCACCGCCAGGTGAAGCGACGAGCGCTAGCGACTGAGCGCGGCCGAACCTGTGTTCGCCTCGAGCATATTCCCCACGAGGACTCGGTTGGCCCTGGCTTTGATAGCGGCGCTATCCGGGTGCACCGAAAAGAAGGCGTTCGAGGAACCGCCGGAAGCGCCGAGCCCCGGAATAACAGCGGACACACCCGATCCTTACGAGCACTCCCCCTCGCGGTTTGGCGCAGTGCCTCTGCACGCTGGGTTCAGCCCTGATCCACGGGTCGTCGGCGGTACGGCCGCAGGCGAAGTCTTGGCCAAGTCCATTCACCGCAAGTGCAAAGGATGGATCTCCGAAACCCCGGACTACTTGCTCGAGGCGGACACCGCCTTCTTCCAGCTTCAGGTATTGGGGCGCTCGCGCTCCGACGTGCTTCTCATCGTCCGCAAGCCCGATGGCGCGGTCCTCTGCAACGACAACCGCCAAGGGACGAAGGACCCGATGATCCGTTCGGACTTTCCGATCGGTACGACCCAGGTCTGGATCGGAGTGAAAGAGGAAGGCGCGACCGCCGACTACCGACTCGGCTTCTCCGAGGTGAAGTGGCGGTCTTCCTCGATCCCTCTACCTGACCTCGACTAGGACACCCGGCGCCGCCAGAGCGCCAGGCGCTCCCGGCCTTCCCGCCCCCGATGCGTGTGCTCGACTTCGGCTACTTCGAGCTCCTCGAAAGCGTCCTCGATGAAACCGTGCACCATGTTGGTGTTGATCGGCCATGGTGGACCCTGCGTCTCGGAGATCGGGTCTTCGAACGGGAAGAGCAGGGTGGCGAGCACGCCGGCGGGCTTCACGAGGCGCTTCATCATCTCGCTCCAGGGAGTGCGTTGGTCGGGATCGAGCGCACAGAAAAAAGTGTAGTCCCAAACGAAATCGAAACCGGCTGGCGGCTCGAAGGAAAAGAAATCGGCGACCTCGTAGACGACCTTGCCCGGAAGATCGGAATGCGCGGCCAGGAATGCCTCGCGCGCCTGTTCAGAAAGATCGATGCCTATGACTTCTCGGTCCTCTCGCGCAAGCGCGGACAAGTCGTAGCCAGTACCGCAGCCTGGGACGAGGATACGGCCAGGGGGAACGACTCCGCGGTCGAGCAGGCTCCGAAGCGCTGGCGGAGACTTGCCTGCGTCCCAAGGTGTGATCCCCGCTCGCCAAGCCTCTTCCCAATCGACAGGTGCCATCGTCCCCTCTTATTCGATGAGCCCTGCAGACCTGGCCGCCTCACGCACGGCCGGGAGCACGGCTTCGTATGCCGCCGCGTTGCACGCGAGGATGCCGGTGCGGTTTCGCATGTCGGTGCCGCCGTAGCGATACGGGTCGCCGGCTAGATCCGTGAACCGTCCGCCGGCTGCCTTGAGGATCGCTTCAGGTGCGCACGCGTCCCACCTGCTCGATCGGTCCGAGATGTGCACGTAGAAGTCGGCCTTCTGCTCCGCGATGAGACCGGCCTTGAGCCCGACCGAGCCGCTCGTCATTTCTCGGGTGATTCCAAGCCGGGCAACGACCTCCGCCACCGCCCGATTGCGATGTGACCGTGACACCACGAGCTTCAGCTGGCTCGGGTCTGCCACGTCGCTGACCTTCAACTCACTGCGCTCACCGCGCTCTTCGAGAAAAGCGTCGTAACCGACGACTCCGGAGTAGAGCTTGTCGTTTTCGGGTTCGTAGACGACCCCAGCCGTGGCGACTCCGTCGATCGCCAAACCGAGCATGACCGAGAACTCCCCGTTTCTGGCGACGAACTCCTTCGTGCCGTCCAGCGGGTCGACATACCAGCATCGCCCAGCCTTGAGCGCGTCGGATTCGTCCTCCGTTTCCTCTGCGACGATGCCGTCGTCGGTAAAGGCCTTCTCGAGCTCTGCGACGATATACGCGTTGGCCCTGGTGTCCGCTTCGGTCACCGGGTCGGCTTCGGCCTTGTAGGCGACGTCGAAGTCCGTGCGGTAGATGTCCATCAAGATCACGCCGGCCCGCCGCGCGATGCGGGCGGCCTCCGCGATCTCTCGATTGAGCATGCCCGGCCTGTACCACGACATGATACCAGCGCCACTGCTCACCCCGTAATACGTCGTAACAATTGCGCAAGGAGCGTAGTCATCTCGTCTACGCTCTGCAGCACCACGGCCGAGCTCGACGGCGCGCCCGCTTGTTCGTCCGAGCGAACGAAGGCACCGATCCCATGTTTCGTCGCAAAGTCGATCGCCGGGAAGTCGGTGACGTCGTCTCCTGCGAAGAACGCCGACCTCGCGCCGGACCGCTCGAAGATCTCCTGAAGCGCGCGGCCTTTGTCATGAAGCTCCGCTTCGGCTTCGCGGAGCGCCTTTCCGCGCCGCACGTGAAGCCCCAAGCTCTCGGCCAGCTCGTCGGCTTCTCGAAGCAAACGTTCGGCCCGTTCCGGGTCGTTTGCCGCGATGCCGCGCACGTGCACCGCAACCGCTTGGGGCTTGTGCTCGATGAAGGCGTCACGCGCGTGCGCATGGACCCAGCGCCGGAACCGATCGAGAGCCTGGTGTTTCTCGGCGGGGAGCTCGCGCGGGGATGGCGCCTCCCCCGGTGCCAAGACCAGGCCGCCGTGCTCCACCGCGCGCCATATGCCTTCGAGCCGTTCCATTCGCCCGAGTGACCTCGAGTCGCGGCCCGTGATGAGCGCGAGCTCCAACATGGGCACCTCGGCCAGTGCCGCCAGAGTCGACAGGGTTTGCTCGGGGATCTTCGCAAGGTCCGGGTCGCGAACGATGGGCGCCACTGTGCCGTCGACGTCCAGAGCAAGGAGCAGCGGACGTTCGAGGCGTAGAAGAGCATCGAGTAGCGAGTCGGCCGGGCTCACTTGCCCTCCAAAGCACCGATGTAGCCGTCCGCCCACCGGTGGACGTCGAGCCGCACGACTTCTGCTCGCAACGCGCGCATTCGCTCGCGCTTCTCGGCCGGTTTCATCGTCAGTGCCTGATGAATAGCATCCGTCGTCGACTCGACGTCGTACGGATTCACCAGAACCGCGCCCTTGAGGTGCTTTGCCGCTCCGGCGAACTCGCTCAGGACCAACACGCCGTCTTCATCGGTTCGAGCCGCGGCATACTCGTGCGCCACGAGGTTCATTCCGTCGCGCAAAGGGGTCACTAGTGCAACGTCGGCTGCGCGGTAGTGCGCGAAGAGCGCCCGCTGGCTCAGGTTGCGATAGAGGTAGTGAATCGGAACGCAGCCCGTTTCCGCGTAGCGGCCGTTGATGTCGCCCACCATCCGATCGATCTCTTCCTTGAGGTCGGCGTACGCCTTCACGTCGGTGCGGCTCGGCACCATCACCTGGATGAGCGCGTACTGGGTTCGGGCAACTTTGTCTCGGCGGAGCAAGCGCTCGAAGGCGGCGAGTCGCTCCGGGATCCCCTTGGTGTAGTCCAGGCGATCGACTCCTAGGATCAATTGGCGGTTTGCCATGCTTTGACGAATCCGGTCGACCTCACGCCCAACATCTGGGTCGATGGCGAGCGCCTGCAGGTCGTCCATCGGGATTCCAATTGGCGCCGCAATCGTTTTCACTTGGCGACTGCGATACTGAATGGTGCCGCGCGAGATCCGATAGTCGGTGAACCGCTCGACACACTGGCGAAAGTGCTCGGCGTACTCTGGAAGGTGAAAGCCGAGGACGTCTGCGCCGAGTAGCCCTTCGAGAATCTCCTCGCGCCAAGGCAGGATCCCGAACGTGTCCGGCTGGGGCCACGGGATGTGGCAGAACCACCCGATTCGAGCCTTGGGGCGTTTCGCCCGCACCATGCTCGGAACGAGCATGAGGTGGTAGTCCTGAATCCAGATCAGGTCGCTCGGGCGGCTCGTCGAGAGCGCGGTGTCGGCGAACTCTTGGTTGGCGCCCACGTAGCTCGACCACGGCGCCTCGCCGACCTGAATCGTCGGCTCAAAGCCGTGAAGCAGCGGCCAGAGCACCGCGTTCGAGATGCCCTCGTAGAAGCCCTGCTCCTCGGTTCGCTTGAGAGAGATGTGGGCGAGGTCATATGCGAGTTGCGGTGCCGGAACCGTGACCGTGTCGAAGTCTTTGGCCGGCTTTGCGCTCACCCAAACGCCGCCGCGCTTCTGCAGGACCGGTTCGAGCGCGGTGACCAAACCGCCGGCGGCGCGCACCCAGCGTTCCCCTCCATGGCTGGCTTCGTGCCGATAGGGGCCGCGATTCGACACGACCACGAGCTTTCGGCTCTTTCTCGCCATCGAGTCGCATTGTAGTCTGCTCGAGGTCATGGACCCAGCCGAGTTTCTTCAAGGCCGCACCCGAGAAACCGAGATACGCCGCGACGCGCGTGGCCGCTGGTTCAACGGACCAGACCCGATCGACCACCCGAACCTTACCCGTTCGTTCGATAGTTGGGTCGACCGCGCCGAGGACGGCCGCTTCTGCTTGAGCAACTCGATCAACTGGGCGTACATCGAGATCGACGGGCCCGCCTACTTCGTGAAAGACGTCGAGCCTACCGACGAGGGGGTCGGCCTGCTTCTTTCCGGCGGCGCCGAGGAGCAGCTCGATCCAGCCTCCCTCCGCCAGGGGCCCGAGGGCGCGCTCTGGTGCGCCGTCCGCGAGGGTCGATGCCCGGCTCGGTTCGACAACCACGCTGTCAGCAAGATGAGCGAGTGGATCGGCGAGGACGATGACGGGGTCTACCTGCTGATCGGCGGAAAGAAGGTGCGTCCTCCCGAGGTGGACGATCCGCTTTCGCTCGGCCTCGGAAAGCGCTAAGGCAATCGCGTGTCTCGACGTGAGCTCATCGCCACCATCATCGTGGCCGCGATTGCGTTTCCCGTGGTCTTCATTTTCACCGGCGCCGTGGTGGATGCGCGTGCCCGTACCCGCGAGGCCCCGTTCCGAGCGATCTTCGGCAACGCGCGCTTCGAGCAGCTGATGGAGGGCCAAGGCGGCGTTCCCCACTACTTGGGCGCATCGCTCCTCGCCCCTGACTTCACCCTTCCCCAGCAGGGCGGCGGTGAATGGAAGATGTCCGACCAGCGGGGCAAGGTCGTCGTCATGAACTTCTGGACGGTGACATGCCGTCCTTGCATCCAAGAGATGCCGACCATCGAGCTCCTCGCAGAGATCACCGAGGACTGGGGCAACGTCGAGATCGTCGCGGTATCGACCGATCGGAGTTGGGAGGAAGCCGAGACGATCATTCCTCGCTCTTCACGCATCACGAGCCTGCTCGACTCGGAGCGCAAGGTCGTGACCGAGCAATTCGGCACCAATCTCTTTCCCGAGACTTGGATCATCGACGCAAACGGGGTCGTTCGCTTTCGATTCGACGGCGCCATGGACTGGTCGGACCCCGTGGCCCTGGATCTCATTCGCGCCTATCGCTGAGGGTTCAGGTCTCGGCGAGGAGATGGCGAGACACCCACACGCCGAAGCCGACGAACAAGAGGTCGAAGGCGAGCAGGATACGCATCCAACCGAGGATCTCAGTCGTGGTGGCGCCGGCAAAGAGCTCGCGCGTCGCGACGGCTGACGCGAGCAGGGCAGGGGCCACCAGCGGAAACACCAGCACGCTCAACATCAAGTCGCGCGCCCCGGTGCGAATTCCGACTGCGGAAAACAACGAGGCGGTCGAAACGAACCCGACCGAGCCGAGGAATACCAGTCCGAGAAGTGGCAGCGCGATGCCGCTGGGCTCGATCTGGAAGAAGATCAGGCACAGCGGGACGAGCAAGAGCTCGACGGTGAAGAGTAGAATCAGAGCGCTCAGCGTCTTGCCGAGGTAGATCGACGCCCTCGGAATCGGCGCGAGGAGCAGCCCAAACACCGCGTCGTTTTCGCGCTCCAAGGCCCAGCTTCGACCGATCAGAAGAATCCCGCAGAACAGGATCGAGATCCAAAGCACCCCTGGTGCGACGTTCGGCGAGCTGACCGGGTCGGTGTAGAACGCGAGCGAACCGAGGGTCACGACCAGGACTGCAAAAAGCCCGGTCGAGGTGAGAATCTCTTTGGTGCGCAGCTCCAGCTGCAGGTCTTTGAGGGCGACCAGCCATGCGGCGCGAAGCGTGCTCATGCTTCCCGCTCCACGATCCGGCCGCGGTCCATGTAAAGAACACGGTCGGCTACCGCGTCCGCGAACTTTGCTTCGTGGGTCACGATGATCACGATCGCGCCTTCTCTCTTCTCCTGCTCGATCAGCTCGATGAACGACGCGGTGGATTTCACGTCGAGGCCGGTCGCGGGCTCGTCCATCAGAAGCAAGCGTGGCTCGTGGAGCAGGGCGCGGGCGATCGACACACGCTGGGCTTGCCCTCTGGAATAGGTGCGAACAGGCCGGTTCCAGTACTCGCCGAGCGCGAGCGCTTCGCAAAGGTCCGTCGCGCGTTTCTCGGCATAGGGGATGTCTTGCAGCTTGGCAGCGAGCACGAGGTTCTCGTGACCGCTGAGCCCAGGGTAGAGCTGGAGCTGATGCGCGACGAAGCCAATGCGGCCTCGGAGCCCGTCGGCGTGGGACACACCGTACCGCCCGTAGCGGATCTCCCCCCGTGTCGGGTAGGCAAGCATCGCAAGGAGCCAGAGCAGCGTCGATTTGCCGGACCCGTTGGAGCCCTGAATGACGGTGGCCATCCCCGCATCGAAGCTCAAGTCGACGCCGCCGAGGGCGAGCGTCGGTCCATAGGACTTTGCGAGGCCAGTGACCGAGACTTCTTCAAAATCGAGCTTCACCGGTCCGCACTCTAGAACAAGTCTCGCACAATGCCGTCAAGTTTCAGCCAGCGGTCTACGGGCACGCGCAGCCAGTCTCCAGCCTGCAACAGGTTGCCGCGCTCGATCGCGCGTTCGATCTCCCGTTCCCGGCCTGCTTTCGGGTCGCGAGCGGCTCTCATTTCGGTTGCGGCGAGGTCCATTCCGTCGATGGTACGAAGCCCGAGCATCAACGCCTCTCGGACGATCTCTTCGGGACCCAGCTCTTCGATCTCGGCTTCCGGTGCCTGTTGCACGAGGTAGCGCTGGGGATTGGGGTCGTTCCGCCAGCGTCGCGCGCGCCCCGTCCCTCGATCGAGACAGCCGACCGCCGCGGCGCCGAGCCCCACATACGGGCCGCCCCGCCAATAGTGGAGATTGTGGCGCGACTCCTCTCCCTCGGCGGCGTAGTTCGACACCTCGTAGTGCGTCCATCCGAGCTCGTCGAAGCAGCCCTCGGCATGTTCGAACAGCTCTGCGTATTGCTCCTCGGGGGCGACCCGAAGCTTGCCGGCGCGGTGTAGCGAACCGAACATCGTTTTCTCTTCGATGGTGAGGGCGTACGCAGACACGTGCCGGACGCCCGTCTCTGCGATTGTTGCGATGTCTTCGCCCAGCTCTTGCAGCGTCTGGCCCGGCATCCCGAACATCAGGTCTGCGCTCACACGAGGCATCTCGCTCGTCGACTCCCGGAGGGCAGCGACCGCCCGCTCCGAATCGTGCAGGCGTCCGAGGAAGCGCAAGTGCGGATCGCGCAACGATTGAACCCCTATCGACAGACGATTCACGCCTGCTTCGCGAAGGAGGGCCGCATGCTCCTGGGTCAGCGAGCTTGGGTTGCACTCGACCGTCACCTCGAGATCGCCGGACACGTGATCGAACGCCCCGGTGATTCCTTCGAGAGCTCGCTTCAACGCGTTCGGGCTCCAAAGTGATGGTGTTCCGCCACCAAAGAAGATCGACTTCAGCTCGCGCCCCTGTAGGTCCGCCGCGCGCGCCTCCAATTCGCGCAGCACCGCGTCGGCGTACGCATCGTGCGGTAACTCATTGGCACGGATCGGCTCGGTCGCGAAGTCGCAGTATGGGCACTTGCGCGCGCACCACGGGAAGTGGACGTAGACCGAGGTCTGGACGGGTTTGCTTGACATGCGGAGTGCCGGGCACGAGGTATACTCCGCTTTTTGGAGCTGGTCGCAGATGACCCTGCCGGTATTCCCCTCGCTACGAATTACGGCCGACGCCCTCATCCCGGAGGGTGCCTTTGCCGAGGCCCAAGCGGCCTTCTTGAAGCCGGACCCGAAGCTTGCCGCGCAACTCACCAAGTTGCTGCGCGACGAGAACACCGGCGTCGTGGCTCATTTCTACATGGACCCGGAGCTGCAGGGGGTGCTCTCCGCTTGCGACTGGCCGCATATCCACGTGTCGGATTCGCTGGCGATGGCCGACCGCGCGATCGCGATGGCCGAGCAAGGTGTCGGCACGATCGTAGTCCTGGGTGTCGACTTCATGAGTGAGAATGTGCGCGCCATGCTCGACGCATCGGGGTACGCGCACATCCCGGTGTATCGCGTCGCGACCGACGCAATCGGTTGCTCGTTGGCCGAGTCGGCCGAGGCTCCGGCATATGGCGCGTACCTCATGGAGGCGTCGGAGACCCCGAGCTCGCTTCACGTCGTCTACATCAACACCAGCTTGGTCACCAAGGCCAAAGCACACGCGATTATACCCACGATCACCTGCACGTCTTCCAACGTCGTCCAAACGGTGTTGCAGGCTGCAGCGCAGATTCCCGACGTCCACATCTGGTTCGGTCCGGACACGTATATGGGCGACAATCTCGCGCACATGTTCCAGAGCCTCGCAGAAATGCCCGACGAGAAGATTCGCCATCTCCACCGTGCGCACGATCAAGCATCGATTCGCGCACTACTGCCGCGGTTTCACTACTTCGAGCAAGGCACTTGCATCGTCCACCACATGTTCGGACGTGAGGTCGTCGAGCTCGTACGTGCGCACTATCCCGATGTCTTCGTCACCGCGCACCTGGAGGTGCCTGGCGAAATGTTCGAGCTCGCCTTGCACGCGCAGCGAGATGGCAATGGTGTCGTCGGATCGACCTCGAACATCCTCGCGTTCATCTTGGGCAAGGTCGATGCAGCGATCGCCCGCGGCGAGCATAGCCATCTACGGTTCATCCTCGGAACCGAGGCCGGCATGATCACTCCGATCGTCCGCCAGGTGCAGGCGAAGCTTCGGGACTACGCCTCCGAGGGCGGCTCTGGCCTTTCGGCAGAGGTCATCTTCCCGGTCGCTCGCGAAGCCATTGCGCAAGACGAAGAGAGCGGGCTCGGCGTCGTGCCCGGTGTGGCAGGCGGCGAGGGTTGCTCCACCGCGGGTGGCTGCGCGACCTGTCCGTACATGAAGATGAATTCACTTCATGCCTTGCTCAGCCTACTCGAGCGCGTCGACGTCGAGCCCCGGTCGAACCTGGTCCCGTTCGAGCCCCGCAAATACATCCAAGAGATCGGTGGACGGACCGCAGCCGACCTCGGGGGCGAGCCGATCCTCCACATGCGCGCCTTCCAGCAGACCGGCGAGCTCCCCAAGACCCTGGTCGACGATATCCTCAGCCGCACACCCACAAAAAGGGGTCAGACCCCTTTTTGAACTGGTCCCAATGCCGGCCTTGACCGACCGGGCACCGTGCCTATGTTGCCCGCGTCTACCGACCTGCGGACCTGATGTCGAAGCCTGATTACTACGAAGTTCTGGAAGTCTCCCGCGAAGTCACCGTGACCGAGCTCAAGAAGGCGTATCGTAAGAAGGCGCTCGATCTTCATCCGGACCGCAATCCCGACAACCCCGAGGCCGAGGAGCAATTCAAGGTTTGCGCCGAGGCCTATTCGGTCTTGAGTGATCCGCAGAAGCGCCAGGTGTACGATCGCTTCGGGCACGCGGGCTTGGGTGGCGCCGGCGCGCCCGGGTTCGGCGACATCGGTGACGTGTTCAGTCAGTTCCAAGACATTTTCGGAGACCTCTTCGGTGGTGGCGGTGGGTTTGGCTTTGGCGGTTTCGGCCGGCGACGTCGCGACCCCAACGCGCCCACACAGGGCGCTGACATTCGCACAGACGTGAGCTTGTCGCTTCGCGAGGCGGCCTTCGGCGCCACGCGCGAGATCGATCTCTCACATCCGTCACCCTGCGAGGCCTGTAGCGGAACCGGCGCGAAGAGCGGTGAGCTCGAGGGTTGTGCGACCTGTGGAGGCCGCGGCCAAGTGGCTCGCGCGCAAGGGGCGTTCGTGATGACCACCACGTGTCCGGCCTGTCATGGGCGCGGTATGCAGGCCAAGGAAGCATGCGACGAGTGCGAAGGCGGCGGTCAGGTTGACGTGGAACGCGTCGTGAAGATCAACGTCCCCGCCGGAGTCGACACGGGGCAGAGCCTTCGCTTGAGCGGACGGGGCCAAGATGGCGCACGCGGTGGACCAGCGGGCGATCTCTACGTGACGGTTCACGTCGAGCCGGACGAAGAATTTCAGCGTGAAGGGTTCGACCTCATACGCCATCTTTCGGTGACGTATCCGCAAGCGGCCCTCGGCGCCAAGGTCGAGGTGCCCGCGCTCGAGGAAGATGAAGACGCCACGGAAACCGTCAAAATCCGCGCCGGCATCCAGCCGGGCGAGACCCTCGTCGTTCGCGGCGCTGGCGTACCACGCCTCAATGGACGCGGGCGGGGCGACCTGATTTGCGTCGTGGAGGTCGAGGTGCCCAAGCGCCTGTCCCGCCAGCAAAAGCGCCTTTTGAAAGAACTAGACCGCACTTTCGACGAGTCTTGAGAAGCGCTGGAGATCAGGCGCCTTCCGGGTGTAGGCTAGCCGTCTGCTCTTAGGAAAGCCCCCACGGAGATTATTGATGCAAGCGTTGTCCGGACTCGACTCCTCGTTCCTCTACCTCGAGGACGCCCATCAACCGATGCACGTCGGGAGCGTGCTGGTGTTCGAGGGGTCGATGAATTTCGAGGATTTTCGCGAAACCATGGCCTCACGTGTCCATCTCGTGCCTCGTCTACGGCAACGGCTTGCGATGGTGCCGTTCGGGATCGGCAAGCCCTATTGGGTGGAAGACCCCGCGTTCAATCTCGACATGCATCTACAGCACGTGGCGCTCCCGAGCCCTGGTAGCTGGAGGGAGCTTCGCGGGCTCGCGGCGCGGACCTTCAGCGTGCCCCTCGACCGCACCCGGCCTCTTTGGGAGATGACCTTCGTCGAAGGGCTCGACCAGATCCCTCAAGTGCCACCCGGCTCGGTGGCGTTGATCAACAAAGTGCATCACGCCGCGATCGACGGCGTCTCCGGCGCCGATATGATGAGCGTCCTCCTCGACATGACCAAGGAGCCCAGGACCTTTCATGCGCCGCCTCCCCGTGCGGTTGCGCCCGTGCCCAACGAGCTCCAGGTGCTTTCGCATACCGCTCGCAAGATCATGGGGAAGCCGAGCGAGATCAAGAGGGTGGCCGGCGAGCTCCGGGGTGCGCTCCGTGCCGCCGCTCAGGTGCGAAACAAAGGGATCGACGCCCCTCCGGTTCCGATGACCGCGCCACCCACGCCGATCAACCACACGATCACGGGTCAGCGAATCTGGAACACGGCGCTGCTCGAGCTCGACCGCGTCAAAGGGATTCGCAAGATCACCGGGTGCACGTTGAACGACGTCGTGTTGGCGATCTGCGCAGGGGCGCTGCGCCGCTATTTCGACGAGAAGGGCGAGCTTCCCGACAAGCCTCTGCTCGTGATGGTTCCGGTTTCGACCCGAGGAGAAGACGAGCATGGCAAGATGGGTAACAAGGTGTCGGCGATGTTGCTCGACATTGCGACCGACATCGCTGATCCGGTCGAGCGTCTGAACGTCATCAAGGAACACACGCAAGGGGGCAAAGCGTTTGAGAGGGCGGGCGCAACCCGGGCCTTCGTCGACCTGTGGGATTTCATTCCGTTCGGTTTAGCCAATCGCGTGCTCCGACTCTACTCGCGGTTTCGCGTCGCCGAGATGCACAACCCGTTGTTCAACCTGGTGATTACCAACGTGCCCGGACCACAGGTCGACATGTACATGGCCGGGCACAAGCTCCTGGCTACCATGGGTATGGCTCCCCTCGTCGACGGGATGGGCCTGCTCATCACGGTGCTCAGTTACAATGGGGTTTTGTCGATCAGCCCGACCTCCTCGCCGGCTGTCATGCCGGACATGGACGTGTTTACCCGGTACCTGCGCGAGTCCGCCAATGAGCTCGAGGCAGCCGTGCTTCCCTACAGGGTGCCCGATGCCGAAGCTGGTCACGCCCATAGTCAGGCCGTCGCCGAGATGACCGCGGCGTTCGTCGATCAGATGCGGTCGACCCTCGAGCAAGCGCCGGCCGATCGGTCGCTCGGCGCGGGCAAGTTTCACCTTCGGATCACAGGCGCGGATGAGAAGAGCTGGGTGATCGATTTGCAGGACCGGAGCGTGACCGAGGGCAACGGCCGCCCCGCCGACGCCACCCTGACGATCCGGGATGCGCATCTCGCCGAGATCCTCAGCGGCAACCTCGATCCGCAGATCGCGTTTGTACAGGGCAAGCTTCGCGTCGATGGTGACATCAACAAGGCGATCGAGTTCGGCGCGCTCTTGCCGAAAGTGGTTGCGTAGCCCCGTGGCGACGAAGTCGCTTTACGGGGCTTAACCCGCCTCAGTTGAGCGCGCTGAACCGCTGGGGCTGATTGGTGGCGGGAAGCTTGGCGCGGAGCTCGGGCAGCTGCTCGTCGGCCAGCCATTGGTAGACGCCGTAGGTCTGCAGCACGCGGCGGGTGTAGCGACGCGTCTCGTCGTAAGGGATCTCTTCGATGAACACGTCGAGGGGACGCGCCGAATCCTCTTCGAGCCATCGGCGGACCGCGCCCTCGCCGGCGTTGTAGGCGGATGGCACGAGGGCCGGGTTCTCGCCAAGCCGGTCCCAGAGCCACGCCATGTAGCGCGCGCCGATCTTTAGATTGACCTCGGGCTTCTTGAGCGTTCGCGGCGTGGCTTTAACGCCGATCTCGCTCGCAAAGCGCTTGGCGGTGGGCATGATCAGCTGAACCAACCCGTAGGCCTTGGCCCACGACACCGCCTCGGGGTCGAAGGAGCTTTCCTCGCGTGCGATCGCGCGAACGAACGATGCCGGGATCCCCTCGCCGTCGGCGACGTCTTCGATGAGCGGCGAAAACGCCTGCGGGTAGGTCGCCTCCCAGATCAACTTGCCTTCACCCTTGGGCAGAAGGCCCTCGAAGTCTTCGAAGTGCGCGCGGATGACGCGACTGAGCTTCGTCTGCGCGCCGGCGTGTTGAAGAAGCACCGCGCCGACGACAGCCATCTCGGGATCGACGTCGCTGCCAACCATGTGAAGGGTGGCCATTTCGGACGAGGCATAGGTGACCTCGTTGACGATCAACAGCTCGACCATGCGGTCGAACGCCGCGTCGTCGAACTCGTCACGCCACGCAAATACCATCCGCGTGGGCTCGTCGCTGGCGCGCATCTCTTTGACGATCGCCTTTGCGCGCGCTGGAACGATTTCGCCGAGACGCCAGAGGGCTTGCTGCGCGTAGTAGCGGAGCGGCCAGCGCTTGACGATCTCTTCGTAGGCGTCGACTGCATCGATACGGCGCCCCATCATGAAGAGAGAGCGCGCCCGCCAGTAGTTGGCTCGGCCCGTGATGCCTTCTTCCCGCTCGTCACCCCCGCGGTTCACGAGCTCGTCGAAACGCTCGTACGCGGCATCGTAGTCACCATCGCGAAGCTGCACCCAGCCCAACTTGAACAATGCCCGCGGCCACATGTCGCCCTCGGGATAGCGCGTTGGAATCGAAGCCAAGCGCACGAGGGCAGCATCCTGCTTTGCGTTTTCGAGCTCGGCAAGCGCAGCCCGGTAGCTCGCGTCGTCGGCTAGGCTGTGCGCGGGAGCTTCCGCTTCGAGCTTCTCGTATTGCCCGATCGACTCGTCCCACTGACCGATTCGGCCGTAGGCGCGAGCGGCGTAGTACCGGGCCCATGCGCGCGCATCGGCATCGCTCTTGGCACACTTGTCGGCCACGTCGCGCATGACTGGGGCGCCGCGGGTACGCTCTCGGTCTTGCAGGAGGGCACGGCCCTGCTTGTAGCGAGCCTTGCACCACACGACGGTGCCGGTCTTGAGGTGCTTGATCAGCTTGCCGAAGAGCCGCTCAGCCTCGCGATATCGCTTTGCGTCGTAGAGCGAGTCGGCTTTGTCGAGATTCTGTTGCATCCGAGGACGGACGTCCTGTGTGCTCGTCACGACCGGTGGCTTGCCGTCCAAATGGATCGCCAAGTGTGAGCCAGATTCGCCAGTGCCGCCGGTGCGCGTCTCGATCGAGCGTGCGCGGTTACCGCCCGCCCAGTTGTCGGTTAGCGACGCTGCGATCTGTGCGGCTGTCACGGGGTCGCTCCGCTCGAGAAGCGATGCCCGTTTCAGCTTGGCCCATCGCGCGAGCGGATGGTTGAACGTGCCGAGGGTATCGAGGTGAGCGAGGGCGATGTTGTTGTAGCCCTCGTCGAGCGAGGCCCTCGCCGCCAACCAGTGAAGGCGACCTTTCTCTACGGCACCTGCGCTTGGCAGAGCGGCTTCGGCAAGCTCACGCGCTTTGCCCGGGTTGCCCTTGTCGAGTTGCTTGCGGACTTGCATCACCGTCGACTTCTCGGGCAGCTCGACGATCACAGGATCGAGGACTTTCGGCGGCGGTGCGGGCGCCTCGGCCACCACCGGCTGCGGCTCACTTGGCGGAGGCCACACTTCGCGTCGTACGTTCTTCTGCTGATGGCATGCCATCAGCAGCCCAATGCACGTTGCGAAGGGCCATATCCGCTTCATCTAACGAACCCTAGTGAGTCCGCCCTTGGCGGGCAAGTTCAGGCCCCGTAAAGTCGACGCTTCGCGGCGACCACGGGGCTTCGCGCCTAGCACGTGACCGTGTTAGGACGCTCGCGTGAGCTACAGCCTCCAGATCGGCGTCCGCTATCTGCGCTCGAAGAAGCGCGCCACGGTCTCGATGATCACGTTGATCTCGATCATCGGCGTCGCTCTCGGGGTGGCAGCTCTGCTAGCGGTTCTGTCGATCACGACCGGGTTCGAGAAAGCCTTCCGCGACAAGGTTCTGGGGGTGAACGCGCACGTCCTGGTCCTGAAGTACGGCCGCGAGTTCCGAGGCTACCGCGACGTCCTCAGCACCGTGGGCGATATGCCCGAGGTCGCCGGTATCGCCCCCTTTTCGATCAACGAAATGATGCTCACCAAAGGCGAACGCCGAGGCGTCGTTCTGGTGAAAGGTGTGACCCCGGAGGGCCTCCACACCGTCCTAGACCTCCCCCACCAAATCGTCGCCGGCACCTTAGAAGGCCTCCACCGCCCAGGCTTCATCCCCACCACGCCCACCACCCCCAAACCCGAAGAAAACTGGCAATGGCTCCGCGACATCCGCGACGGCAAACAAGAAAAAGGGGTCAGACCCCTTTTTGAAAGGGTTAATGGCGGCGAAGAAGAAGCGGACGCGGGTCTTCCTGCCGACGAGCCAGTTCGACGGAAGACGTTTTGGGAAGAGGAAAAGGAACGCAGGGAAGCGGAGCGAGAGGCTGCGCGGCGGGCGGGCCGTCCCAACATCGGCAAGGTCGCCGAGCCCGGCGACATCGAAGCGATGCTCGGCGGCTTCGACGACGACGAGCTCGCTCTACCCGACGACCCAGCGTGGGAAGCCGGCCTTTCCCACGGAGAGGCGCAGGAACCGTTGGACGCACTGGCCGGCATCATCGTCGGCAAAACGCTCGCCGAGGACCTCGGTCTCGAAGTCGGCGACCGAGTGCGGCTGATCTCGCCGCTCGCGGCGCTCGGCTTGGCGCTGTCCGAGCCAGGCGGCCATGCGACCCGTTCTCGGGAGTTCCGGGTCATCGGCGTGTTCCAAGCGGGCTTTCAGGAATACGATTCGGGCCTCGTCTATACCGACCTCCTCGAAGCCCAGCGCCTCTTCGACGAAGGCGACAACGTGACCGGCGTCGAGCTCCGCGTGCACGACCTAGACACCTCGTTCGAGCTAGCCCGCCGAATCGAACAAGACCTCGGCGGCGCATTTCACGCCCTCGATTGGTCGGAGCTCAACCGCAACCTGTTCACCGCGCTCGAGGTTCAGAAGATCGCGCTCACACTGGTGATCGCGACCATCATCTTCGTCGCGGCCTTCAATGTCATCGCAACCCTGATCATGATCGTCCTCGAGAAGAAACGGGAGATCGCCATTTTGAAAGCAATGGGCGCAACCGATGCCACCGTCCTCGGCGTATTCATGGTGCAGGGCGTCGTCGTAGGGGTGATAGGAACCTTAGCCGGAGTGCTGGTGGGCGGTGGCCTCATCACCTACCTCGACAAGATCCGCTTCCCGCTCGATCCCAAGGTCTACTTGATCGATCACCTCCCTGTGGTCCTCAACCCGTCCGTCTTCCTGATCACCATTGGCATCGCGCTCCTGATCTGCACGGTGTCCACCATCGCACCATCCTGGTGGGCCGCTCGCATGCTTCCCGTAGACGGGCTCCGTTACGAGTGAAAAAGGGGTCTGGCCCTGGTAGGCTCGGCGCGTGATGAAGGGTTGGTTTTCTTGTCTATCGCTGGCCGCGCTGCTCGCTTCTTGCGGGGATGGCTCTGGGTCCAATTCGTCGGACGAGGGGAGTCTCGGATGTTCGGGCGGCACGCTCGATCAAAGCGTCGTGCACGTCGACCTCGATTTCGCAGGAGCGACGCGGAGCTACGAGCTTCATGTCCCGGCGAGCTACGACGGCAGTGCTCCCGTCGCGCTCATTCTCAACTTCCACGGCCTCACCCAAACCGGAAACGCGCAGAGAGCACAGTCCCACATGGATGACAAAGCCGACCAAGAAGGCTTCATCGTCGCGTATCCAAATGCCGTCGACAATGCTTGGAATAGCGGCCGCGATGACACCAACGATGTAGATGACGTCGGCTTCACCCGCGCCGTGATCGCCGACCTCGGTGCGCGCGGCTGCATCGACCTCCGGCGTGTCTATGCGACCGGCATGTCGAACGGCGGCGGCATGTCGCACCGGCTCGCGTGCGAGGCGGCCGACGTCATCGCCGCGGTCGCCCCTTCCTCGGGTCAGCTCGCGCTCGACCCGACCGCATGCACGCCGCAACGACCTATCCCGCTGCTCCATTTCCACGGCAAGAACGACACCATCGCCACCTATGAAGGCGTCCCCGAAATGATTCAAGGTTGGGCCGACCGCAACGGTTGCACTGACGAGCCACGCATCACCTACCAAGAAGGCGACGTGACCTGCGAAACCGCAGATCAGTGCGACGGAGACGCAAGCGTGACCCTCTGCGCAGCCGAAGACGCCGGCCACTGCTGGTTCGGTTACCCATGCCCTGATTTCGACATCGACCTCGGCGGCAGCACCACCAGCATCAACGCCAACGACGCGATGTGGGACCTCTTCAGCACCGTGAAACTCCCCTGATTCCGCGCATCTCCGTCCCGCCGACCGCCGCTGCCGAGAGCTTGACGCCCCGCCCTGGCCGCGCTACCAATGGCGTCCTTTTGCGGGAATAACTCAGCGGTAGAGTGCAACCTTGCCAAGGTTGAAGTCGTGAGTTCGAATCTCATTTCCCGCTCCGAATGGCAATGACGGCTCCGCGTTGCGGGGCCGCTTTTCGTTGTGGGCTCAGCC